>Ga0206892_1048_pt1 | contig 14421 bp, 9 predicted proteins | sample Alteio_BWOrgHeat_56_FD_153257 | JGI IMG/M metagenome (GOLD analysis project Ga0206892, IMG submission 153257) | Enriched cells from forest soil in Barre Woods Harvard Forest LTER site, Petersham, Massachusetts, United States - Alteio_BWOrgHeat_Nextera8 ... | reverse complement strand
TCTTCTTGGGCAGGTTGTTCGGATGGTCGAACAGACGCTGCAGAGTCTCAAGCCGCACTCGCAACTCCGGAGCCAGGGCAGCGCAGGGGTCGTTCGTGCCTTTGGGCATCAAAAGCACCAAGGGGTGCCCCACTGTCGGCTCTCCGGGCCAGTTGCGATAAGCCGCCCTGCACTTGCCTAATCCAATCCATTGTTCATACGCGAGTGCAGCTTCCTTGCCCGATCCCAACGCCAGCAAAGCGTCAGCCTTAATTCGCATAATCCGAGGGTCATGCTGCGCGCCGGCGTGTTCAAAGATAACGTTCAGGGCTGAAGGCGCGTGATACGACGCAAGGAGACCGGACGCAGCCCACAAGACCCGCGTCGTCTCATCGATCTTGTCGTCAAGCGATGAAGCGCACGCCAGATACTCTTCGGCGGCACGATTCAACTCGGATTGGGCTGCGCTAAGTCGATCAGGGGAAGCCGCCTCGGCTGCTTCCTGCAAATACTTCAAAGCAAGGCTTCGATGGGCCTCTGCCTCTCGATAGTGAGCGCCCGCGTCTTGCATCTTCTGAACCGCAGTGGCATCGGTGTTTTGTGCCACGCACGAAGTACCCAAAACGGCAAAGGCGAGAAAAATCAATAACGGCATTTCGGCCTCCTAATTTGGTTCGGTGTTCGTGCTAAGTGGAACATCCAAATTCATACCCGGTTGCGTGTCGCGCAAGAATTGATCGATGCCCGTTGGGGTTGAGAAATCGACCCCATTCGCCGGGGACCTGCCGGACTCCCGAAGGACATCGTTTGTTACGCCATAGGCGTTGTGCTCACTCGCTCTCAGCGTTATATCGTGCGCAACATCGAAGCCGCTTGCGATGTCCGATTTGTAGTCCTTAACGTGTGCTCCTTCGTGAGCCACTACTGATCGGGCTTGAACGTCGTCATCTGAGTTCTTGGTAGCATTCGCCCCTTTGATAACTACATCGGAGTTCATCGTAACCACAACGCCGGTTTTGTCGTGCGTAAATTGAGTCTCTCCTCCGTGACCCTGCTCGCCGAACTTGACTGTGACCCCGTTGTCACCTTTATCTCCGGCTTTCTTCGAGAGCGGGCCGTAGTTGTCTACCGCCGCTCTCACGTTCGGATCCTTCGACTTGAGATCTTTCTTAATCTCTTTCTGCACCGCCGTACACTCCTGCTTCGTGCCTTGACAAATGTACTGGCCCGTGGGATCGATCCACCTGAGTGGGTTGTTCCGAGCGTGGCTGTACATATTCCACTGCTGGGGATCTCGCAGTTTTTGTTTCATGATTCCGATTGGGTCTGGGGTCATGAAGCGGCCCATTGTCGAGGCATGGTAACGTTTGCCGAAGTTATCCAACCCACTTTCTGGGTCCCGTTCTTTGCCGGTAAAATGCATCGGGCTCAGGTCCAACGGTTGCGTTCCAACCCCGGTACCGCAACTCGTCACGATGTTCTGATTGTCCCCAAACGGCAGGCTGGTAATCTTCTCGCACACGTTGCCGTTCACGTCCGTCCGCGCCCGCTCCGTCCCCAGCCAATCCGCATGATCGTAGTAGAAAATTGAATCTGTATGCTGGGAGTTGATGATGTACGTTCCCAGGTGCATCCCCGCCACATACTCTTCCAACAGCGTCGGCGCCGCGGGGCTAGGCAAAACCATGTGTCCTTCGCGATCATAAATGAAGTCGGTCAGCACCCCGCCCACGGTCTTCGATGTCCGCTGACCGGCCACATCGTAGGCGTACGTCACCGCCCCGCCGTCCATCGACACGATCCGGTTCTCCGCGTCATAGGTATAGCTGTGCACGCCGTCGTTCAAAAGATTTCCAACCGCATCGTAACTCCCACCGTCTATCCTGTTGTTGTTCCCCGTGAAGCTGTACATTGGCGCCGGGCAGTTGCCATTGTTATTCTGATGCCACCGGTTCCCGTATCGGTCGTAGTCCCAACTGCATCCCTGCCCCGTGGCCGCAGCGCTGCTCACCCGGTTGAAGTCGTCGTAAGCGTAAGTCCAATTCCCATTTACCAAGTCACTGGCGGTCTGCACATTGCTGTTGCCGAAATAAGTCATGCCCAGACTGTATTTCGCGGTCGTGCAAACCCCATTCGTGCAGCCCGTCCCCACCCCCATCGCCTGTAAACGCCCGCGTGAATCATACGCCGACGATTCCGTAAGTCCGTTCGCCAATGTTCCCGAGGTGATGTGGCCGAATGCGTCATAGTGAACCGCCGTCAGCAGGTTCGCCGGGTTGAACGCGTCGGTGTAATTCGTGGCGATGAAACTCGTCAACCTTCCCCCAATATTGTAGGTAGAGGTGTGATCGTTTCCACTGAGGTTCCGATCGGTTTCGTCGCCCAGGAAATCATAGCTATACGAAACCGTAATGTTGTTTGAGTTAACCGGGTTCGCTTGCCACAATTCTGCGATCCGGCCCATTGGATCATAACTAAAGGCCGTCATGCTGGGGCAGTACGGCGAACTTGGGTAAAGCACGCAGGTCCAGCTCAAGCGACCAATGCTGTTGCTGATATTGAACTGCTGCGCACCCATCGTGATGCTGCTCTGATCGTAGCCAAGTAGGGCGGGAAGGGTGACGGCATCCGAATACGACCTCTGGGTCAGGCGGTTTAAGGCGTCGTACTGGTAGGTCGTGGTTACGTTACCGGAGACATTGTTCGGCGCTGCCCGGGTCCGGGAAATCAGGTTACCATCGGCGTCGTATCCGCTAACGCAGGTACTTCCGTTGTAGGTTCCATAGCAGGTCGTTCCGGACTCTGGGTTGGTTGCGGTGATCAGACGCGAAAGGCTGTCGTAAGTGAAGCTGCGGAGTCCCAGCGTCCCCTGCGTGACTGTCTGAAGGTTCCCTAGTGCATCGTAGATATAACTTGTGAGGAAGCCGGTGTTCGTGATGTCTTGACCGCTACAAGTGGCGGGCGTTCCGCCGGATCCCAGTTGCGTGGTGCCGGTGACCTCGCAAACGGAAACCATTCGTCCGAGGGCGTCGAATTGGGAGACCCTCTCCACACGGGCATTCGGGTTCCCGGTGCCTTCGTCGCTCACATCTGTTGCTGCGCCTGCGTAACTGCTCAAAACCGTGGTGCCGTCGGAATGCTTTATTTGCTGGACCCGGTTGAGCGCATCATAGCTGTACGTATCGCCCGCTTGCGGAGTCGTGCAACTGGCTGCAATGGTCGAACTGGATTGGTACGGATAGGAAACAGAAAGCTTGCGGCCGATCGCGTCGTAACAGGTATCAACGCGGTCGTAGGGGGTAGTCTCGCCGTTAGCTTTAATTTGGCCGATCTGGCGTCCTAGACCGTCATAGAGATCGTATTCGTTGGTGGAGTTGGTGGCGTCGATTGTGTGTTGGATCTGAACGCTTATGCTGGGCGGCGTATCGTCGTAGGTATAGGTCTCCGAACCGCCGTCAGGATAGGTCCCGGTGTGGATGCGCCACATGTCGTCGTAGCCATAGGTGGTGATTTTGCCGTTCTGGTCCGTAAGGGAGGTTGTCAAACCCGTGTCGAAGTCGTAGTTAGCATAGGTGATGTGCTGATGCTGGGTACCGCCGTTGTCCGTCGTCGTAGGTAGCTGGGTCTCCGTAACATACGCTCCTGCAAAGGTCCCTGAGTAGGAGTACGTGGTTGTGTTGAGATTCGGATCCGTCACCGTGTTTGGCATACCAGTGTCGAACCAGACACTCGTGGTTGTGAGAGAACTGCTGCTGGTATTGAGCCAGCGATTTACTGCAGTTTGATTCCCGCGATAGGTGCCACTTGGCGGCGAGCTGTCGCGCTGTGTGGTGATTCCGGAAGACGCGAGAGTCGATCCGTCGTACCCGTATGACGTGCACGCGCTTGCGCCATTTGCTCCGCAAGCCCCCGTTCCTGGAGTTCCGGCAAAAACCGCGACCTGCGACGGAAGCTCCAGAAGGTTGTTGTTCAGGTAGTTGTTATTGGAGAGGGCCAAGTACTGTGTACTGGTGCTTCGCAACAGTGGCCCATGCGCCCCGGTCCCGTAGTCATACTGCTTCTCGGTTAGTACGTTGCCATAAATGGCATTCGTGCTTGAGCCGGAAATAAGTACGCCTGAGTCATACGTCTTAACGACCTGTGAGATTTTGTTGGGCGAATTGGTGGTAGTGATGGTTAGCGGGACAACATTGATTTGCAAGAGCGAATTGCGCGGATCCGTCGCATGGTTGTAGGTTGTCACTGTCTTCTTGAGGAGGGTTCCGGCCGTGTGCGAGCCGCTGTATTGATCCAATTCAGTCTCGTATACGGAACAACTCCCCCCGAGAAGGTTACCCTCTGTATGTACAGCGTCGTTTTGATTTGGATCGGTGACAATTGTCTGGGCTCCATTGCTGCTCCAAGTCAGAGCGTACTTCCAAGTGTGATTGCCCGCGCCATCATTGGCATTGACTATTCTTGAGGTCGCAGCAGGGGATTGTGGATCGGAGTAGTGCTTAGGCGGCGTGGTAAGGCACGTGGAATTGGTGCCCCACTGATAGGAGATCGTTCCGCCAGTCGGGAGTGTAATCTGGGACAGAGAACCTGCGTTGTTAAACTCGAAAGTCCAAGCTTGTCCATTTGGGAGCACGATGCTCTGCAGCTGGGTTGTTGTGCCCGTAAGCCCCGTGCAGGGCTCTGTGCCGCAGATGGCAGGAGGCGGCGGACTGTAGGACAAGGGAAACTTAGCGTAACAAAACTTGAATTGCGACGTGCCGCCTGACGGTCCGGGCGGAGTCCATAGGCTCGCGCTAAAGGTGCTCAGAGAGCCGGTGCAACCTGTGTAGTTTGACGTCGAGCTGAACGACCAAGGGAGAGTGCGTCCTAGAGTATCGGTCCAACTCAATATCTGGGTTCCATCCGAGTTCAGATTCGTCGTGATGAGGTTCCCGTTGGTGTCCTCGATTGAGGTCACGTTCTCGGGATGTCCATTAATCAAATTCATCGTGTAGCGTGTACCTTGGCGATCCGTTAGGGTGTTGTCCAGCGACCCGCTGTAACGGTAGCCAGTGGCATCTACCGAGATAAAGTCGTAGGTGGACACCCCTTCCAATTGGTGTACGGCGCCGTCGGGGTCAGAAAGGGTGTAGAAAAAAGGGGTGTCCACAACGGTCGGAATGAAGTCCGGAACGATGTTGAGCGCTGGGCCCAGGTTGCCAGGGTACGCCCCCGGCCTCACCGCCGGATACATCAAATTCCACGTGTACGCTGTTGGAATGCAAGTGGGAGGCTGATTTAGGCAGTTATCGACTAGCTCATAGAGCGGGTTGCTGTAGACAACAGAAAAACCCGCGTGGAGTTTACCGCCTCGCTGAGGATAGGAAATAAGCGAAATGTGAAGCGTGAGCTTACCATTCTCCATACTGATGGAATCGATGTCCCCACCGTGGTACGCTCCGTACGGTTTGATGCCCTGTTCCACTCCCCCTAAGTCTTGTGCGACTGCAAATGCCGAACTAAGCACAAGACCGAACGCAAGTAGAAAGGTGGTCTTGCGCACAGTGGAACTGTTAAAAAGTCTGAATTTTTCCAGAAGAACTGAATTGTTTTTGAAGTTTGTACGGGCGTTGAGGGCGAGCAAAAACGAGCAGAGAGCCACAGGCTCCTCCTAAAGTTTGGTCTCCCCCTCAGAAAACCAATGCTCGGAAAATACAGAGCAGCACTTTATCTGTCAAGAAATATGTGACGAAAGGAGAATCACGATCTGAACATCTAGGAGAGCCCAAGCCGCAGTACTCTTTCTCATCGACAATGACGAGGCTCAGTCGCGTCGATGGCCTGCCTCAACGCTAGAATTCATCAAGTGTCTTGTGAGCCACGACGGCCAAGAGCAGCTCTCCGCGCGCTCGAACTCCTGACAAAGACGGGCGTAGGTTCGCCAATACATCCCTTTCGGTTTGTCCGGCAAGTGCCAGACAGCCCACAGACGGTCGCTTCGTCCCTGGACGAAACAATGATCTCGCAATGGGCTTTAAGTCTAAGTATTCGGTTTGCTGGAAGGGCAGACTTCATGTGCAGGGTCCCACCAAAGCACCTTCAAGACATTGTGTTCCAATATCCCGACAACTCTTGACATCTGGTCGATCCCGAGTGAAACGACGCTGTCAACGTCGTCCTGTTCAATCGCAACCAGGTGATCCCTCGCTTCTTTCGATAGATCGGATACCTTGATGAAGTGGGACCGGTAACTGGGAACAATTTCTTTCCATTTCATGGACTCATAGCTAGCAAGCCTATCGCGGACTTGAATTGCTTCTCCCTCCCCAATTTCGTTCCAACCATAAGGAGTATGCATCTCAAGCAACGAAACCCGCCATGCTGGTTTCATCTCACGCCAATCGTCATGAAATGCAGATTGCGGCTGCTTTTCAGAGCGCCCGTCAATCAACGTTTTCGGACCCTTTTCTTTTTTAGATTTAAACACGGAGCCACGCGTTCACAGGCTTGAGTAATATTCCGCCATTGCAGCAAGCGTTATTTCGCGATTGCCGCGTTGCCCCGCTGCCATGCCTTTGCGTGCATGTTTCCAAGGGGCCTCTTGATGTGTCAGATTGCTCAATTCCTGCGACGACTTCTTGCCGTAAAACTTGAGGACGCTCTCGACAGTCTCGCGTTGCGCACGAGTCAGGGCATCCGCATCACCATTCCAGCGGGAGACTTTGAATTGGCCCCGATGCCGATCATACAACTCGAAAACAACGGGGCCATTCGCCCACGCTTCGATACGTTCTGGGAACAGCGGCTCCTCATCCCATACAAGCGACCACGCTTGTGCGTAGTACACCAGTTTTTGGAGTTTCATCGCCGTGGTTGTACCGCGCTGGTCTAAGATATACGACGCTACGTCGTGGACATTCGCCATCACGTCCTCCTAGCTATTTCTGGCCGTGGTGCAGCGACAGGGGAGAGCATTTGTCGGGCAATTCTACCACTAGCGTCAAACCTATTTCTCAAGGATACTCCGTCCAACAGTGTTGGATGAGGTTACCGAAGGGAAAGGTTCTCCAGGATTTCGAGCCGAGTCAGAATCGAAGCAAAAAACCCTTGTTGCCAATGCGTAAGTTTCTAGGGTGCGGCTTCCACATTGGTTTCTACCTCGGGGTACTCACTGGTCCTTGGCTCGTGTTGATTTTCACCCGGCATCGGTGCGTTTTTCCTCCGCAACATTGAATTCCGAGTTTCGGGACTATTTGAACGGTGCGGACTCGCCCCCTGTGTCACCAGCTTCTGCTAGGAGGCTTTGAGGCTTCTCAGCTCCTTCGATGGCTGGAACATAGCCGAGTTCTCGTGCAAGCTGGCGAATTCGCTCTTCAAGCTCTTCGACGCTAAGACCCTCAAGCACGCGGCGGCGACCGGCCTGAAGGCGTTCCACGACAGCTACCGAAGCGTCGAGGTCAACCTGTTCCTTTACTTTCCCGTATGCCCGCTCCGCTAATACCTTGAAAGCCCTGGGGTCACCTTTCTTCAGCCTTCGCACCATGCCCTCATAGATCGCTGCAGGGTTGTTCTCAAACACTGCTCGCGCGATTTCCGCAGAGACATCCCCTTTAGGGCGCCCGGCGAGATTACCGCTTACACCCTTCGGCCAAGGTTTGAGGTTCTGAATGCGTCCGCTCACCGTTTCTCCCTGTTTTCAGCCAGTATACTGCTCATGTCAAAACAATCTGTCCCTCGACTAAACGGTTGTGGTGCAGTTTGCTTTTCAGAGAATTTGAAGAATTGACAAATTGTGGAAACTGTAACCATGACAAATCTTCGCAGGCGCGTCCCAAAGAAGGGTGACCGCGTAAATTCGCCTACGGTCAAGGGCACATGTGTGGCGTTCAGAGTTTACTGCAGTCCAGATGTTGTCGATCTCCCAACCTCTCAAGGGATCAAAGCCCGTCGATTTTTCTAAAAACAGGGTGCCGTGGACGAAACTGGTTTACCTCGACGAAATGGACGCCAGCCAATCCGACCGTGCGGATCGTGAGCGAAGCTACCGAAGGACGCTAATGGATAGGAGCGGCAGCAGCAGCTTTGCCGTCAACCGCAGACCTTACAGTGTCTAAATCCACGAACATTTTTATCGATTCAGCGTTCTGGTTGCCGTCAATCCGAAGAAAATTGAATCGCTCGTACCAAGTGATTGCCGAAGGCTTCACATCGGCCACCAAATAGCGAGCTCCTGAGACCTTAGAAATCGTTAGGCAATGCTCAAAACAACGCGAAAGAAGGACTTCCCCGATGCCTTTTTTGTGGTGGGTTTTGTCCACGGCCAGACGACCAAGAAGAAAAGCCGGAAGCCCTTGATACTTGGGAAGCCCCTTCAATAAATCTTCCGGAATACCTTGCCGAGGAATTGAAGTATTCGCAAGAGTGAAGTATCCGATTACCTTGCACGGTGGATCACAGCAAACAGCGACGTATGTCACACCGAACATACGTCGCTGATCTTTGGGTGCATATCTGCGAAGGTATTCATTCAACGACGCATTGCCGCAATCGAACTCATCTGTTCGATCTGACGATTCGAGTTTGCGGAACTGTATGTCCATTTGGGGGTTAGCGTCTATTCATAGCTCTAATTAGATGAGTTGTGGGTTTGGCTTTGCCCTGCGAGGCGAGCTTCCCAAAACTCTCTACCTCCTGCACAGTCCAGGTGGTCGAAATTGACGGCAAGTCGAACTCCGGGGCAATCCTTTCAAGTTCGGGAGTCACCAGCTCCCGAATCACGTCGCCCTGCTCGTCTATGGTAACGATTCTGTGACCTCGCTTCTTCTCCTTGACCGCCCAATTCATCAATGCCAGAGCTTTAGCAAGGAAATCTGCCTTGCTCCTTACCTCAAGTTCCTCCATCAACACGTTGAGCACAGCATCATCGGCTGAAGCGAGATCAGCTTGAAACTTTACGGTTTTCATACTGATTCTCCTGCCTACGTCCCTCCTGAGTTAGGGCTGTATCGCTAACACATCCCTTGGGAATTGGACTATATTTCATAGGTATTAGAGTGTCAAGGACTCATTTTGGTTGCTATATTACTTTGATAATTGATGTAATATATAGTCAAAAAAGAGTTAAAATAGATTGACACTATTAAAATATCGTGTAAACTGTTTGTCATGAATTGCTTGTCAACCGATAAGCGAGCGGCAATAATATCGACATTAGTCGAAGGTATGGAGCGTGGAAGAACTGCCGAATTGTTGGGCGAATAATAAGCGAACTACTACAATGACTTTATTAAGGAGTCAAATCTTAGAAAGGAGGTACAACACCATTTTCAAATTTCAGGCTAACAGCTTCGATGCTTGGACAATCGCGAGTCAACGGAACGATCAGTTCGCGGTTTACGGGCTGGCCGTGAGAAATCTGCTTGGACAGATCACGGTTGTGTATGTCGGCAAGTCCAAAACCCTGAGGGATCGATTGAACTATTGGTTCAATAATCCCCCGGGGCCTGGAATCGCCTACTTCTATTCGGAAGCGTACCCGACTGCTGCAGACATGGACACAGTCGAAGAGCGACTAATCCAACAACTGCAACCGATCTACAATACGCTCCTGAAGTAACGTGCCAGTTCCATCAAACTGGCCCGTGATTCGATCAAAAAACAACCGCTTACTTCCAACGTGGAGCACAGAATACCGTGCTCCCGTTGAAAGATAGACTGTCTCGTTGGTCTGATGGTCAATGTACTCGAATTCTTTTATTTGGGCTGGTGCGTTAACACGTTCCATTAATGCACCAACCGCCCGCCGAAAGCGAGACCCTAGCGTACTCTTCTTGAACTGCTGTGTCGTTGAAATTGCGGCATTCATGGGATCAATTCTCTCGCGGGCCTAAAGCCTAGTACATCAGGTCGATCCTGTAAACCAGAATTCCAAGCACCGGAGTCTTTGTTCTCTAGTGTGTAACATACGTACCATATCATACTCATGTAACATAGATGCGCACCAAAATGACAGAACAAGAACCAACGTGCGCACTAAACTTGAGGAGATTCCCGAAGGAATTGCGGAAGCAGTTGCGCATTTTCGCGATTGATCGAGGCGAAGACCTTCAGGATTTCATTCCTCGATGGCTACGAGAACGACTGGCAAAGGAAAAAGAAGGCAAGTCGATTGCCAAACGAAAGACGCCCTAATTTCAAACTGCACCACTACACACTAAACCAATAAATCAAACAGCCGCTCTGTTGCGAATATCGTCAAGTATCTCAACCAACTGGAATACTTGTTCTGAACCAAACACTCCCTCCACTCCCTTAGGACTGAAATCAGTGAACGGTGACTCATATAACTGAGAAGCACGCATCCAGCCGCTCTGTGTCAGATAGTCGATCACCAGGTTGACGAACTGAATTTGACTTGCGGTGAGAGTCTTCCCGGCAAGGAAACCATCGAAGGCCCGTTTGGCGGCTTCCCGATCCAAGCCGATCATCTCGCGCACAAATAACCCTAACCCGCTACCCGAACGGACTTTGCTCAACTCGTCCCGTGTTCCGGCACCGGCTTCGACCAGGATTTTCTCCAAGGCGTCGAGATCAGCTTTACTCAGCGGCTCATTCCAGCGCAGCTTGTGAATCACTGGGTCGTTCTGATGCGCCCTGAGGAATTGCTGCGTCTTGTCGCGGAAACGCTCTACGTCATGTCCGGCTGCGAATCCCGGCAAATCGATTTCTCTTTCCTCGCCAATCAAGTCCGTAAAGTCGGTGTAAATATTCTGGCGTTTCGATTTGTCGATGAACTTGACCAGACTCCGGAGCTGCTTCCGGACATCTTCCAGCATCGAGGCTGTGATGTCCTGCCAGAATTCGTCGGTCTGCACTTCGATGATCAACGCCAGCTCTGCCCGCACCATCGGGATGCTGGCCTTTTCCTCCAGCGCGCCCGCGATCTGGCGAACATCCTCACTCCATCGGGTAAACGACCGTTCGTGCCGCAATAGACCAAGCTGTAGGCGCAACATCAGCAAGTCAAATTGTTTCGCCTCTAGGTCTTCGTCTACCAGTTCTGACGGCAAGCCAGCCACGTCGCCTACCAGTTCATTCCTCTCATCAACGCCAAGCGCTTCCCATGCCGTGGCATCCGCGTATTTTTCCACCAGCCTGCGCTTGGGACGGACGATGAAGTTGTTCACGTTCATCTGCGCAACCTCCTGGCGCAGACGCTCCGCGACTTCGCCGCGCAAACCACCTGTGGCTACCGCCGGGTCGTGCTTGTCCAGTTCGGCAATCAGTTCCACGCGCCCGGCAAAGAGTTTCTTGCTCAGGGACTCATTAGTTGCCCCTAATGTTGTCCCCAAGTTCTGGCTGAAGAACTCTAGATTCTGGCAGTAGTCGAAAATCCAAAACTCCCGCTTATGCCGCCCCGGACCGAACAAGTCTGGCCGAAGCCGCGTCCCGCGACCCACCATTTGCCAGAACTTCGTCCTTGACCGCACCATTTTGAAGAACACCAGATTCACGATTTCTGGAATATCAATGCCCGTGTCGAGCATGTCTACCGAGATTGCGATATGCGGGGCGCGTGCTGGGTTTGAAAAGTCGTCAATTAACGACTGCGCATATTCGACCTGAAAGTCAATCACTCGCGCGAAAACGCCCTTTTGGTGCGGATAATTCTTGTCAAAGCGGTCGGCGATGAATTGCGCGTGGGCATGGTTCTTGGCGAAGATGATCGTCTTGCCCAAGCGTTCTCCGTCGGCAACTTTTTCGCCCGATCTCATCAGTTGCTCCAAGACCTTGTCCACGGTGTCTTCATTGAACAGCCATCGGTTCAGCGCTTCCGGCTCCACGGTTCTCGGGATAGCGCCGTCCTCGTCCCACTCAATCGCGTCCCAACGCTCTTGCTCCTCATCACTCAGCTGGTCGTAATTCATACCCTCCCGCTGGAATCTCAGCGGCACCGAAACCGCTCGTGGCGGGACGAGAAACTTGTCCCGCACCGCCTCCTCCAAACCATAAGCGTCCGTGGGGATGCCATCTTCCAACTCGAAAAGACTGTATGTGTTGTGATCCACTTCGTCTGTGGGCGTCGCCGTCAGCCCGACTAGGAAGGAATCAAAGTACTCGAAGATGGCGCGGTACTTCTGATACACGGAACGGTGGGCTTCGTCGATAACGACCAGATCGAAGTGCCCCGGCCCAAACCTACGCCTGCCGTCTTTGGTTTCGTCAATCAGGCGCAACATGGTCGGATAAGTGGAAACTAGAACTCTCGCGTCCGCGATTTGATCGGGATTCTCCATCGCGTTGACGGCTGACGCCGACGGCAAAAAGCGGGTAAAGACACGCGTTGTCTGTTTCACAAGCGCGATGCGGTCGGCCAGAAACAGGACACGTTTTACCCAGTTGCAGCGCATCATCAGATCGCACAGCGCAACCACCGTGCGGGTCTTGCCTGCGCCGGTTGCCATCACGACTAGAGCCTTGCGGTCGTGGTCTTTCTCGAAGGCTTCTCCAATGCGCCGGATTGCCCGTTCTTGATAGAACCGCTCCACGATGCCTTTATTGATTTCGGTGGCACCCAGCGACGTCCGAGTGGTTCGCCGCTGTATGAGCCGCTCTAACTCGTCTTTCGCATAAAAGCCCTGCACCGAGCGCGGAGGATAGTTCCGGTCGTCCCAAATCCAGTGCTCGTAGCCGTTGCTGTAGAAAATGATGGGACGCTGGCCGAACTGCTTCTCCAGACAATCGGCATAGAGCTTCGCCTGCTGCTGGCCTACGCGGGCATCGCGTTTGGTGCGCTTCGCTTCGACCAGACCAAGGGGCTTGCCGTCATCGCCCCAGAGGCAGTAATCAACGAAGCCTTCGCCCTTCTCGTTGGGCATTCCGGTGACCGGGTACTCGCGGTCCCGCTTCTTGTCTAACGGCCATCCCGCTTCCTTGAGGAGCAGGTCAATGAAGTAGTCTCTGGTTTCGGCCTCGGAGTAGTTGTGGGTGTCCGGTGTCTCCGCATTCTGTTTCTTGATGGCGGTGATTTCGGCCCGCAGACTTTCCAGTTCCGCATCGAGCGCAGCCTTACCCGTCAGCAGTTCGGTAAGTTTGGTGTCCTTTTCCGCGAGCTGCAATTCGAGTTGCTGAAGCTGGGCTACCGTTTGTGGTGGAACGGGCGAAGTCTTCGGCAGCACCAGCGGATCGAACGTCAGGCCATCCACTGGCTTTGCGGCCTTGCCATAGGTGCGTGCCAGCCAGAAGCAAATATGAAACAGCTCGCGCACTGCGGCCATCGAGTCCAGTTGCTGCAAAGGCTTGTGGCTGTGCGCCGCCAGATTGCCCAGGTCTTTGATCAGCTTGGCCTTGATGAAGATTTTCTGCCCGACTGTGGCTTTGAAGCTCGGCTCGTGGATGAGAGCGCTGAGATTGTCCTGATAGGGCAACTTGAGCGCGGAGTCGCTCTTGTACAGCCATGTCACCGCTAGCTCCAGCGTCCGCCGGGCGTAGAAACAAGCAGTACGCGGGTCAGCGACGACCAGCGCCTCAGCCTTCTGCCCCTCGACAAAGAGCTGAGGCCATTCGGATTGGAGGAAAGCGAAGTTGCTCATCTGCTGGTAAGCGTACTGTCAGTCATGGCAAATTCTGACTTGGATTTGTTGGATCAATCGATGGTTCATCGGCCGGAAGCTGTGCCGTCTCACTTGTTTGACTTCTAAGGGTAGCCATCAAGTCTGTATTGGACCCGAAATAGCCGGAAGCGGTCAGTAGGAGCAACGGGATAATAATTGAGTCGCGCATTTCTAGAGTGCGAAGACGCCCCCGTCTGCCGACATTGTGTCGGATGCCGGGGTAGTCCGAACAAAACCCATAGAGCTTCTTCATAGCATCTTTGACCGAGGTGTGCGGCCAGCACTTAATGCTGTCGCACAATTCACCGAGGCTTGATCCCTGGGCGTCAGGGTAGACACTAGCGATTGCTTCAACCAACATCGCTGCTTTCTGGATGCAGGTTTTCATGTCGGGCTCAGAGTGAGAGCGAGTCAAAGCACCGAAGGCATGTTCAAACTCTGTTGCAGCTTCCATAAGATCTGGGTTGCCTTGCATACCCGCCGTTACGTCGCTCATGAGTGCAGAAAACACACCAGAAAGGTTTGGCTTTATCTGAAATGGTTTTACCAATTCGTACCGGAGATTTCTCGATTCGAGAAAGCGTGCCATTAGCTCTTGGTAGACTCTGGGCAATTCGCGATGCCCGGTTTCCACTAAAACATCGTAAGCATTCTCCAAGAAGCGCGCTATCGACCCTTCTCCGCGAAGATTTGTAACGGATGAAGTTTCAAGAGCCCTGCGAGCGAGCACAGCGTCGTTAGCAATGCTGTCATATTCTTTCCGCGCCGGAGCTTTGCGGTACGCTTTCACCAGCTCCACATACAGATCGGTGTAGATGTCGTCCGGTGTATCGTCCGTCTCCTCTAATGGCTG
>Ga0206892_1047_pt1 | contig 14651 bp, 12 predicted proteins | sample Alteio_BWOrgHeat_56_FD_153257 | JGI IMG/M metagenome (GOLD analysis project Ga0206892, IMG submission 153257) | Enriched cells from forest soil in Barre Woods Harvard Forest LTER site, Petersham, Massachusetts, United States - Alteio_BWOrgHeat_Nextera8 ... | reverse complement strand
CCGGTGAGCGTGAGACGGGCGGAGCGCTGGTAGGTGAGCAGCGCTTCCTCGGTAGCGGGGCCGGGCAAGCCATCGACGATGTCGCGATAGTAACCGCGGTCGGCCAATATCGATTGCGCGCGGCGCAGCGTGTCTTGTTGCACAGTGACCGGCGCGTTGGCGTAAGGCGTCCCGGAGAAGAGGACGGGGAAATCCGCGCTGGGCGCATCGAGCGGAGCCGGCGGGGGGATGACCGACGGGGACGGGTCGCGGGGCGGAGGGAGGTCACGAGAAGCGGGCGCGCCGGGGTCGTGAAAGCCGCCGGAGGGCGATGGATCGCGGTAGACGCCGGCTGCCGGATCGCGTTGACGGGGAATCGACGGGTCCCGGTACGCGGGAGTCGGAGGCGTGGTGGCGGCCGATTCGTCGGTATTGGCGGTGTTGTTCCGATTACGGTTCTTGTTTTCCTCCCGCTGGAGGAAAGCGCGATCGCTCTCCTCGACGGTCTCGTTGCGGCGAATGTTGACGGGTGGGGATGCTTTGGCGACCGGCGCAGGCGCGGCCTGCTTCGGTTTGCTGGCGATCATGCCGAGGGAAGAGAGCGTTTCCGGGGTAAGGGTGCCGGTGACTTCCAGGCCATTGCGAATCTGGTAACGGCGCAGGGCGGAGGTCATTTCCGGGCCGCTTTGGCCGTCCACATCGCCATAGTAGAAGCCCTGGCTCTTCAGTTCCGTCTGGACGTTGCGCACCTGGTCATCCGCGAAGGCAGCAGCGGCGAACGACAGGGTGACCAAAGCGCAAAAAAGCTTCGTTTTCATGGCAGGTGCGAAATTGGACGCGTCGATGGGCTAGCTTATTCAATCTCATGGGGCCGGGTTCAATGAACCCGGCTACAGCATTCAATTGCCGGCTTTGGCCAGTTTGGTGGGGGCCGCCGGCTGCGGGCGGGTCTTCTGGTAGCTCATGATGCCCTCGGCGATGGCGCTGGCCAGCCGCTGGCGGTATTCCCCGTTGGAAATCAACTGGGCCTCGAGGGGGTTATTGATGAATCCGCCTTCGACCAGCACCGCGGGGCAGCGCGTGTGGCGCACGACGTACAGCTCGCGGCTCTTGATACCGCGATTGACCGCATCAGTGCGCAGGACGAGCGAGGCCTGGATGAAGCCGGCCAGGGTTTCGCCGTTGTCGAGGGGCGGGGCGTCGGGCTTGTTGAAGAAGCCGGCCCACGTCCACGAGTCGTCGGGCAGCACTTTGGCCGGGGCGTAAAAGGTCTCCACGCCGGTGGAGACGCGGTCCTTGGCATGGTTGAAATGGATGCTGACGAAGATGCCGTTCTCCAAGCGGTTGGCGATGGCGGCACGCTCTTCCAAGGGGATAAAGGTGTCGTCCCGGCGGGTCATGATGACCGGAAAATTGAAAGGCTTGAGGATTTTCTCGACCCGCAAGGCCACGTCGAGACTGAGGTTCTTTTCGATGAGGCCGTTGCCGCTGGCACCGTCATCCTTGCCGCCATGGCCGGGGTCGAGCACCACGGTAGGCAGGGTATTGAGGGCCGCCTCGATTTTGGCCTCGGTGGTGGGCCCTTCGTCCGGGGCCACAATAAAGGTCAAACACCCGGCAAGAACGACGAGACCGACACAGGGCATGGCGTTCTTCATACGGAAACTCTTCCATAAGAAACGGCTAAAGCCAAATGCCCTTTTACGGTGTACTTTCACACTGGTTTATCGCTTTTCGAGCGGGGGGCGGACTTCCGCATCCCGCAAGGTCCGCCAGGTGGCGGCGGTGCCGGTATCGGTGAGAATGGCGGCCTCGATGGAGGCGCCAGCCAGTTGCTCGGCGCGATGTTTGGCCAAGTCCTCATCGGAGGGCAAATCTTCACTGGGCTCGCCGGTGAGGGAAAGGTGGCCGATCGTCCAGGCGTCCAGGGCGATTTCGAGGGCTTTTTCCAGAGTAGCGGCGGGGAGCTTCTCCTTGCGGAGGAACTGCTCCATTTTGGCCGTGGAAGCGGGGGTGCCGGAGACGACGCCGAATTCCTCGAAAGCCCGGCCGAAGGCGCCGCCATTGGTGTGGATGGAGCCGTCGTAATCGAGCCGAAGGAAGGTGTTTTGGGCGCCGTTGTGGCCCAGCTCGGCAAAGAGCATGCGGGCGAGGTAGGGCGCGCCGTAGACCTGCTCGAAGGCGGCCTTGAGGGCGGGGGAGAGGGAGTAGTTGGCCAGCCGGCGCAGGGAGACATCGTGAGCCGAGCGGGCGAAGCCCTCGGTGCTGGTGATCTCGATGGCGGTCATGCGCAGGCGCTCGATGTCGCCGGGATGGCCGATGGTCCCCAAGCCGATGCGATCGTAAATCTCATAGAGCTTCTGCCGCTCACGTCCGAGGGTGAAAAGCAGGATGCCGCCTTTGTAGCTGAGCGCGGCGATGGGGCTGCCGCCGGCGAGCTGATGCTCGATGTATTCGCGCCGATTGGCGATGGCTTCGACCCAGCGGTACGGTTCTTCGATCATGCGAGGGCTTGAATAAGGGCTGCGTTATTTCGGTGTCCAGAGGCACGGGAAGCGAAATAGAAAAGCAGCGTCAGCATGAAGACGATTACATGGGTTAGGAGCAAATGGAAAAAAAGGACTGGTTTCCCGGGAGATGGCTCTTCCCAGATTGTGAGGGGAAAAGGGGGCGGGTAGTCCTTCCATATGCTAATCTCGCGTTCGTACCTGTTCACGGCATCCACGTACTCCGGAAGCCGCATGTTCTCTGAAAGCCGCATCTTCTCCACGTCTTTCATACCCTTTTCGTAAGCTATACGGTTCCTTTCCTTCCGCGCTTGAAATTCCGTGTCTCGAAAGGTGGTCAGTGCATTTTTCAAGCGAGTCTGAGCCCTATCCAGCCCTTCATACCGGAAGGTCAGACGGAACAACGACGCGTCAAATAATTCTGCACGATGGGCAAATTGTCTGCGAATCTGTGGAACCAGCGCGAACCATTCCGATAGATTGACCGGGAATTCAATGTCGTAGCATGTGGGGTGCATGAACCAGTGACCGGATTCGTTCATGGCTAGTTGTGCCCGCAGCTTTTCCGTCAGTGGACGCGAAACGGGGTCCAACCCATCGGAGCCGTTTCCTGGAACGCCAAAACCGCCGCGTGACGTCTCCAGCCCGACGTAAGCGGTCGATTCGTAAAGTGGATGAATTGTGTGGAGTGTCCACGACAACGACCACGCCAAAAGTTCCAGAATGCAAAAGCCGATGGCGAACTGGAACAGACCATTCCCAAGCAAGCCACGCACTTACGGCACCTCCCGTTTGAAGATGCGGGCGAGGTCTTTTTCCGCGAGGGTGCGGATGCCCGCCTTGGAGATGATCTTGATGATGGGGTAGACTTTGCCGCGGCGGTCGACGCCGCCGGTGGCGGTGTCGTTTTCGGCGGCGGTGTCGAGGGCGCGCAGGGCGAGGACGATGGCTTCGGATTCGCGGCGCTTGGTGAGCGGTTTGCTGCCCCAGGTGTTTTCGTAATAGAGCACGCTGCGGACGGCGGGGGAGCCGGAGCCGGTGGCGGCGAAGTCGGCGGCCTCGAATTGGGCGCCCATGGCGTCGTAAAAATAGAGGCGGGCGACTTCGGCCACGTCATCGTAGGCGGCGAAGATGGGGACGACGACGCCGACGCCCTGGAGGACGAAGCTAAGGTTGTCGCGGAGCAGTTTCGAGAGGGCGCGGACCTTGCCTTCCAGGCTCATTTCCTGGAGCTGGCTGCGGCGGTAAAATTGAAAGGAATGCTCGAGGACGCGGGCCATTTCCCACGCGGTGGCGGGGACGCCGGCGATGGCCATGAGCGAGTGGGAATCGATCTCCAATACTTTGTCCGCGCGGTCGTAGACGACGACGTTGCCCGCGGTGGCGCGGCGGTCACCGGCGACGAGGACGCCGCCGGCGAACTTGAAGGCGCAGATGGTGGTGGCCTGGGTCTGGACGCCGGGCGTGGCGGCACCTGCGGCCATGGCGGAGGCGTGGGCGACTTGCGGGTACAGTCCCCGCTCGCGGAGGAGGGACGCGAAATCTCCCGCATCCGGCGAGAGCGATGGCCGCGCGGCGGAGAACTCCATTACTGGCCGGTGCGCTGGCGGTAGCGCTTCGATTGGTTGGGATCCACCTTGCGCATGCGCTGGAGCAAATCCTTGGTGTCGGGCTTGGAGACGTCGGGCGATTTAGGCCCACCGCCATCGCCCTGCTGCGGGCCCCACGGAGCGGGGCCGACGGGTCGTTGCGTCCTGTCAGGCATATGGAGAGCTTACGTCCGCCGCGGGAAAAGAGCAAGGTTCGGCGAAAATTTGCGGAGGAAAAAGCGGAGCCACACTTGCCAGTGTCGTGGTAAAGTGAGAAACAGATTTCATGCGCCGCGCCTTTCCGTTGATCCTGGCCTTGAGTGTTTTCGCCGCGGGCGCCCCGCGCCTGTGGGCGGGCGAGCCGGTGAGCGGGCCGGACCTGCATGACCTCTGGCAAGCGGTGCAGCAGCAATCGAAGCAGATCGAAGCGCTGACCGAGCAGGTGGGAAAACTGACCCGGGCGATAGAATCGCAAAAAAGCGGCGAAAAAGGAGCAGAAATCGTTACAAAGCCCACGCAGCCCACGGAGCCCACACAGCCGACGACTTCCATCGAGACGAGCAAGCCGCCGGCGGAGGCGAATGCGGAGGCGCCCAAGGCTACGGCGGAAGCGCCTAAAGGCGAAGCGGTTCCGAAAGCGGACGCGGTGCCGGGAACCAAACACACGGTTGCCAAAGGTGAGACGTTGACCTCGATAGCGAAGCACTACAACATATCGATAGCCGACTTGAAAACGGCCAACAAGATCGTCGACGAGCGCCGGTTGCAGATCGGCCAGATACTTTCCGTGCCTACCGCCAAAACCCCTGAACCGACCGATAAAAAGGAGAACCCGTAATTATGGAATCCGCCGCTACCTGGTATTTGATGAAGAACGAAGACGGCAGCATTTTTGGGCCGATCACGTTTGATCAGTTGCACGAATGGGCCTCGGACGCGCAGGTCTCCCCGCTGGACAAGGTGTCGAACGACGAGAAGACGTGGATGAAGGCGCCGATGGTGCCCGAGCTGGGGATGGACTATTTGATCGAGGTGAGCCCCGATCAATTTTACGGCCCGACGACGCTGGGCGCGGTGCGGGAGTTTTTGCAGATCGGCGAGATCAACGGCGAGACGCCGGTGACCAATTGCCGCGACGGTTCGGTGGTGATCATCAAGGACATTCCCGAGTTGCAGGCGGCGGCGCCGGATGAGGACGCCCCGCAGCAGCCGGTGCGGACGAGCATTCGGATCAATCTTCAGCAGCGCGTGCGCGAGCTGGAGGAAGCGCTGATGGAAGAGCGCCGGGCGCGCGAGCAGGCGGAACACCTGGTGGAGCGGCTGGAGACGAAGCTGAACGAGATCACGCGCGCGGCGTCGATGTAGGGGGGCTGGTTGATAGTTGATAGTTGATAGCCGCCGACACTGCTTTCCGAGCCGCGGGGACTCAGCCACGGCGGGTTTTTTTCTTGATGCTGGGGTGGGGTTCCATTTCGATCAAGGGGCAGCCGCCGTTTCCACGTAGTCCCGCTGCGCGACGGAAAACTCCATGCCTTATACGCCAATCCAACTGGAATTCATCAGGATTCACATGGGTGTGGCCGTCCCGCCACAGTTCCTCGAGAAGAAGAGTGCGGCGGAGAATGAAGCGGCGGGTGAAGGGATCGAAAAAGAGGGTGAAGAGCTGGATGCGGAACCGAGCGCGGAACCGCCAAATCCGGCCGAAAGGTGGAAATCGGTGAAGGCAAAGATTGTCACGCAGTTGCAGGCGGAGATCAAAATGATCGTGGCGACCCAGGATCCGGACGCCGGGAGTGCCGAACTGGAGTTGAGAGCGATCGTCGCGCAACTCGGCGGGGCCATGGAGTCTCAGAAACAGGCGAATGAAATGCTGAGCTACCTGGCGGAGGACGAAGTGGTCGCCAATGTCTGCGACCTGGCTTTCGATCTAAAAACTCCGCTCGTGAAAGTGCTGGAAGAGATCCGGCCGCAATTGGCGGCCTAAGGAACAAAAGAAACACCCGGTCGCGTCGGCGGCTCGAAAGACACCATGCCCAAGGAATCTGCTTATAGACGCGTGAAGACGCGCAAACTGGAGGAAGCCAAGCCGGGTGCTGAAAAGGCCGCCAAGGAGTCGAAGGCGAAAGTCGACGCCCTCAACGAGGCTTTCAAATCGGTGGAGGAGACGAGTAAACTTCGCCAGAAAGCGCAGAGGCATTCCAATGACGTCGCCTTTCTGCTCAACGATTTGAAAGGGCCGAAGTCCGCCGTTGTGAACAAGGCGTTCGATCTGGCAGGCAAAACCACCGAGAACAAGAAAGAACAGGAGCGGTTAAAGGAGGAGCAGATTGACGCCAACAAAAGCTTCGAGGCGGCGTACGCAGCGGAAAAGAATGCGGAAAAGAAGCTGAGGGCCTTGTTTCGTTCGCCCGACGACGCGGCGGACCGAAAGTGGGTGGAGCAGAATTTGCGAACGAAGGCGGCGGACGATAGTGTCAAGGCGACGGACATTGCGCGAGTACTGGGCAGGAGAGATGTGAAGCGCGCCGCGGTGAAACTCGCTGACGAGAAGGCGAAATTGGGCGTCGCCGTGAAGGCTCTGGAAGATCAATTCGTGAAGCTGATTCCCAATGGGGACGCCCAGCTAAAGGCGCTCGACACGGCGGAGAAGGATGTGGACGACACGCTGCAGCAAGCCAATGAGAAACAGCAGGCATTGCTGGAGTTGGAATCCCTGGCGCGCGGGGATGACGAGGCGGCGGCGAAGAAGGTGCTGGACGATGCCGAGGTAAAACTCAAGGCGGCGGAAAAGGCGCTGGCGGATTGGGCGGGCGGCGCGGAGACCAAAGCCCAACTCACGGCAACCCGTGACGCTTTGCAAGCAACGAGGGACAAGGCCAAGGATGAGCATCTCCTCTTCGAGCAGGCGGCCAGTGGTAAATACCGGGTGCTCGATAAACAGGTCCAGGAACTGACAGACCTCTTGCAGGCCAACCAAGCGGCCCTGGCGACCGCCGCCGACGACCAGAAAGCCGCCCTGAAAAAGAAAGGCGCAGAATACGAAGCGAAATTGGCCAAACTCGCTCTGTTCAAGAAGCAAACCAACAAGATCAATTTGCTCGGCGTCCCGACGGCGATCTCGAGTCACGTCGAAGCCCAGGAAAAGGTCAAGGAGGCGCGGGAGAAACTCATCACGGCAAGAGCTACCGTCACCAGGATCGAAAACTCCATCCCTGTGCCGAAGGAGGTGTTGAAGGGGATCGGAATATTCAACGAGTCGATCAAATCATGCCAGACGAAGGTCGGCGCGCAGGAGATCGCCGTCGCCAACTTGCAGAAAGCGCTGGCCGGCTCCATGGACGATGCGGACAAGCAGGAGATCCAGGCCAAGTTGAGCGCCGCGGAGTCGAAGCTCAAAAAGGAGCAGCAAGAGTTGCAACGCAACATCGTTGGCCTGAATGACTACAGGGCAACCAAGCGGCAGCAATTGGAAGAAGCCCTGTTCGACCCGCAAAAGACGGCGCTGATTACGGCGCGGAAGGAGGAGCAAAAAGCCGACGCGGCCCTGGGTGCGGCGACAAAATTGGTCGCAACCCAAAAACAGGAGATCGAAGATCGGATAGCGAACGTCACCAAGATCGCGCGCGCCGAACTCGATGATGCCCAACTGGAATTCGACGCGGCCGAGAAGGAACTGGCGAAGCAAAACCTGGAATACGAACAGGCCATCACCGGCCAGCCCGAATTGAAGAAGGCCGCGGCCGACATGGAGGCGGCGACGAAAAAGACCCAAGAGGCGGCGGAAGCGGAAAAGAAAGCGCTTGGCAACTATGCCGCTGCGGAACAAGAGGCGGTGGCCGCGGAAGTGCTCCAGCAAGCCCTGAAGGATCGCGAAGAGGAAGCCAAGGCTTTCGCTCCCTTCAAGCACCTGAAGGACGCGGATTTCGAGAAAGCCCTGCGGAAGGGAAACGATGAAACCGCGCTGAATCTATACCCGGAGAAACCGGCATTCCCGGGTGCCAAGGCCAAGAGCGATGAGCTCAAAGCGTTCGAAAAAGCGCAGAAAGAATACGAAGCAAAGTCCGCGGTGGTCACGGAAAACCTGCGCCAGGCGCAGGAGACGATGGAAAGGATGCTGGCGCGCGACGAGATTCTGGAAGCGGCGGGAGCCTCGCTGGAGGAACGAAAGCGCGCTTTTGGTGATTTGCCGCCCGCGCTCCTGCCGCCGAAATTCCGCGAGGAATTGCAGGCCTACCGCGAAGTCGAAGAGCTTTTCAAGATCGAGGATGAGCACGAGCGAATCAAGGCGGCTACGAGGGAGGAGCTGAAGAACAGCATCCTCAAGGATTTGAAAGGCCTGGCGGAAGTCGCCCTGCCGATCGTCGAACTGTTTCTCGATGCCTCGTGCATCGTCAATAACTTCATCCCCGTGGCCGTCGATCCGGGCGAAGGTGCGACCGAGGATCAAAAGTCGGCATTCGAGACCGCGGAGGCGCTCAAGGCCAAGTTTGAGATCACCCGGATGGTGGCCGAGGGACTGGAGTGTTTCATCAACACCAAGGAAATGCTGGAAAGCGAGCAGGAGATGCTGGAGGCGATGGACGATTCCGACGAGGACGAGGAGAAGGTCATTCTTCGCCAGATGAAGAAGGATGACAAGACGGCCAAGATGCTGGCGTTCATGAAGGATTTCATCATCACGACGGCCAAGACGACCAAAGGCGTGCTATCCATGACGAAGGCCGGCATTGGTTTGGCGCATAACACCGGTGCGTCGGAGATCGCCAAGACGATTGGCGGCGTGGTGCCGATCCTCGGCGCGGTCCTGGACGGCATCGAAACGGCCGAAGCGATGTACGCGGCGGGCAAGCAGATCAAAATGGCCTACCTGGAAAATCAGATTCACGCGGCATCCAAAAAAATGCAGGACGAAGAGGCCTTGGTCAAAGCGTACGGGAACCAGTCGAATCGGGCGACCAATCGGGCGGTGAAAAAATCCATCCACGCCACGGCCAAGGCGGTTCAAACCACCGGTTCCGCCGTCATCGCCAGCGGTGTCGCCTCCGGCGCTGGGGCCGGCGTTTATGCGGCCGGAAAAGCGGCGGAATACGGGAACAAGGCAACCTTCAAGGCGATCGATTGGGCCATGGCCGCCCAGGCCCAAAAGACCCTGGAAATGGCGCGCGCCGGCAGCTACGAAGCGATGACGGAAATCTTCGCCGACCACCAGAAGTACGCGACCATGTACATCGTCATGAAAGCGGTCAAAGGCGACGTCAAGGCCCAGGCCTTTTGCGCGACGCGATCGCTGGACGTGAAGCACCTCGATTCCTCGACGAGTCTCGCTTTGCTGACGAAGGAATTGAAGGTCGCCCGCCAGGAGATGCTGAGAAAGGTGGAGCAGACGGACGAGGCCAGGACCATCCAGGATAGCGCCGGCGAGACTTTCGAAAAATTGGCCCGAGGCGGAAAGGCGATCGGCAAGCTGGCCGACATGGCTGTTCTGGGCGCGGGGTCAAAGGTCATCGACCTCGTGAAGGAGAAGGCCGATGAACTGAGAGCCAAGAAGGACGAAGTGGTGGCCGTACCGGAACCGGAGATCAACGACATCAAGCCGATGAACTCCGCTGGCTTTCTCACGCTCGAGACTCGCGCTCAAACGATCCTGGATAAATTCAATGACCATCTTTCCATCACGGAGAAAGACGTCCAATGGCGGGCGCGGTGGCTGAAGCACCTCAAGGATTTGACGGAGTCGCTCGACGGCGACGGCGACTGGAAAGATGCGGCCTTGAAAAACGAGGGTGGCACCATCGCGAGAGTGAAGATCAAGGACGCCCGGGAGATACTCCGGAAATTGCCGAATAAGCCAACGATGGAAGTGGCGAACGGAAAGGTCTGACGATCGGATTTCGGGGGCGCTTTTCTTGACGCCCCGAACAGATCTAGCCTAGCGGTTCCAGCGGGGCTTCGAGGAGGGTCTTCACCTGGCCGGTGTAGGTCTCGAAGGGGTCGGGCATGGGGAGGTAGGGGGTGTTGTCGAGGGAGATGGAGTCCCAGTTGATGACGTAGGGGAGTTTGCGGTCCTGGAAGATGGAGACGGCGTGGCCGCGGCCGCAGGCGCGGGTGTCGGCGGGAGGATGCATCATGGCGGCCGGGCGGCGGAGGCGCTGGTTGAATTCGCCGATGCCCTTGGCGGCGGTGAGGGCGAAGAAGAGGCCCTTGGCGGGATTGATGTTGTGGTACTCGAGGTCGAGGCTTTGCAGCCACGGGTCCTGCCAGCTCAGGCCCTCGCTTTCCCGGAAAGCATCGAGCAGCCATTTTTTGGAAACCCAATCGACGCCGCCGAGCAAGAGCTCCGGCTTGTTGGCGAGGGCGTCGAGGGTGAAGGCCCAGGTTTCGAGAATCCAGTCCGTCTCCTCGTCGCGGCCACCGAGCGCCTGCCGGGCGTGGGCGAGGAACTCGCGCTGAATATCGAGCGCGGAGCGGGTGCGACCGTCTTCCAATTGCACCACGGCGTGGCCGGTGCCCTCGTGGGAGATCTGGCGGGTGGCGAGGACGGCGTCGAGGAGGATGACGTCGTCGGGCAGGCTGCCTTCCTCGAGCAGGGTGAGGATGAGCGCGGTGGTGCCGACCTTGAGCGCGGTGGCGAAGGGGGACATGTTTGAATCGCCGATGAGCAGGTGGAGCCGGCGATATTTGCGGTAGTCGGCGAGCGGCTCGTCGCGGGCGTTGATGATGGCGCGGTTGAACTGCACCCACTGGTAGATGTCGTTGACGATATGGTCGGCGCGCTGGCTGAGCTGGAACGTGACCGCGCCCGTGCTGGGCGTGGGCTCGAAATCGAAAGCCAGCGGGCTGGCCTGGCCGACGCGGCCGGCGCCGGTGAAGAGCTGCCGGGTAGCGAGAAAGGAGAGCAGCGTGCCGAGGAGGCGCGGGCTGAACTGCAGCTCGCGCTTCATGAGATAATTCTCGTGGCAGCCGAAGGTGGCGCCGGTGTGGTGATCGACGTTGTTCTTGATGAAGGCGACTTCCTCGCTGACGCCGAGGGCCTCGAGGGCGGACTGGAGCAACTGGTCGCCGGCCAGATCGTAGGCGACGGAATCCTCCACCGTGCGGCATTCGGGCGAGGAGTACTCGAGGTGGCCCATGTCGATGTAGAGCCGCCCGCCGTTCAGCAAAAAGCCGCCGTTGCCCGGCGGCTCCTCGTAATCGCGGTAGTGGAGGTCGATGACCCCGGCCTTCGCTTTTTTGAAAAGGTAGTTTTTTACGCGGGCCGGCCAGGCATCGGGCCCGTGGACGGTCTCGCCGCTGACCAGGCAGCCATATTCAGTTTCGATGCCGACGACGCGGTTCATGAAAAGTGATGAGTGAAAATGACAGCGGCGAGTCTCGTCGAGCGCCCGTCAAATTTCACGCACACTTTTACTCTTCGCCCGGGTAAAGAATCCGGCCGCACTGCTCGCAGTGCACGATCTCGCGGTTGCCTTTGACGCGGACCACGGTCTGGGTGGTGACGCTCATGTGGCAGCCCATACACACGCCGTGCTCGAGGGCCACGACCGCCTCACTCTTGTTCACGAAGAGCCGTTCAAAGGTATCGAGTAAATCCTCGTCCACGCCCTCGGCGAGCTTGGCGCGATCGGCCTCGATCTCCTTGAGTTGCGCGGCCACCGCGTCGATCTTGCCGGCGATGTCGGCCAATTGGCGCTCGACCTGGGTCTTCACGGCCTGCGTTTCCTTTTCGGTCTCGGCGATCGTCTTTTTGGCCGTTTCGCCGCTCTCCATGAGCTCGAGTTCGCGGTCCTCGATGGTGGAGATCTCGCCTTCGTAGCGCTTGATCTCGTTGTTCAGCGCCTGGAATTCCTCGTTCTTGCGGGTCTGAAATTTCTGGGTCTGGAATTTGTTGATCGAGTCCCGCTTGGACTGCACCTCTACCTCCAGCTTCTTGCGCTCGACCTCGATTTCCCTGGCCTTGAGTTTCACGGCCTCGAATTTTTTCAGCGCATCCGCGAGCTTTTCATCGAGTTCCTTGCGCTCGAGCGGCGCGAGTTTCAACTCTTGTTTCAGCGCACGAATTTTGCGGTCACGATCTTGGAGGACGAGGAGCTTTTCGATTTCCGGGAGCATTGGGGAAGGGATATTGCGGGAAGACGAGGGGGGCGTCAACGGGGAGAAGTTGATAGTTGAGAGTGGATGGTTGATAGAGCGCCGCGCGGCCGGCAGCGGCGGCGCTCCGCCCGAGGATGGCGTTTTGGAAGAAACGTTGCCTGCGTGGTCAAGGCCGCGGGTAATTTGGAGAACCACCGATTCTGATTCCAGCCCCGTGGGGTATTTTCTTATTGGCGTGCACGCCCCAGAGATTCAAATACCAGCGCAGGACGTCGCCAAAGGGAGGTGACGCTTTGGCCAGTTGGAATAGAGGGCTGTAAAAGGTGTATCCTCCGGCCGATAATCCCCTTTGCATCGCTGGTCCAATCGACAGGGGGTAAAGCAGCGCTATGCCGACAAGCAGCGCGACCAGAGGGAGGGGTTTCATGCCGGAGGCGAGTATGCGTACGTTGTGAGGGGCGTCGAGAATTTGAGGAAAAAGTGGGCCATCACGACGGAGTTCTCGCTGTGGCGCTGCCATTTCGGCTGGCGATTTGGCGGGTGGTTGCCTAAATCACGCGGGGTGAAGATGCGCGTCATGGATCCGACCCAACTGGGTGAGTTCACCATCCTGGAGAAGACCGCGCCGGGGCTATGGACGCGGATTGCAGGTTGCCCCCGGGTTTCCTGGGGAAAGTTTACGCCGTAAATCCCCGGCCAGCGCCATGATCACCCCCAAAACCGAAGTCGTGGCGATGCGCAATGGTGAAGAGATTTTCCGGGCGGTGTTTCCGCCGGGGGAGTACGTGATCGGGCGGGAGGTGGGGATGGCGATCCGGCTGAATTCGGACAAGATTTCGCGCCGGCACGGGCAGCTTTCGTTGAGCTATTTCGACTGGTTGATCGAGGACTTCGATAGTGCGAATGGGACCTTTGTGGGCGGGCGGCAGATCAAGGAAGCGACGCTGATCTTTCCGCAGCAGGAAGTGCGGGTGGGCAATGTGGACCTGCGGCTGCGGCGTCTGCAGACGTCGGATGCCGGGCAGTCGCTGGCGCCGCAGACGGCGGCGCTGCTGCGCTACCTGCCGACGGAGATGCGGGGCGAACGCAAATACAAGATCCATGGGGTGATCGCGATGGGCGGGATGGGCGCGGTGCTGGAGGCGGAGGACCTGGCCACCCGCCGGCGGGTGGCGATGAAGGTGCTGCTGGAGGCGAAGACGGACGATGACGTGGCGCGCTTTATCGAGGAGGCGCAGATTACGGCGCAACTGGAGCACCCGAACATCGTGCCGATTTACGAACTGAACGTGAACGAATTGGACAAGCCGTTTTACGTGATGAAGCTGGTGCGGGGCGAGTCGCTGGCGAAGGTGCTCGAGGGTTTGCGCCAGGAGCGCCCGGAAGTGCTCCAGCGGCGTGGGCTGGGGGAGCTGCTCGGCATCTTCTTGAAGGTGTGCGATGCGCTGGCTTACGCGCACGCGAAAGGCGTGGTGCACCGCGATTTGAAGCCGGACAACATCATGCTGGGCGAATTTGGGGAGACGGTGGTGATGGATTGGGGACTGGCCAAGCCGCTGGGCCAGAGCGCCCACGGGAGCGCGCTGGAGGCGAGTGTGCGGACGATGGTGCGGTCGCTGCGGCAGGAGAACGAACACTTTACCACCGAAGTGGGTTCCGCCATTGGGACGCCGCAATACATGTCACCGGAGCAGGCTTCGGGCAAGTCGCACAGCGTGGATGGGCGATCGGATGTCTACGGACTTGGCGGGTTGCTCTACGCGATCCTGGCCTTGCGCGCGCCGGTGGTCGGCGACAGCGTGCCGGAGATCCTGGAGAATGTGGTGGCGGGGCGCATTCCGCCGCTGGCGGAGGTGGTACGGCGCATGGCGCCGAAGCATTTGCCGCAGGGGCGATTTTCAGGCGATCTGGCGGCGATTGCGATGAAGGCGCTGTCGCTTGATCCGGGGGCGCGCTACGCCACGGTGCGCGAGATGCAGGCGGCGCTGCGGGAGAAGGGGAAGTTGAGAGTTGAGAGTTGAGAGTTGAGAGTTGAGAGTTGAGAGTTGAGGGTTGAGGGTTGAGGGTTGAGAGACCTCCACGCAGCCGCTTTCTGGCGACGCTCCGCGTCGGTGTCGTTTTCGAAATCCCCACCGCGGAGCGGTCATGAATTGGCCAAGCGGCGGTCTCTCAACTCTCAACTTTCAACCCTCGACTGCCCTCCCTCTCCGCTCAATACAGCATCGTCTCCTCGGGGGGATTGCACTTCTCGACCTTTTCGGCCTTGAGGACGGCGATGCGCTTGCCGTTTTCCACGGGGAAGGTGGCGGTGCCGGTGATCTTGATCCAGGACATTTCGGGCAATTCGACTTTCGAGTCGCCCTCGGCGAGGACGGCCACGGGACGGGCATCGGCGGCGCAGCAGGTCATGAACATACGCACGGCCTTGAAGCGCTTGCCGCTGGCGTTGTTGGTGGCATCGGGCATGAGCTGGCCGATGAGCTCG
>Ga0206892_1046_pt1 | contig 14979 bp, 12 predicted proteins | sample Alteio_BWOrgHeat_56_FD_153257 | JGI IMG/M metagenome (GOLD analysis project Ga0206892, IMG submission 153257) | Enriched cells from forest soil in Barre Woods Harvard Forest LTER site, Petersham, Massachusetts, United States - Alteio_BWOrgHeat_Nextera8 ... | reverse complement strand
CTTGCAATGGATCTGGAGTTTTGTGACGCGTCAGACAGGGGTTCGGTTGATCGTGAATCACATTCCTCTTTTCAGACCGAATCAGAACATAGAACTGCCCATTCCTAACGCAGGAAGGAAATGACAGACTTCTCGCCATAATTGCTAAGTCTTTTTACGACTTTTTGGTTTGTCATTGCACGAATCACACCAGAGTTTATCGCGCGGACCCAGCTACTCCACAACTCCACAGCCGTGAATATTTAATCCGTAGTGCCTCCGCGTCGAACCTCTTCAAGCCACCTCGAGACAATCTAGAACCTCAAGTCATCGAAACCATATCGTTAGAGGGCGCGAGGAGTCCCGGCCTGTGTCGCGACAAGGCAGAAGTTCGGATTCTCCTGCTTGATGTTTGCTGCTTCTTCACTTCGTCTCAAAATCGGTGGAGACGCTGAGTTTCTTCCAAATTCGTGCCTCCTCTAATCGCGCAAGATCATTTTTCTCCGCGGCGGCGTACGCATCCGGCGTCAAAAGTTTACTATCGCAGGGCTCCCGCCGAGCGGCCAACCGCTGAATACGGAATGGCTCTGTATCGTGAAAAGGCCTCCTGTTGTTCTACCAAAACCCTATGCGGCTCTTCGGGATGCAGCCTGTTGAATGAATGAAAACGCCCTTAGCCAGTGGTTCAAAATCCTTCCGTCTGCTACGCCAACCTTATTAACATCAGGCACTTGCAAATCCCCCAGAATTTGTATGTTCGTTAACGCCCGATAAACCTCGGTGCTTGTTTTTTCTCGTTTTTGTCGAGCAGCAAAATCGCAACTCGGCTCTGCGGATCTCGCTTGGTTTGCGTGGCCACTTGCGCGTAACGTTCAGAGTGACCGAGATGTTTGCGTGCCGCATTAGGCCTTGCACAACCTTCACGTCCTCGCCGTTCCCCTTGAGGAGCGTCGCGTACGTATGCCGGAACGTGTGCCAACCGAAATGGCCTACGATTCCGATTGCCTTGGCCGCTGGTTCCAAGCGCGCCTTGTAGCGAACCTGGCCCCCGAAACAAGGCTGGCAGAAAATGCGGACTCCAACTTACTTTTAGCTTGGCAGTGCCGGGACATTTCTATTGGCGAGGACAGGCCATATTACGCCACTTGACTTCATGCCGCATCAAGGGCAACCTATTGGGGTTCCGATGAGACCGTGGTTGGGAGGTCGAACTCTGGTGGCGTTTTCGAGACGGGGTTCAAACTCTATGCCCTGCAAGTCGTGCCATTTAATCGATCAAGCCTCATACCCTGCGGAAATCAATATCCACCCCCCTCATAGTTTGAAAAACCTGAATAAGCCCACGGTTTGGGCATTTCCGTCACTCGTCATTTGCTCCGAATGTGGACTCGTGGAGTTCGTGCTATCGCAAGACGAACTCCATCAATTCCTGCTCAACAAGGCCAACTATTGGGATTCGGATAATCAGCGTTTTGGTATTTAGCATCTAATTCCAGAGCCTATGGGCAAGAGATGACGACCAGAGTCCTTGTTGTTGATGATTACAAGTCCTGGCAGGACTTCGTCTGTTCGATGATTGAAGGGGAACAGGGTTTCCAAATCGTCGGCAGAGCGTCGGACGGCTTAGAAGCGGTTCAGAAAGCAAGTGAACTGCAGCCAGACCTGATTCTGTTAGACATTGGCCTTCCATCACTGAACGGAATCGAAGCTGCTCTCCGAATCCGACAGTGCGCTCCGAAATCGCGAATTCTCTTCGTGAGTGAAAACCGCGATACGGACGTAGCCGATGCCGCGATCGCTGCGGGTGCGGTGGGCAACGTACTAAAGTCGCATGCCGCCAAAGAGCTGTTGCCGGTCCTTAATGCCCTTCGATGGAGTCTGGCCCAAAACAAACCCTATCTACTAGGAGCCAGCCGGAAGATTGTGTACGAAGAGATAGTCGATGCTGCTGCGGCGCTCATGCGCTCCGACTATGCCAGTATGCAAGTGTTGTATCCAGAGCGCGGCACGGGTGGAGAACTGCGGCTTTTGGCTTTCCGGGGATTCAGTCCCGATGCTGCCAGTTCTTGGGAGTGGGTAGGCGCAGACTCGAAATGTAGCTGCGCAATCGCGCTGCGCAAGAATCGGCGGGTGGTCGCACCAGACGTAGCTACCTGCGACTTCATGGCCGATCCAGAAGTTCAGCAGATCTATCTTCAGATCGGTGTTCGCGCCTGCCAATCCACTCCTCTGATCACTCGCACCGCAAGAGTCGTTGGGATGATCTCTACCCTTTGGCGTGAACCCCATCAGCCCTCGGAAGACGACTTTCGACTGTTCGACATTCTGGCAAGGGAGACCGCCGAGCTGGTAGAACGTTGCCAGGGAGAAGACGAGAAGTAATTCAGAAAGGACCGTTATCCTGAGCTTTAGGCAGGTGATGCGAGGCATCACGCATCTCTACGCAGATGCGTTACAAGAAGCAATAGATAACGAAGTCAGGCATTACACTCGTTTAGAATTGGCCGCCTCGGTCCGGGATCAGTCCCGCGAAGCCAGAAATCGTATAGATTGAGAGGTAGACTTGCTTTTCCAAATCCAGGGCGAAGAATTGCGCAGAGCGTCGATGGTGTGAGGATTATGAATTTTCGCAACCGTTATCTGGTGATTGTTATCCGAATGCTGCTAGGTCTGATCATGCTCGCCAGCGGCATTAGCGGGCTGCTGATGGGCAATTCAACGCAAGGCGTACCGGCGAAGATGGTCGCCTTCACGCAAGTATTTTGGGCATCAGGCATTTTCCAGATGGTGAAGGTTACTGAGATCGTTGCAGGGTTCATGCTGCTGGTTGGCATCTTGCCGGCGTTAGCAACATTATTCCTTGCGCCCGATGTTGTAGGAATTGTTATAGTCAACGCCCGGTTGATGCCCTCATTCTTGTGGCTTGGTGCGTTCGTCTTTGTGCTGACCACTTATTTGGGATACGCCTACTGGGACAGGTACAAATCAATTTTCTCCCGCAATTGATAAAAAAAAGCAGGCAGAGCTGCCTTCCGCACCGCCGAGGGCCATAGCTCTCGTTTCATTGCAGACTGAGAACCAAGTCGCCGCCCGCCGCTTGATGAGAGGGGAGTGAATCGGCGTATACTGCTGGCCTGTTCGGAAGCGCCGTCAGAGTTGAGGATGAACGGGAACTCTTATGACGAGCACCGTGCAACATCGGAATGCGAAGTCGATTCTAAGCTTTTGCCCGACTAGTGTTGCACTAGCATTGGCGGCCGCTTTTGCGGCACTGCTCCTTACAACCCCATCAGCACAAGCGCAAACGTACAGCGTGCTCTACACCTTTACGAACGGTGCGGACGGAGCAAATCCCACGGGAGGTTTGGTCCGTGACCCAGCAGGGAATCTCTATGGCACGACTAATGGGGGTTTCGCCGGGTCCTGGGAAATACTGTTCAAACTGAATTCAACCGGTCATTTCACCGTGCTGCACACCTTTGGTGCAGCCGGGGACGGAAGATATCCTAATGGAGATTTGATACGCGACGCCGGAGGAAACCTCTACGGTACCACCGTATATGGCGGCAATGGGCCCTGCTACAACTACTCCGGCTGCGGCACAGTGTTCAAGGTCGACGGAAAAACAGGTAAGGAGAAAGTATTGCTCAGGTTTCGTGATTCGCGTAAAAGCGGCTGGCAACCCACAGCAGGTTTGTTCAAGGACGAATCGGGCAACCTCTACGGCAGCACCCCCCGGGGGGGCACTCACGAAGTTGGGCTTGTGTTCAAATTAGATCAGGCTGGCATAGAGACCGTGGTTCATAACTTCACCGATCGTGCAGACCAGGGAATATCCTCTGCAGGCGTTATTCGTGCAGGCAGCCACCTTTATGGCACCACCGCCTCGGGCGGCGATCTTTCGGCTTGCGCTGACTCGGGCTGCGGCACGGTGTTCAAGGTAGATGAAGGAACGGACAAGTGGACAGTGCTCCATGCTTTCTCAGGTGGGGCGGGCGGGGCCGGTCCCGGCGGACATTTGGCCCGCGACGAAGCGGGCAACCTCTACGGCGCCACCTTGGCGGGCGGCGATCTTAACTGTGATGACAGTGGGTATGGCTGCGGAACCGTGTACAGAGTAGATGAAACCACAGGCAAAGAGACGGTGCTGTACAGCTTCAGGGGAGGAGCAGATGGCAAGCTCCCCTTCGGAGGTTTGGTGCGAGACGCATCGGGCTACCTCTACGGTACTACTTACTACGGCGGCGATTTCAACTGTAAAGGCTCTCCGGACGGCTGTGGAACTATCTTCAAGATAGACGAAAGAACGGGCGAGGAGACGGTGCCGTACACATTCCACGGCGGTACAGACGGAGGAGCTTCTTTCGGAGGCCTGACCCTAGATGGACAGGGCAGCCTTTATGGCACAACTTCCGGCGGCGGAGGTGAGGGCTGCACCGGTGCTGGCTGCGGGGTCGTGTTCAAGCTCGCCCTTAATGAGGACGGCAACAGCACGTAGTTCAAACCATCGCAGAGATGGATAAGAGGTCGATAGTCAGGTGGAAGCACCGCCTGAAACGAGAACACACAACTTGCACAGAGCGAACAAAAAACACGCATCGAAGAGTGCGGATGACTGGGTGCGACGGGGGCCGACTCCGGTTGGCGAAAAAAGCGAAATGATTCACCAAAACCAAGAAGAACCGACTTCACTCCGACCGGCCTCCTCATGGAAGGCCATTTCGCTCATTGAGTGGGTTTTGGGCGTTATGGCGATTGTTCGTCAAGTTTCTGCCCCAAGCTGCAATTTTCCGCGGACCGATTCCCGCCAATTGAGTGCCCTACCAGCGCCCTTCTCGGACAAACCTACGTGTTTGTCCACTTGTTTCCACGTGAGGAACTCGATCCGATGCGCTTGAACTGGGCGAAGCTAACCAGCACGCCACAAGAAGCAGGGAACTGGTAGTTTTGACAGTAGAAAGTGGCTGTCGAAGTCGGTAGCGTTTTTGTCGGTGGTCCTTCGTACTACCCACCTTTTCCGTCTTTCGATAGCGGCGTGCGTCGAGTTCTACCTAACATGGCTACTAACATCACCGCAGAAGAGAGCCGCGCACCAAAGATGGCCTATGGCGAGATGGTCAGCTTCGCCTACGAAACGTTCTGCAGTGATAAAGTGCGGTTTGCTCTCACGGCACTGGGGATGGTTGTCGGGACGGCCTCGCTTATTCTCGTGGTCACAATCGCTATGACGGGAAAGAAGTACGTTCTGGATCAGATTCAAGGCATCGGCGTGAATATGATCGTCGTGGAATATCAGGGCGGAGATCGCGAACGCGATTCTTTGACCATGGATGATATGCACGCGGTGTTGCGGCAAGTGCCGGGCATCGTGGCTGCGTCTCCGGTGGTTCCGTTGGCTAGCCGTATCCCTATTGGACTCGGCCAGGAGCGTGCCCTTCAGGTCTTGGGTGTGCTCCCCGAATACGTCGCGGTGCGTAATTTGGTGGTGCTTTCCGGAAGGTTTTTCGATGGGCAGGACGAGCAGGCACACAACAAAGTTGCGCTCATCACACAAAACTTCGCTGAGCAAGTCTACGGGTCGGCGGATGATGCAGTGGGGAGGGTTGTGAAGCTGAGTGGGTTGCCTTTCACCATAATCGGGACTTTCCGGGAGCGGGTGAACACCTTTGGGCGGTCAGAGGTGACAAACAACACCATGGTGATTCCCTACGCCGTAGTTGGGTATTTCACGAGCTCGCCCGAGGTGCGACAGATTTATTTTTCAGCCGCCGAACCGTCCATTGTCATTCCGGTCACGGGTCAAATCCAGAAAGTTATCCAGTCCCGCCATCGGCCGGAGTCGGTCTATTTCGTGCAGAATCTTAGCGAGGTACTCGCAATGGCGGACCGGACTGCTAATGCGTTGACCTTGGTGTTACTGCTGATCGCGGCAGTGACGCTCCTCGTGAGTGGCATCGGAATCATGAACATAATGTTGGCGACGGTAGGTTCACGCGTTTTCGAAATTGGCATACGCAAGGCAATCGGCGCGACCAATCGTGATATCCGTTTTCAATTCTTGTCGGAAGCGATGCTGATCTCTCTTATCGGCGGCTCCGCCGGAGTCATCTTCGGACTGGCTTTGCCGTTGTCGGTCCGCATTTTTACCGAATACAGAATCCCTATCTCAGCACTCTCTGTGGTAGTGGCGATTGCGGTTTCTTGCTCCGTAGGTATTCTTTTCGGAACGGCTCCGGCCACGTTTGCGGCTGGGTTGGATCCAGTGGAGAGCATGCGCCATGAGTAACGCATATCGAAGACAAGCGAGGCAAGCCCGTTTGATTCGAACCATAACCGTTTCACTGACTCTTCTCGTGCTTTTCGTCCCTCCACCGACGTGGTCTCAGGATCATCATGCACTCCATCAACACGCCGGCATGTCCATGTCTCCGGAGAAATCCCCGCAAGACGAATTGTTAAGTAAGCAGGAGAGCGAGGGCAATCACCACCTCATCGGATTCTTCGTGGTTCTTGGTGGCGCTTTCGTCCTGGCCCAACCCATCCTGAGGAGGCGCTTTCCCGCAGTAAGTTATGTTTGGCCCCTGTGTTTTTTGCTTTCAGGCTTATTCATTCTGGTATACAGCGATACAGAACTCTGGCCGTTTGGCAGGAAGCCATGGATCCAGGGCACCATAACCAATCCCGAAGTTATTCAGCACAAGCTCTTCGCCGTCTTGCTTCTTGGCCTGGGACTGGTCGAAATGCTGCGCGCGCGGGAGCGTCTCAAAGCAGTATGGGCTGCCTGGGTTTTTCCTGTTGTGGCGGTAGGGGGGGCCGTTCTGTTGCTCTTCCATTCTCACGATGCGGGAATGCAGGACGAAAACCAAATGGCGATCATGGCGCGTATTCAGGCCGAACATTTGAGCTATGCGGCCACTGGTTTTGGCATTGGCCTGACTAAGGGTTTGGCGGAAGTCGAGACGAAATGGCGCGCTATCTTCGCGAAACTTTGGCCCACCTTGATGATTGCTCTAGGTGTTCTTCTAATGTTTTATACCGAGTAGCTGCAAGGTCTCGCCAGGACTGCAATGTGGTGAGATTGCTCCGTTTGACACTCTGCATATCTGGGGCTATCATCCGCTTCATAACTGGGCTGATTGTTTGTCTAGAGATCTGTAAGACCGGTAAAGTCTTGCGGTTGACACTGAATATTCCTTTGGGGTTCGCTTCCGTCGGCGATTAATCGTGAGCCTCTTTAGTTTTTACGAAATCAGAACAAGAAGCATTATTCGCTTTAAAGTGCACTGAGATTTGTGCATAATGGGCGGGCATTCTCCGCGCCCAAGCATAGGAACCAACTACGACCATCTCCACTTGAAGATGAGGATCGCGTCACAGGTCTCTGCAAACGGCTCGGACTTAGCTACGAGTTGAGGAGGTGGCCCATGGTGACTAGCACATCGCTCTCTTCACCCTCACAAATTAGAACTGCACGTGATCATTCCCCTGTAAGCGTTGAGTCTTCAGTTGCGGCGAAGCGAATCCTGCGGACCGTGAGACCCGCGGTGCTGGTGGCAATCAGCTACTACTTAGCGACGCGGATAGGCTTTGCCTGGACCCCGATTGGGCAGCCAAATTCGACTTTTTGGCCCGCCAACGCGATCCTGCTTGCGGCCCTTTTATTGGCCCCGCAGCGAATGTGGTGGACTATCCTCTTCGCAGTGCTGCCGACTCATATGCTTGCTCAACTACAGGCCGGAGTGCCAGTAGGGACAGCTCTCGGTTGGTTCTTAACCAACACCAGCGAAGCATTGATTGGAGCGTTTTGCATCTCGCGGTTCACTCATCCAAAAAACACGCTCGACAACATGCGTGGGGTATTCACCTTTGTAGTGTTTGGCGTCGTGCTTGCCCCGTTGGCAACTTCATTCCTGGATGCCGCGGCAGTTGTGATCACAGGCTGGGGCCGAGTGTTCTGGCCGCTCGGAATAGAACGATTTTGGACTAATGCTTTAGCGGAGTTAACACTCGTTCCGGTGATAGTACTCTGGAGCTCAAACGGCATTTCTCGGCTTAGGAGGGCCAGCGTAGCTCAGTATTTGGAAGCGGCGCTACTCGCCGTTGGCACAGTACTGGTTGTGGTTTTCGTATTCGGCTTTCATCTTGTTTCACCATCTGAAACTCCCGCACTTCTGTATCTCCCTCTACCGTTTTTGTTATGGGCTGCAGCCCGCTTTGGTGTGGGTGGATTGAGCTTCTCTCTCTTATCCATCTCGCTGATCTCGATCTGGTACACCATACACGGGCGTGAGCCGTTCCCGTACGTATCCATGGCGCAAAACGTTCTGTCATTACAGATTCTATTTTGTGTGGTGGCTGTGCCACTGATGTTCCTCTCAGCCGTCATGTCCGAGGCTCGAGGCACGGAGGACTCCCTGCGCAGGATCAGCGGCGGCCTTATCGAGGCACAGGAGCAAGAACGTCACCGGATTGCACGTGAGCTCCACGACGACATCGTCCAACAGCTGGCGCTTCTGGTGCTGGAACTCGAAGGAGTCCAGGAAGATATCCCTGACGTGGCATCGGAAATCCGCAAGCGCATAGGCGCGCTAAAAAATGAAACCACGCAGATAGCGGCCGATGTTCAATTGTTGTCGCACGAATTGCACTCTTCGAAATTGGAATACTTGGGCCTGGTTGTCGCGACGAAGAACTTCTGCGAAGAGTTTGGTGAGCGCCAGAAGGTCGAAATTGATTTTCAGAGTCGCGATCTACCTGTTCCCTTGCCAGCCGAACTTTCTCTTTCTCTATTCCGAGTTGTGCAAGAAGCCCTGCGCAATGCGACGAAGCATAGCGGGGTAAAACGCTTCGAAGTGCGCCTGTGGGGCAGCACGGGAGAGATCCACCTCTCGGTCAGCGATCTGGGTACAGGTTTTGATACAGAAACCGCAATGCGAAGCACTGGGCTTGGCCTGACGAGCATGCAGGAGCGCCTACGGTTTGTGCGTGGAGAGCTTTCAATCAAGTCTAAAGCGAAAGGTGGCACCACGATCCACGCTCGCGTTCCTTTCGATTCAAGCAGCGATTCTGCACGGGCGGCAAGCTAAAATGCGCCGGAGATCGCCGCTCGTTTGCTAGGAGGAGACGCCGGAGTGCTCCGCAAGGATCCTTTCGTAGATGCCGGTTTCCTGTTCACGCTGAAATCTGTTCAACACATACCCGCACAAAATATCGACGTTGCAGTCCTTGGCGATCTGGTCCCATAGGTGTTCGACCTGAATTGCCGCATCCGCCTTTCCTTGCGCCCACAAACTAGGCGCAATTTCACCACAGACTGCGACACGCGGAGGCTCCCCTTGCGCCGCCTTCGTGGCTTCTATCACGAGATCGCGCGCGACCTGGAGGCATCGAGCCGAATCAGGCAGATCATTCACCATGAAAGTCGAAAGCGTTTCGACAACATCCAAAGAGATATAGCGCCCCTGTTCGATGGCGGCGGCAATATCCACGGCATGTTCCCGCAAACTCTGAATAAGCCGATTCCGATGTGACTCCGTCGCGACCACTATAACAGCATTACCTGCCTGCAGACGGGCTTCGATAAACCCAGTAAAGCTACATACAAAAGCTGCATCATCAGGAAAGAACGCAACCTCGTGGCTGCGCGTGGCCTCCGCTTTTTCCGATGCAAGCGACGGGGAAGCCTCGTTGCGCAAGAGGCGGTCGAGGGTTTCTGAATCCGTTGCGTCGGGGCTATTGTGAGCTGACAGTGCACGACTGAGATATTGCCTACCTCGAAGAACGGCGTCCACGGCAGTCAGTAGCTCGCTTCGCGCATCCGTCTTAGCAACATAACCCTTTGCTCCCTCGGCAAGGGCTGCGTGGACCACAGCAGCAGAGAGTTCTTGACTTACAAAGAGTATTTCGGACTTAGGGGAGAGTGTGCGGATTCGTCGAGCCACTTCGAATCCATTCAGAGTGGGTAGCCCCATATCCAACAAAATCAGGTCCGGCTGAAGTTCTTCGGCTTTCTGAACCGCCTCCAATCCGTCTGAGACCATGCCGACGATCCGCAAGTCCGGTCTTTTCCCAAGTGTCGAACAAATGAATTTTCGAAAAGGCTCCGAATCCTCGACCACAAGAACTCGGATCGCAGGGGCAGGCATGTGTAGTCTCACTTTCATTTCTTCGAACGTCGGATTTGGTTTCAACATTCGGAATCCTCTGCAAGCATGTCACAGCAGAGTTCTCGGCTTGCACGCTCAACAAGCAAACGCCTGAACACAGCGTTTCCTGGTGACCTGCTTTGCAGCTTCGACTCCTGTCGAGGTAGTTCACATCAACCTAACTGTTTTGATGCTATGGGGGAATGGCTCGAACGGGCCATTCAGGGCGGATTCGGAGCAGGAAGCAGGCAGGGTGACGTCATGAATCGAGATTGGGGAGCGCCTGCATCGTCTAGCCCGCTGGCTCCTTCTCCTGATAGGGAGGGGTGCTCGTTTTCGGATGTCTGGTATTTGTTTTTACATCATTTTCGCGCTTGTTGGTGCATGCTCACTGAAATTCTTCGCAAGGCGATATCTCCAAGATACCGGCAAGCTGTCTCCGCTCTGCCAGGTTGCGTCAGCGCATTCCCTAGACATCTGCCCAGCCAATCTCAATGAGCGTAAAGACCTGGGGTGTTGAAAAAGTCACCGTGATGTGCGATCGGGATGAAGGCAGAGGAGCATGGTAATAAGAAGGAGGGATGCTTCTCACCACAAACACACTGGCTTACAGCGTGGCCGAAATTCTGCTGGTGCGAGCTGGTCAAGCGGTGGGCCGTCGTCCGCCAAAACAAGGAACAGGTGCCGGAGTTTGGAGCGGCGTGGCGACCCGTCTTGAGTAGCTGGCGAAAATCGCTATTACATTCAGAAAAGTAGGATTGGTGGCCGGCAGTTTTTGAATTTTGTCGGCCATCCAAGCGTAGCGCGTTCAGTGGAAGGTGAATCCTCAGGCTGCAATCTTCTGGCCCAAGAATTCCTTGGCTTTGGCTTTTTCGTCGTCCCACTTCTTCAACTGCTCGGGACTAAGGAAGCTGACGACCCGCTGACGAATCGCATCGCGATTTGCAACAACCTTGCTGATTACGTCAGCTTTGGTTGTGTCGGGATTCTTTTGCAAGTACTCTGCGATCTTTTCTCTTGCTTCCGTAAGAGCGACGCGAAGCTTTTCCTTTTGATCGTCGGTGAGGTTCAGGTCGCCGGCGAAACGCTTCAATTCGGTCGCCACTTGTTCGCGTTCTTCATTGCTCAGATTCATGCCATTTCTCCTTGATCGTACGGTGAATTTACGGTTAAAGACGGATCGAAAAGCTCTGCCCAAGAAGCTCTTGGTCTCGGCTTTACACCCATCAAAGCGGGAACACGGAGTGAATGAAAAATCTCTGAAAGGGATTCTTAAGATCCTCATCCCACTTCAGATCCCCCACCCCAGCCAAAAACCTGGCAAGAGTGGGGGCATGCAAAAGGATGAACCGACCTAAACGTATCGCACGTGAACCAACTAATTCGACTGTCAAAACAACAAGCAATGTACCTGTATTACTTCCAGTCGCAATGCCCGGATATGCCCAGGGACCAGAACTCTCACGGCCATTGACCCTTGATCAGTTCTAGTGGATGAAAATCTCTCAACACCATCAAGACTTTCGGCTTTGATACAGCTTGCATTTGCCTGATCCAAAATGCAGAGACGCTGGCATTAGTAACAGTTCCTTGGATTCAGATGGTGCCGATACGTTGGAAGCCAGCCGAAGTCGTGTAACCATTTTTATGGGGATGAGATTTCCGAGCTTTCTCGTGATCTTTCTGACCTTGTGGAGTCCTTTGCTCGGATCGCAGGAGCAAACCGACGCCACCTCCAAAACGCCCGGCTCCATCCTCAGAGACGACCTCTTTAACTTCCTCAACATGGCTGGCACGAAGAAGGCGAAGGAATTTCGGCCCATGTCCCAGTCTGAACGTAACCAGCTCTACTTCAAGACCATGGTTAATCCCTTTAGTTTCGTGAGGGTGGGGTTCTCCGCCGGAATCGATCAAGCGAACGACAAACCCACGGAGTGGGGGCAAGGGGCGTCGGGCTACGGCAGGCGGTTCGCCAATATCCTAGGGCAGTACTCCGTTCAGCGCACAGTAACTTACGGGCTGGGGAGCATTTTGCATGAGGACAACCGCTACTTCAACTCCGGCATGCAAGGCATCTGGCGGCGCACAGAATATGCGCTCGCAAGCGGCATTCTGGCGCGCCGCGATGATGAAAGCCGGCGCTTTTCCATCTCCCAGGTGGGCGGGGTGGCAGCGGGGGCGTTCCTCGCCCGGATGTGGCTTCCCCCAAGTCAGAGTTCCCCCGGCGACGCTGCCATCAGCTTCGGTATCACCATGGCGAACAATATGGGATTCAGTGTGGTGAAGGAATTTCTTCCCGATCTTTCCCGGGCCTTGACAAGAAAGCACAAGAAGCCGTATACCGGCCCGGGTAACACGGCACCGCACAGTGCCATAAGTTCATCCACGAAAGACGTTGAGACGCCCTAAAATGCAAGTCTCGGTCTACTGCCCGCTCAAATCAAAGGTGACGGTGTTGGAGTTCTGGCCAGCGGTGCGAACGTAGACGTTAATCATGCCCGCGAAACTGAGGTCCGTATCCGTTAGCGCGGCCATGACCTGGTTCGAGGTAATGAACATTGTGTTCAGCGGCATCCCGTTCCAGAAAACCACTGCATCGGTTCCGAAATTGCTGCCGTTGACCGTCATCGTGAAAGGCACGCTGTTGACCGGCACACCGTCCGGGGTCAATGTCGTTATGGCGGGCGGAGAAAATGTAACCATTCGGAGCGGATCTCCACCCTTGGTAGCGTTTCCGCATCCGATCATGAGTAAGCTGGCGAGCAAAAGCCCGATGTACCGCATAACCACCTCCTGCAGGTTTAGGAAAATGCCGACCGCACAGGAAAGATGAGGCCACAACTCTGTCGTTGAACGAGTGCCGGGTCACTTTTGAGGCTATGAGCAAAAAGCGAAATTAAGTCTGCTTTGCCTTACGGACCTTGACGATTCAGGCGCCCCAACGTCAGAACTTTATAACGATGCCAGCGGAAACCCTGCCCTGCCTGTCTTGGGTCTGGTCGCCGAATTTAGTCATAACCCAATCTGCCTGCACCAGGCGAAGTCCGATCCCTTTCCGAAGCCCGATGTCTAAGCCGCCACCAAGGAACATGGCAAACGCGTTGTCGCTTACCCCTGCCGTTGAAGTCGTGGCGCCACCAAACAAGGCATGTACAAAGGGCTGAACTACGGGTAGGCGTGCGGTGAGTACGGGACCAACGGTATAAGTGTAAACCGAAGAGCTCGTCCTTCGCGAGTTGTAGACACCACTGAAGTCCCCTGTAATCCCCAGAATATGTTTGAAGTTTCCAGTCACCGAGGCGTCCCAACCCACGGCGTTATAGCTGGGCTGTAGATGCTCGTACTGGGCTCCTCCGAAAATTTCCACTTTTTGGGCAAATGCATGGGCACACAGGACTCCAGCAAGCAAGATTGTGTGTATGACCTGTTTCCTCATCGAATCCTTCCTTCGAAAGAAACCGCACGTCTCTCGAATCATTCTGATTTACCTACAGAGAATCCAAGATCAGCCTAAGCTGATCTTGTCGATACTAGATCTGTCAAAAGTTACAGGGCCGCGAATGGGAGGGAATTGCGACTGGATACCCGCACACACGTTTATTCGCTCGGCGTGGTGCTTTACGAACTTCTTTCGGGCGAGTTGCCCTTGATGTCCAGAATTGGCGGACCAAGCCGCTCTGTGAAGTGTTGCGGCAACTATTTTGGATTCGGGTGAGAGTTTGCGAAATGCGTCGGGCGGGTTCGATTTCATTCAACGGTTGCAGTTGCGCTTGCCGAACGGCTTCCCATCCGTCTGTGACCTCTCCCAAAATCGCAAATCCCGGCCTTTATTATGAGCACCGTTATAAGCACCGACTACCTAATTAAAACGATTCCGGCGCATATAGGGAAAAACTGTAAGTCTTGCCAGTAAGCAAACACTGGCACGATTGGTAGTTATCGTACTTGGAACTCTGTCGGGGATTATGTTATTACTGTGCTAAAATTCCGGAACATTGGCGGAATAAGGCCCCTAAGCGAAGAGGGCGAGAAGTGCGTAGACGAGCGACACGTCTGATCTGCATTGTAGTCGCGGTAGGTCTTTTGTTTCCGCGAGCGAGTTCCGCCAAACCTGCACAAGAAGTCCGGCGCGTGCTCATTATTAATGACCTTAGCATTATCTCCTCGCCCGGCTTCGCTGAAATCGATCAGGCGGTCCTCACTGGTCTACAAAAATCTCCGTACCGGATCGAACTCTATGAGGAGAGCCTGGATCTCACCCTATTTCCGGACCGAGTTTCCCAAGACCGGTTTCGAGAAAAGATTATTCAAAAGTACGCCGCCCGCAAGCCTGATGTGATCATAGCCGCCGGGCCAGTATCCCTGCAGTTTATCGTCGAGCGGTACGACAAGTTCCAGGGTGTCCCAATTATTTTCTGCACGATTTGGGGCGGAATTCCGGACCAGCTAAGGCACGGCATTCCCTCTACGGGTGTTTTGGCCCAGTTACACCCTGAGGGAACCCTGAATGCGGCGTTGCACTTGCTGCCCAACACTAAGCACGTGGTAGTCGTCGGTGGAGTGGGTACGTTTGACGAAGGATGGGAAGCTATCGCTAAGCAGAGTTTCCACAACTACGAATCGAAGTTTGAATTCACGTATCTTTTCGACTTGACCATGCCCACCCTGCTCGAGAGGCTCAAGCATCTACCCAACGATACGATTGTTTTTCACACTTCAATCTCGCAAGATCTGGCGGGAGACCGCTTTGTCGATTCAGCTCAATCGATAACGATGGTGGCCAGTGCAGCGAATGCTCCTGTCTTTGTAATGGACGATGTCGATCTTAAAGCAGGAGCGGTGGGTGGCGATCTGG
>Ga0206892_1045_pt1 | contig 15274 bp, 18 predicted proteins | sample Alteio_BWOrgHeat_56_FD_153257 | JGI IMG/M metagenome (GOLD analysis project Ga0206892, IMG submission 153257) | Enriched cells from forest soil in Barre Woods Harvard Forest LTER site, Petersham, Massachusetts, United States - Alteio_BWOrgHeat_Nextera8 ... | reverse complement strand
CTCGGTAAGTTCATCGATCTCCTCGGTGGCGCTGCCAGCCAGTTCGAATTGCGTATAGCCGAAGACGCGCTTGAGGCGCTCGGCGAATTCGCGCAGTTCCGTGGGCGGTTCCTTGGGGTTCTCGGGATTGGTGGCGACGATCACGCCGCTCCAGATGCGATCGACCTGAGCCGGCAAGGGATGCTTGAGATCCTTCGGGATCGAGAGCTTCATCGCGCCGTCCGGTTCCGCGGCGGACAGCAGACCGGCGAGACCCAGCAAGAGCAGTATGGCAGGCCAGAGGCGCATTTACTTGTTCAGCGCGTAGGACGCGGGAATGTAGTCGAGCCCATCGAGCCAGAGGACGGTGACGTTGTCGTCCTGGCTGTAGACCGTCGATGCGGAGACGTTCGGGTTACCCGGCCAGCTCTCGACGACCTGGGCGAAATAGTTCGATTTATCGATATGCTTCGCCCCACCCGGGATCGTCGTCTGGAAAAGCACGACCGTGACGACAAGGCAAAACGCCCCGGCCCACGCCAGGCGCGGCAGCGACCAGAAAAACGCGCGCTTCTTCTCCACCGGCTTCGGCGTTTCCGCGGCGATACGTTGCATCAGCTGGTGATTGAAGAAATCGGGATTGCTCAGCGACGGCGCCGTGGGATGCGCGCGCAAGAGCTGGCCCAGCTTGAGGGCGTCTTCCTTCTCGGTCGCAGCTTCGGGATGTTCGGCCAGTTGCTTTTCAAACTCCGCCAGTTCGGCGCCCGTCAGTTTGCCGTCCACCCATGCCGTGAATTGTTCTTCAAATGGTTTCATAGACGTCTTTCAGCAGGGCTTGGAGTTTCTTGCGGGCGTAAAAAAGGCGGGACATCACGGTGCCCAGCGAGCAGCCCATCTGCTCGGCGATTTCCGTGTATTCGAGGCCGTCGATCTCCCGCATGACGATCGCCGTGCGATGCTCCGGCGAGAGCTTGGCGATGGCTTCATCGATGCGCTGGCGGATTTCCTTGTCGGAGATCCGGTCAGCCGGCGCCATCTCGCCCTTGGGCGCGGTGGCCGCCCCGGGGGCGATATTGTGCAGGCCGATCTGGTCGTCGAACTCGGTGCCGCCCTCGATCTGCTTCCGGCGCAGCGAGTCGATGGTCACGTTCATCAGGATGCGGTAGAGCCAGGTGTAAAAAGAGGACTGCCCGCGAAACCGGTTGATCGATTTCCACGCCTTCAGGAAGCCGTCCTGGGCAAGGTCCCAAGCGTCCTGTTCGTTGCGGACCATATTGTAAATCATGGCGTAGGCTCGATTTCGATAACGGGTGACAAGTTCATTGAAGGCCGAGGTATCGCCGGCCTGCGACCGGGCGACCAAATCGAGGTCATCCGGTCCGGCATCAGCGCCCGGGGTCTCCGTGGGCACGGTATTGGACGGGGGAGTTCTCAATTCATTCACCCCTTTTTCCGGAAATTATTGGACCTGTTGTCCAAACCTTAATCCGCCTCGAATCGCCGGCGCCATTCAGTGCGAAATTCGCCCATGAGCTGAATGACCCCGTCACGAATCTGGAAAAGCCGCTGGTTGAGCGTGCCGAAGCGCTCGGCATCGATCGCCCCATCCCGGCGGAGTTGCATGGCACCCTCGATGGCCGTCATGATGGCCTTCAGCGCCCGCTTCAGGTAAGCGATGGTCATCCCGATCTCGTCCACGTCGTCGTCGCTCAGTGCCGCGGCCAGCTTGGCGCTGGCGATGGCCACGTTGGTCGAGAGCTTCACGGCCGCCGGCTGGTTCTGGAGGTCTTTCACCTCCTCGAAAAGCTGGTCGATCCACACGGTGAGGGCGAAGGACGCCTGATAAAGCGGGTGTACCTCGAATCCATCCTCGGCGTCTTCTTTATCGTCGTCGCCTTCCGCGGCCTCGGCCTCGAGTTCCTCGTCGAAGAGCGAATCCACATTGGCTTCCCAATCGCGCCCGTCTTTGTCCAGCAGATGGTTCCAGCCCATCTCACGGGCGATGATCTGGTCGCGGTTTGGGTCGTCGATGTAACGCTCCAGCAGCTCCATGTATTTCTCGGTCTTACGGTCTTGCTGCTGGAGGAAACGCTCCCAGTCGTATTCGTCCCAAATTTTGTCTGGCTCGTCGGGTTCGGCCATATGTCGTTTAGTTATCTTGCCGCTCCGCGGACTGCAAAGGGATTTTCGCAGAAATATAACCCCGAATCAACTCCCGGCATCGACCATGTCCCCGGCCATGGGGGTGGGCCCCGGCAGCCGGAAAGCCCGACGGGCCAGGACCTTCACCACATGGCGGTGCCAGAACCGGAGGGAGAACAGCGCCAGAAGGACCAAAACGACGAACAGTGGCAGGGTAGGAAGCCCCGTCCAGTCGAGCAACATGGTGAGTGAGAAGTAGATGGCGGCGATGAGCAGAAAGCGGATTTGCAGGCGCAATCCACAGCGGATGCGCAGGCCAAATACGCCAAAAGGCAGCGACACCAAGGCACATAGGAACCAGAAAATCGGCTGGGCGAGCGCGGCGGCCTCGGTTTGCCGATCGAATGCCCGATCAATGCACAGGCGGACGGCCAGAAGGACGAAAATCAGCGCCAAGTACAAGAAGTCCAGGCGCAGGGCGTAGACGCTGCTTTTTCGGCGATTCATGTTCGGAACGGCTGGGTGCGGGGGACCGCCGTCGCCTGCCCTTGGGCAGGGCGCGCCTGTTCCTCGCTCAGTTGGGCTTACACCGAGGGTGATGAAACGGCGCGCGCGACGGTCCAAGCTCTGACGCGGTTCCCTCCGGCGGGATTCACGCGAATTTGCGGAAACTTTGCTCCGCCGCCAAATACTCCGTCTCGCCCGAGCGGCTCAGGCGGCCGTGGGCATCGTCTGCCGGCGGAGCTGGCCGCAAGCCGCAGCAATGTCGTGGCCCTTTTCCCGCCGGATCGTAGCGGGAATCCGCGCCGCTTCCAGGATGGCCATGAAAGCATCCTGCCGCTCTTCGCTCGGGCGCGTCCATTCGAGGCCCTCGACCTTGTTGTAAGGGATGCAGTTCACCTTCGCCTTCACCTTGCGCGCCACTTTGACCAGCGCCCGCGCATCCTCAGGGCGATCGTTGATGCCTTCGATGAGGATGTATTCAAAAGTGAGCCACTGCTTCTTGCGCTGGGTGTAGAACTCGCAGGCCTCGAGCAGCACCGCGAGGGGATACTTGCGGTTCACCGGCATGATCTGCTGGCGCACTTCATCGGTCGCACCATGCAGAGAGATGGCCAATCGCACCTGAAGCGGCTGCTCGGCCAGTTCCTTGATCTGCGGCGCGAGGCCACTGGTGGAAATGGTGATGTGCCGCGCGCCCAGCCCGACACCCCAGGGCGCATTAATGATCGTGATGGCCTTCATTAGGTTCGCAAAGTTGGCCAGCGGCTCTCCCATGCCCATGAAGACGATGTTGTTGATCTTCTCCCCACTCAGTTCCTCGGTGCGCAGGACCTGGTCCACGATTTCACCCGGCTGCAGATTCCGGCTCCAGCCGTCCAGCCCGCTCGCGCAGAATTTGCAGCCGTAAGCGCAGCCGACTTGGGTGGAAATGCAGATCGTCCGTCGATCGCTAGCCTCGCCATAAAGCGCCGGCGAGGCCGGGATGAGCACCGACTCAATGAGCGCCCCGTCATCGAGTTTGAAGAGGTATTTCAACGTCGTATCCTTCGACCCAAGAGTCCGCACGGGCTCCAAACCGGAAAAGGCCAGCTCGTTCGCCAACTGCTCCCGGAGCCCTGCTGGGAGGTCGCTCATCTCCGCAAATGATTTTACGCGTTTCCCGTAAATCCATTGCATAACTTGCTTGGCCCGATAGCCTGGCTGCCCCAAAGCATGCAGCCGTTCGCTGACCTCATCGAGGGTGAGCGACTTGATTAAAGGCTTGGCGGGTGCAGCTGGCATGAGCGGGCACTATCGTGCATCTACCCGGCCAAGCCAAGAGATGACGCACGGATGTTTGAGGTTTGAAGTTTGATGTTCGATTTTGCGAAGGGTCAGCGCCGTCCCCAAATCAAACCTCAAACTTTAAACATTAAACCTCCGTCCTCCTCAAACCTTCCCCCTTGCATCCCCCTTCCTCTCCCCTACTCTCTGCGACCCCGATTTATGCCGAAGCCCTACGAACTTTTCGCCGCCCTCCCGCCCACCGTTTCCGATCAGCTCTTCGCCTTTCTCATGGAACGCGAGAAGCCGCTCTACAAGGCCACCATCGATACCCTGGCCAAGCAGCGGAAGCTGCGCCCCGTCTTCCTCGAGCGCAAGCCGCGCCCGGAGCGCCACACCTGGATGAAGGACGCCCTCGGCCGCAAGGCCAACGAAGCGGTCGCCGCGCACCTGCTGCAAATCTGGCTCGTCGGCGCCCATGCGAAGCTGCTTTGCGATTTCCTCGACGGCCTCGGCATCGCCCACGATGAAAACGGCACCATCGAAGCCATGCCTCCGGCGCCCACCAAGGAAGCGCTGACCAAGGCCATCGATCCCCTCTTCGAAAAGCACGACCCCGCCGTGGTGGCCGTGTATCTGCACGCCTTCCAAGCCCTCGATGACAACGGCTGGCCCACGCTCGCCGAATTGCTCGCCGAGGATCCCCGCCTGCAACTGGCCACACCCGCGGCGGCGTAATAGGGGCGCCAGGCCCGATGCAGCTTCCCGCCCGATTCCACGCCAGTTTGGATTGGGCGTTGATCCCCGGCCCGGTCGACCAGATCCGGCCGATGTCGAGCCTGGATATCCGGGACATTGTCGAACTGTCTGCGGACAGCGTAGCCGAGTCCTTGCTTGCCTTTCCCGGCATGCGGCTCGTGCAGCCGGCCGAGCCCGATTGGTGGGCCTGGCGGGCCCGCTGGGAATCGGCGGACGGCTTCATCGCGCTCCACTTCACGCTCTTCGACAAACCCGGCTTCATTTGGGGCGGATCAAATATTACGGCCGATTGCCCGTCGTCTGCGTTAGTCTCCTTGCTATACCACATGAATCAGCAGCACCCCGGAATCTGGCTCCACGACCCCGATTGTGGCATGTACGCGTGGCAGCATCTTTCCGATATCCCGTAAGCAGAAGAGATCGTCGTTATGGCTTCCAATAGAGCGAAGAAACTGTTGCGCAAAAGCACCGTCCTCCAGGCCGGAATGCTCGAAGAGTTGCAAGGCCTCGTGAAGAGCATCGAGCGGGCGGAAACGCTCCTCGCCGAACTCAAGCAGGACACCGAAGAGATGAACGCGCGGCACCAGCACCGCCGCACCACCCGCGAAGACATCGCCTACCTCGAGGAGCTCTTGAAGTGCGCGAAGAAGAAGCTGGCCTGGGAAAAGCAGATGGAAGGCGTGGCCAAACGCACGCCCGAAGTGCTGGCCACGGTCTCCACCGCGATGAACGACACGGTGAATCCACCTCTCCCCAAGACCCGTGTTGCCGTCCTGGATCTCCTGCAAACCGTCCAGTCCGCCATGGCCCGCCTGGACGCCGCCAAGTCGGCGGATTGAGCCGGCGGTGCACGCCGCTTATTCCTTCTGCTTCCAGGCAAACTTCCCCTCCGCATCGGGCACTTCGATCCATTCGCCAGGGAAAGCGTTGGTGCGGAAAAGGTCGGCCTGGGTTCGCTCGGCCTCGGAGACGGTGATGTGCTTGTCTTTGGCCAGCTTCTCAATGAGGCGGGCGCGGTCGCTGTTTTCGGCGTCGACGGTTGCGCGAACATAATCCCCGTATTCGCCGGGCGGCGCCGTCCGGACCTCCAGGTAGCCGGCATGCGCTTCGCCGACGAGCCGGGAATTCTTGAGTGTCTGGATTTCCGCCATGCGATTGCGCCGGCTGATCGTGATGTCTGCCGGAGGTGGCGGCGGAGCCTTCTTCACCGTGCCTGGGTCGGAGTGCTGGTAAACGTCGACCTTCATGGCGAGATCGACCTTCACCGATTCGCGCGTGCCGATGTCGATGGGGATCGATTTGCAACCTGCGAGCAGGCCGACCGCGGTGAGAACAACAAGGCGGGAGATCATGGGCGGCTGGCTACCACCGGCGGCGCGGGCTCCGGAGAGGCGTCGTCGTGCACCTCCACGGCGATCTTGCGCGAGCCGTTGGCCCCGCGGAGATCGAGATGCAATGCGCCGGACCGGCCGTGGAATCGAAAATCGCCATGGGCGGCGTCATACGCAAAGTCACGCAAAGTTTCAAGGCTAATGCGCGCCAGGCCGCTCTTGAGCCCCGACCAGTCGCCGGGCAGCGCATGGATCAGGTCGTCGAGTTTGCCGATGCGGAGCTGGCCGGTGCGCGTGGCGGCGAAGTCCCCGATCACGCTGTCGAACTGCGTGGCGCGCGCGGTCACGCTCAAGCGAAAGTTGGCCGGGCCGCTGAGGGCAAACTTCTGCGGGGCCAGGATATCGGTGACCTGGCGCAGGTCGATGTGTTCCCCGGAGATCCAGCCGTTCCACGGCGATTCGTCGGAGAGCACAAAATTGAACTGGCCGTTGAGCAGGCCGGTATAGGCCTTGCCGCCGAGGTGGCCGTAAATGCCGCGCGCGTCGTAGGTGACGTCGAGAAAGCAATCGCGGCCGCGGAAATTCTTCCAGCGGACCTCGCGCAGGTGGAGCGTATTGACCACGTTGTTGGCACGCTTCTCGGGCGGCAGGCTGAATTCCACCCGCCCACGCACACCGCGCAGCGTAAGCTCGTAGCCGGGGTACTGGTAATCCTGCTCGGGCATGTCGATGGCCAGCTTGAGCCGCAGGTCGCTCAAGTTGCGGAAGTTCAGGTTGTCGGCGTGCGACTCGAAAGGCATGGGCACGGCGAGCGTCCGCTGGCCTTCCAAGGCGAGGATCATCTGGCCGGATGTGGCATTGAAATGCCGGATCGACCAGGCGGGGCCGGTATCCTGCACGGCGACGACGGGCGCGGGCGTGGCGGCGGCATTTTCCTGCACGCGATCGACGTACCAAAATAAATCCGGCCCGATGGCGAGGACGGGGTGCACGATTTCGACTTCCTCGATTTCCCGCCGCCACAATCCCGCGAGCGTGAAACGCACGAAAAGGCTGTCGAGCTTGAGGACACTAAAGAAGGGGTCGAGCGGCGAACTCAGCGCGATCTGCGAAAGCTCGATCTTTTGGAGGTCCTGCCCCGCCGCACCCGCGCCGGGGGCGAGGGACAATTCGTGCAGGGCCGTTTCCAGCCGGAAATCGATGGGAGGGACGCCGAGGCCGAGATCATTGAGATGGACGCGGCCTTCGATCAAACGCAGTTCGGCGATAGTGACCGGATGGCCGGTGCCGGCCGCAGGATCTTTTGCCGCGGGAACATTTCCCTCCACGGCAGATTTGTCTCCAGCGGCAATCATTTCCCGGAAGCTCGCGTTGTAGCGGAAATCGAGGCGCTCGATTTGCACCCGGGCAATGCGCCCCGTGCGCAGGAATTCCGGAATGCGAAAATCGGCGCGAATGGCCGGGATGCGGAGGAATGGCTCGATTGCCCGGTCACGGGGGCGCAAAGCCAGGTCGCTGATTTCCACGGATTGCAATTCGTCGACGCCGGCGGGCGAAAGCACTGCATCCGCCATCTGGATCGCGAAGCCAAATTCGGCGAGCGGTGCGCCGCGGAGATCGACATTGGCCTGGCCGCGTTTGACCGAGAGACGTTCCAGCGTCCAGGGCGCGGACGCTGGTGCAGCGGTGGTGGCGGACGGCGTAGCGCTGGGCGAGAGGGCCGCGAGCGCGGCATCCGTGATGGCGACGTGTGGATCTTCGATGGCGATCTCACGAATCTTCTGCGCACGCAGGCCTTCGACAGTCGCGACGACACGCGCCGAGGCGACCGACAAGGCTTCACCGCCACCCTGCCGCAAATGCACCGACGCATGGTCAAGGGTCAGCGAGAAAGGTGTATTGCCCTTTTGTTGCGGATCCGAGAAATGCGCAGCGAATCCGAACTCCGTCGGCAGCAACGCCGCCAGATCCACACGCGCCGTCCCCTTCTCGATCGAGACATTCCCGATGCTCCACGCCAGCCCGGCAGTCCCCGTGGATGACTTCGGAATCAGGGCGATCAACCGGTCGGTCACGACGAAGTGGGGCGAGTCCACCACCAGCGCATCGATCTTCATCTGCCGCAGTTGTTCCGGGGAGAATCGGATCGTCAGCGCAGGAATGTCGATGGCATCGGCGGCTTCGTCGCGCAGTCGTGCGCGGAGCGAAGTCAGGCGCAATTGGTTTCCGGTCGCATCCGGATGCGTAGCCGCTTCGGAAAGATCGAGGGCGAATCGGCAGCGGACCACCGGCGCGGCGGCGACATCGATCCGGGCGCTGCCATTCGCAATCGCGATATGGCCAACGTGCCACGGCAGGCCGCCGGCACTCGACGAACTATCTCCCGAACCACCCGGAAGCGCGGTCAGCGCGCGGTCGGTCAACTCCAAACGCGGGTTATCAATCACGATCTCGCGGATGAAATGACGACGCAATTCCCGCCACGTAAAATGCACCTTCGCCGCGGGCACGTTCAGCACCTCGGAACGGTCGGCACGCAAATACACGCGGACGGATTCCAGTTGCACTTCGCCAGGCCAGGAAAACGCCGCCGTCTTCGCGGAAAGCATCATCGTCGGGCAGGCGCGGTCGAACGAGGCGACAAGGAGCTTCGTGAGGTGGCTATGCGCCCACCAAGCCGCACCGCCGAGCAGGAGCAGCGAGGCCAGAAACACCAAACCGCAAAGACGCAACGCGCGCCGAGATCTCCAAGTGATCGTCACGCTGCATTGCACAATGGATCGCCGACATTGCCGAGCACAAAAGCGGGCGCGCCCGGAGCGCGATTGACACGTGCCATCACGTATGGCCCCATTCGCGCCAATGTCTCCCCCAGCATTATCTCCCACCCCCTGGGGCTATGCTATTCGTGCGTGGCTCGCCGGCCTTCTGCTGGCGCTCTCGTTGGCCGGGCAAGCGCACGGCGCGGAACCGCCCCAGGTTTTCCCGTTTCATCACGAAGGAGTGTTGGGCACGTCGCTCGATTTGCAGGTGCAAGCACCCGACGCCCAGCAGGCAGCCGTGGTGGAGACGGCAATCCTCGACGAGATCGAGCGCCTTCGGAAAATCCTCAGCACCTACGACGAGACCAGCGATATCAGCCGGGTGAATGTCAGCACCACCCCGGTGCCCTGCTCGCCGGAATTGCTCGATGTGCTCTCCTTTTACGACTATTGGACGGCGAAATCCCGGGGCGCGTACAACGGCCACCTCGGGGAGTTGATCGGCGTGTGGAAAGCCGGGGAAAAGGCGGGCGCTCCGCCGGCTGCAGCGACGCTCCTCCCGATCGTCCGATCCCTCGCCTTGCCCGGCTGGAAGCTCGACCGCGCGGCGCACACGGTCACCCGATTGACCACCGGAACGCTGGACATCAATTCGCTCGGCAAGGGTTTCATCATCAGCAAGGCCGTGGTCGCGGCGCGCGCCAAGGCGCCCGCCATCCAGGGCATCCTGTTGAATATAGGCGGAGACATTTTCGCCAGCGGCAGCCAGGCGCCCGGAACCCCATGGACGATCAGCGTCGCCAACCCGGCGCACAACGAAGACAACGCACCACCGCTCACCCAGGTGAAATTGGCCGACCGCGCGATCTCGACCAGCGCCGCCTACGAGCGTGGTTACACCTTCGGTGGCAAACACTATTCGCACATCTTCGATCCCCGCACCGGCCTCCCGGCACAAGGCGTGGCCAGTGCCACCGTCATCGCCGGCAACAGCGCCAATGCCAACGCCCTGGCCACGACGCTCTGTGTCCTGAAACCGGAGGAAGGCCTGGAACTGGTGCGGCAAATTCCCGACGCGGATTGCCTCATCGTCAGCGCCGATGGCCGCCAACTGCGCAGCCCGCGCTTTGCCACCTATGAAATCCCACGTGCCGGTGCTCCCACGCCGCCCGTCGCCGGCCAGCCGGCCCAGCCCGGACAGTGGCCAACCAAATACCAGGTCTCCATCACCATCACCTTGAAAACGCCGACCGGAAATGCGCAGCAGATTCGCCGCCCCTACGTGGCCGTGTGGGTGGAAGACGCCAACGCCAAACGCGTCCGCACCGTGGCCGTGTGGGGCAACGCCCCGAAGTATCTCCCCGACCTCCCCGAGTGGTGGAAACTCGCACAGCAGGATCAGGCATGGGCCGCCACCGTCACTCGCGCTACGCGCCCCGCTGGCCAGCATCGCATCGCGTGGGACGGCCTTGATGATCAAGGCAAGCCACTCCCCTCGGGCACTTATACCGTGTTTCTCGAAGTGAATCGTCAGCGTGGCTCCCACGCCATTGGCAGCACGAAAATCGATTGCAACCGGTTGCCCGCTCAAGCCGTCATCCCGGCCAGCGCGGAATATGGCCAGGCGACCCTCAGTTTCGGCCCATCCTCATGAGTTCCGATTCCAGCCACCATCGCCGGCTCCTTTTCAAAAAGTGGTCGCGCACCATTCACATCTACATCTCGATGCTCGGCCTGCTGGCCGTCATCTTCTTCTCGGTCACCGGCATCATGTTGAACCACGAGGAATGGTTTGGCTTCGCCACGCCGCACATCGTGAAAAAGGAAGGCACCCTCCCCGAGGCTATGGCCAAGGAGCCGGACAAACTGGCGATCGTCGAGAAGCTGCGGAAGGATTTCTCGGCAACGGGCGCACTCGATTCCTTTGAAATCGAGGACGACCATCTCACCCTCTCCTTCAAGTCTCCCGGCCGCCACACCGATGCCACCATCCAGCGGGCCGACGGGCACGCCGAAGTCTCCTTGGAATCGTACGGCTTTAACGGCCGCTTTGTGGATCTCCATCGCGGCACCGATGCTGGCCCAGCCTGGCGATTCATCATCGATGCCACCGCCGTGCTTTTGCTGGTCACTTGCGGAACCGGCCTGCTGCTCTGGTGCCTCGTTCCCAAGTGGCGTCCCTTGGGCCTCGCGGCGTTGGCGATCTGCCTGATCGCTTGTGCCGTCGTGTATTTCGCGTGCGTGCCTTAGCGAAATAACTAACTACCCACTTATTTCTTATCCGGAGGGTTTACGATCGTCGTATTGTTCTCGACCTTTTTCTCCGGGGCTGGATTCACGATGGTCGTTTCTTTCTTCTCGACGGTGGTGGGCGGCTCGGATTTGACCCGCACGTCACATCCAGTAAACGCGGCAGCGGTGAGAACAAGGGTGAAATAGATGAGGGGGTTCTTCATGGCCATTGGTTTTTCAAATGGATCGCGGCCGGCTGATATATTGGCCGCTTCTGCCGCCGCATATCGTGAGATATGCCGGAGAAAATAAGTTACAGTAGAGAGAAACGGCTACTTCGGCGGGGCGAAGAGGGCGCTGTGGACCACACCGCGAAAAATTATGAAAGGACGCACCGCGCGCTTGACGTGCGATCCAGTCTTTCAAATAGCGGATGAGTTACTGCTCCCGCCATTTCGCAACTAACTAGAATACGTAATATGAAGATACTCCAAACCCTCATCATCGGTGCCATGGCCGTGGGTGCCATCGCTTTTGCCACGCCTGTGCAAGCTCACGACGATCGCGACCGCGACGGCGACCGTGATCACCATCACCATCATCACCATCACTGGCATGACGGCCGCGATACCGTCGTCGTCGAGCAGCAAACGCCGGACTACGGTTATGTCAATGACTCCGGCGTGACCGTGGCCCTCGGAGGCCACGCGCGCCATCATTATCATCACAACGATCACCGTTGATCGCGCGAGAGCGGTGACTGTGTCGCGGGACGCGGCCGCCGCCACCTCTCAAGAATGCCTCTTCTGCACGCAGGAGAGGCATTTTTCGTTAACTATTGCCCATCGCGAGCAAGCATTCAGGCGTTGGCTCCGGCCCCCGCCACCCGCGCCGGAAACCGCAGCGTCGGGGTGCCATCGAGCCGCTTCGACATATCGATCGGGTCGCCTACTTTGACTTCGGCCGGATCGACTTGATATGCCCAAACCAGGAACGACGAAAGCGTCGCCGCGCCATAAACCGTCGAGAAGGCGCCATCCACCGCATCCAGCCCGCAGGCGATCTTGACGCGCCCCACGCGCGGCACATTGAAACGCGCATCGAACGTCTGCCAGCGATGCCCCACATACACCTCCATGTAGGCGTGGAAATCCATCGGTGTCCCCGGGTCTTCGAAAGCCACATCCGGAACATAGCCGGTGACATAGCGCGTGGGGATATTGAAGCAGCGGCTCAACGCCACTGCGCAGTGCGCAAAGTCGCGGCACACGCCGAACCCCTGCTTGATGATCTCGCTGGCCGCCGTGTACGGGCTGCCGGAGCCAAAGCGGTACTCGATATTCTCGTGCACCCAGTCGCAGATCGCCTGTACCCGCCGGAGCCCGTGTGGCACCGTGCCAAATTTCTCGAAAGCGAAATCCATCAGCCGGTCCGAATCGCAGTAGCGGCTCGGCAGCGTGTAGCGCAGCAGATCGGGCGACAACTCCTCCACCGGCACCGGTTCGTCTACCGCGCCGAAATTCTCCGCCACCGACGGCACGGCCACCAGCGCGTCGTGCCGGATCGTCGTCCGCCCGGCCGGCAGCGTCAACCGATGCACCACATTGCCATGGGCGTCCTCCCCCTGCTCTACTTCCAGATCCAGTCCGAGATGCAACTCCTCCGCTTCGATCCGCTGCCACGCGCCGTCGCGCGGCTGGATCACGAGCATAATCGGCGTGGGCGCCGCGGCTTCGTAGACAAAATCCAGGCCGCAACGGATGCTCAGGTCGAGCGCGGGGACGGGAGATGCATGAATATGGTTCACTGGAGTCGGGCGAAGAAATCCTCAAAGAGGCTGGTGTAGATCGAATCGCGCTCCGGATGATATTGGACGCCCACCCCCCACGGGTAATTGCGCAAGTGCACCTGCTCGATCGTACCGTCCCCCGCGTGCCAGGCTTCCACCGCCAGCGCATCCGCCACGCGATCCAGCGCCTGGTGGTGCGAACTGTTCACCTTCTCAAAACGATGCCGCGCCGCGCTGTCAAAACGCAGCGGCTGCACATTCTGCGACTTCATCTCCGGCAGGTCGTGGCCGCGGATATCGAGGTGCAATGTCCCCCCCAGCGCCACATTCAGCACCTGCACCCCCTTGCAAATCGCCAGGATCGGCAGCCCGCGCTCCACCGCCGACCGCACCGCTGCAAATTCCCATGCGTCCCGTTCCGGCTCCGGGTCCTTGATCAAATCCAGATCGTGCGGTGGAACATTGTGGAACCCCGCCGAAATGTCCGGCCCCCCCGTTACCAGCAGCCCATCCAGCGTCACCGGATCCACCGGTCCCAGACGGGCATTGCTCAACGTGATCTCCGGGTGCGGAGCCAAAAAGCGGGCGAAAAGCGCGTCGTCGCTTTCCCTGATCCATGAACCCAAGTGCGGCATGGCCTTATTTGTTCCGCGCGTCACCCCTCCGCAAGCGGTTTCCCCCGCCACTGAAGAAATTTGCCCATTTCCTCTCGCTAGGGCTTGCCAATTCAGAAAGAGCCGCTAGCAATTGCCCCTTATGAAAAAAATCGAGGCCATCATCAAGCCCTTTAAGCTGGAGGACGTGAAGGAAGCGTTGTCGGAAATTGGCATCGAGGGCATGACTATCAGTGAAGTCAAAGGGTTCGGTCGTCAGAAGGGGCACACAGAGATTTACCGCGGCAGCGAATACACCGTGGACTTCCTCCCCAAGGTGAAGTTCGAGATCGTCCTGCCCGATGAGCGCATCGCCAAGGCCGTCGAAGCCATCGTCAGTTCCGCCAAGACCGGCAAGATCGGCGACGGCAAGGTTTTCATTCTCCCGATCGAAGACGCCATCCGTATTCGTACGGAGGAGCGCGGCGACGCCGCCATCTAGCCTCAACCCCTCTTCGAGCCAGGTGTCCGCCCGGGTTTTCCCGGGAGTCCGCCTGCTCACCTTTTCCCTATGCCCATCTGGTTGCTCGCCGTCATTCTGGGTTTCGTGGAAGGCCTCACGGAATTCCTTCCGGTCTCGTCCACCGGCCACCTGCTCATTGCCGAGCATCTGCTCAAGATCGATCCGGCCAGCTTCCTGCGCGGCGACATGTTCAATGTCGTCATCCAGGCCGGCGCCGTCATGGCGGTCATTCCCCTCTTCCGCGAGCGCTTCGTCATGCTCTCGCACCTGCACGAACGCGCCAGCCAGCAAATGCTGGCCAAGATCATCGTCTCTTTCCTCATCACCGCCGTCGGTGGCTTCATCATGACCAAGAAAGGCTTCAAGCTGCCTGAGGAAGTGCAGCCCGTCGCCTGGGCCTTGATCATCGGCGGCATCGTTTTCATCGCCGTCGAGGCGTGGGTGCGCGGCAAGACGCTTCCCGATGAAATCTCCTGGGCCGTCGCCATCACTATCGGCTTCGCCCAACTCATTGCCGCCGGCTTCCCCGGCGCTTCCCGTTCCGGTTCCACCATCATTCTCGCCCTCGTCGTCGGCGCCAGCCGCTTCCGGGCCACCGAGTTTTCCTTCCTCGTCGGCATTCCCACCATGCTCGCGGCCAGCGCCCACAAGCTCCACGAGACCATCAAACATCCCGATCCCGGCGCCGCGGCTCCAGACTGGACCGCCCTCCTCATCGCTTCGGTCGTCGCCATCATCGTCTCTTTCATCGCGGTGAAATGGCTCCTTCGCTATGTGCAAAGCCACACCTTCATCGGCTTCGGCATCTATCGGATCATCGCCGGTATCCTCGTTCTCCTCTTTCTGAGTTAGCATGCGGCTGTTCGCCTTGGCGGGATCGAGGGTTGCCCGCGCCAGCAGGTCGGCATATGCTGGCCGACCCATGCGCCCGTCCGTCCTGTGCGCCCTCGCCTTCATCGTAAGTTCCCTGCCCCTCTGTGCCGAGGACACGGCCACCGTGCGCGCTGCCGATGGGTTTGAACTTCCCGTCGGCCCCAATGGCACCGGCGAAGGCTACTACATTGCCCGCGGATACCGGCCCAATGGCCACCTCGGCGAAGACTGGAACGGCGTGGGTGGCGGCGACACCGATCTCGGCGACCCCGTCTACGCCACCGCCAACGGCTACGTCATGTTTGCCCGCAACTACCACGTCGGCTGGGGCAACGTCGTCATTCTCCGGCACGCCTATTACGAAGGCTCCACCCTCAAATACGTCGACTCCCTCTACGGGCACCTCCTCGAGTTCTTCGTCCAGGAAGGTGAGCAGGTAAAGCGCGGGCAAAAGATCGCCCGCATCGGCAACAACTTCGGCATGTACGAGGCGCACCTCCACTTCGAGATGCGCAAGAACCTGC
>Ga0206892_1003_pt1 | contig 15371 bp, 10 predicted proteins | sample Alteio_BWOrgHeat_56_FD_153257 | JGI IMG/M metagenome (GOLD analysis project Ga0206892, IMG submission 153257) | Enriched cells from forest soil in Barre Woods Harvard Forest LTER site, Petersham, Massachusetts, United States - Alteio_BWOrgHeat_Nextera8 ... | reverse complement strand
AAAGCGAACCGAGAAGCACAAGCCGACAATGCGGACACTACTGGAAGAGCCTTAACTTTTGGAACTCTTGAACGAAGTGCCCTGAAGTCGAGTGGATACCGCTACGGCGTGGTGTCACATGTGACGTTGGCGGTCATGGTGCCAGTGATGAGCGCACCCGATGATGTCTGGTTGTTGGCGCTCGAATTGGTGGTAACGGTCGCGGAAATCAGCGTGCTGCCGCAGGCCTCCCCAGTCGCAGTGATCAATCCCGTCGTACTAACGGTGACCATCTGTGGGGTGCTGGAGACCCACTTAACTTGGGTTGTTATGTCTTTGGTGACTGGCGGATGAATGTACGATCCCAGCGCCATCAGCTGAACATTAAGCCCTTTATCCAGAAAAACCGGAGTGTTCGAGGAGCCAAAGGTTTCTACGCCCGGTTGGATGGCAATGGACACTAACTGCTGGTCGTGGCCGCAGCCAGGCATCAAAATGGCAGCGCAAACGAGGACCAATTTCAAGCAGTTTCGATTCATCCAAACTCCCGCAAATCCAAGCCTACGCGAAATTTAAAGCGAACGGCGCTAATCTAGTGGAAGAACTCATAAAAATCAATAACCGCCGGGATGCCTGACGGCCTAACATCCCTTAGCCATCCACTGCCTTTGAGACGAGCTTGGCAAACTGCTTTACATCCCTCTCCGTGGTATCGAAGGAACACATCCACCGAACCAGCGACCGTTCTTCATTCCAAACGTAGAAAAAGTAACGCTGCTGTAACTTGGTGATGGCAGCTCGCGGAAGCTGTGCGAACACGCCATTCGCCTCGACCTTGTAGACGATCTTCACCTGTGGAATCTTGCGCAGTTCTTTCTCCAGAAGTTCGGCCCTACGATTCGCGTTCTCGGCGTTCTTCCGCCACAGGTTGTTCGAGAGCAAGGCATCCAGTTGGGCGGCAATGTAGCGTGATTTCGACGCCAACTGCATTCCCTGTTTGCGACGATACAGAAAATCGCGGCTCAGCTTTTTGTCAAAGAAAACCACGGCCTCCGCGCCCATGGCCCCATTCTTGGTGCCGCCGAATGACAGAACATCCACGCCGAGGTCGCGAGTAGCCTCGCGCAGCGTAAGTCCCAGACTGACCGCCGCGTTGGCAATGCGAGCGCCATCCATGTGCAAGAACATTTCATGACTGTGCGCATAGCGCGCCAGATCCCGCACTTCTCGCGGCGTGTACACAGTGCCCAGTTCGGTGGCCTGCGTAATCGACACCACGCGGGGCTGCACATGATGCTGGTCGCCAATGTTGTGATAAGCATGAGCGATCGTCTTTACCGTGAGCTTACCGTCGGGAGTCGGGAGATCAATCAGCTTGCAGCCAGTGAATTTTTCCGGGGCGCCACACTCGTCTGTATAGATGTGTGCATCTTCGGAGCAGATCACAGCGTGAAAGGACTCCGTCATTGCCTTCAGGCTCAGGCAATTGGCAGCGGTTCCATTGAACACCAGGAACACCTCGACGTCAGCCCCGAAATGCTGTTTGAACTTGCGTGTGGCCGCCTGAGTATACGGGTCATCCCCGTATCCAACTACGTGTCCCTGATTGACCGCGGCGATGGCTTGCAAAACCTTGGGATGCACACTGGCATTGTTGTCGCTGGCAAAACTACGGGCGGGCTTCATACTTTAATTACTGTAGCAGAGAGCTGTTTTTCGCGGTGTCCGGGGAGGCGCGAGAAATTCGATGTGCAACCCGTAGGATTGTTGATTCCACTTACCGTTCAAAAATCCTTCATAGCTTGACAGGTGGGTCGGTCGCTCAGTATATTACCTAGCAGTTATGCAACCGTCTAGTTATATAAAGAAAAACGCCAATCACCTCGATGCAACTTTCGCGGCACTCGCCGATCCCACGCGCCGGGCGATCCTGGCCCGACTCGCTTCCGGCGAAGCCTCGGTAAACGAACTGGCGGCGCCTTTCGCCATGACTCAGCCGGCCATCTCCAAGCACATCAAAGTTCTGGAACGCGCCGGCTTGATTTCGCGCAGCCGCGATGCTCAGCGGAGGCCCTGTCGGCTCCAGGCTAAACCGCTTCAGGACATCGTGCGATGGGCTGACAAATATCGCCGCTTTTGGGACGCGAGTTACGAACGACTGGATGAATACCTGCAAAGCATGAAAGCCAAGGAGAGAAATTATGGCCCCGACAAATAAAGCTCTCACCACCTTCACCACGCCGTCCGATCTGGAGATCGCGATGGCACGTGTTTTCGATGCCCCGCGGGAACTGGTCTTCGACGCATGGACCAACCCCAGGCACCTTCCGCATTGGCTGCTCGGCCCGGCAGGATGGACCATGCCGGTCTGCGAAATCGACCTACGGCCGGGCGGGGCATGGCACTTCATGTGGCGGCAAACCGACGGTACAGAAATGTCGATGCGCGGCGTTTATCGGGAAATCGTCCGGCCCGAGCGACTGGTCTCCACCGAGTCTTGGGGACCCGACTGGCCCGAGACACTGAACACCCTCATCCTGACTGAAAAAGACGGCAAAACTACGGCCACGGTCACTGCTCTCTATCCTTCGAAGGAAGCGCGAGACAAGGCCCTGCAAACGGGGATGAAGCAAGGCGTAACCGCAAGCTACGACCGGCTTGCAGAGCTGTTAGCACGTGGGCTGCCGACCACGGACTCACGAGCCCGAGCCTGAACTCGCAACCGACTAACTTTTCTGACGTCCTTCAGTCTAAGCGGGGAGCTAGAATAGACTTGCTGCGGTCTGTGTCGGAGCGGTAGGCGCAGCCCGTAGAGGCAAGAAGCGATGGCGAAGACGTCGAGTTCCGTGATTGAGCGTGGACTGAGAGCCACGTCTGCCTCCGTGCTGCTGATGGCGTTGGTCCTGACCGCTGGGACTGTTGGATGCACCGGTAGCGCCGTTAGTGGGGCCGCGCCACAAGACCAATCCGTTCCCGTCAAAATCCAGGTAGCGCAATCGGTCGGCATCAGCGACACCACGGAATACGTCGCCACCTTGAAGTCGCGCGACTCGGCAATCATCATGCCGCAGGTTGAGGGACAAATTACCGAGATTCGCGTGCACTCCGGAGACCACGTTTCACCCGGCACCGTGATGATGCAGATTGACCCCACCAAGCAGCAGGCAACGGTGAACAGCCAGGAGCATAGCCGGGCAGCGCAAGAGGCGAACCTCGCGTATGCCCAGCAACAATATGACCGGATCAGCGCGCTGGCTGCCGCCGGAGTTGTGGCCAGGCAGGATCTTGATCAGGCAAGGACGGCACTCGACAACGCCAAAGCACAATTGAAATCGCTGGACGCGCAAGTACAGGAGCAACAAGTCCAGCTACGCTACTATCGCGTGATCGCGCCTTCGTCTGGAATCGTGGGAGATATTCCGGTGCGCGTAGGCGATCGGGTAACTACCACCACTCCGCTGACCACGGTGGATCAGCCGGGCAGCCTTGAGACTTATGTTTACGTTCCAATTGAACGGTCCGCACAACTCAAGATGAACATGCCAGTACAAATTGTGGATGGTTCGGGGAATGTGCTGGCGGACAGCCGCATCAGTTTCATATCGCCGCAAGTGGACAATACGACCCAGACGGTTTTGATGAAGTCGCGCATTGCTAATAATGAAGACCGGCTCCGCAATATGCAGTTTATTCGCGCCCGAGTGATCTGGGGAACGCACCAGGGCCCCGTCATTCCCGTTGTTGCGGTATCGCGAGTGGGCGGACAGTATTTCGCTTTTATCGCTGAGAACCAGAACGGCAAGCTAGTGGCGCGTCAGAGGCCGCTGCGTCTCGGCGAGATGACCGGCAACGACTACGTAGTGCTGGAAGGCCTCAAGCCCGGAGACAAAATCATCGTCTCCGGAGTCCAGTTTTTGGTGGACGGCGCGACAGTAGCGCCGCAGAGTTAGAGGCTGCGATTGAGGATGGGCATTTCGCCCGTCCAAACCGGGCGCGGATGCGCCGTTTCCGCACGGCTTTTATGTTCGTCAATTTCTTCATTCGACGACCGGTGTTTGCCACAGTCTGCGCTCTGCTGATTATCCTTGCAGGCGCGGTCGTCATTCCCACGCTGCCGATCGCACAATTCCCCAACCTCGCGCCTCCCCAAGTTTCGGTGAGCAGCGGTTACGTCGGCGCAAGCGCCCAGACGGTGGAGTCGGCCGTCACCATTCCCCTGGAGCAGCAGATTAACGGCGCGCAGGGCATGAAGTACATGACCTCCGACAGCGGCAACGACGGTTCGAGCAACATCGTCGCGACGTTTGATCTGGACCGCGATCCTGACCTGGCTGCGGTTGACATACAGAATCGCGTCAACACCGCCCAGGGGCGTCTCCCGAACACGGTCAAAGCAGCGGGAATCACGATCACGAAGTCGTCCAGTGATTTTGTATTTGGAGCCGCTGTTTTTTCTCCCGACGACCGCTATGACCCGCTTTTCATGAGCAACTACCTTGACGTGTACGTCAAAGACACACTCAAGCGCGTTCCAGGGGTGGCGGACGTCTTCATTTTTGGCGAGCGCAAGTATTCCATGCGTTTGTGGCTCGATCCGGTTCGCATGGCGAGTCGGGGTCTCACCGCTTCTGACATGGTGAACGCACTGCAGGAGCAAAACGTCGAAGTCGCCGCGGGACAAGTTGGGCAGCCTCCCATCAAAGCGGGGCAACAGTTTCAAATCAGCGTGCGCGCGATCGGGCGGCTGAGCGAACCTGCGCAATTTGAAGACATCATTCTTAAGGCCAATGCGGATGGTACTCTGGTTCGACTTCGAGACGTCGGCCGGGCGGAACTGGGGGCGGAAGACTACGGTTCTGACCTGGTCTACAGCGGGCATCCGTCGGTGGGAATTGCGATCACGCAACTTCCGAAAGCCAATGCGCTCGATGTCGATCGGCGCGCTTTGGCTGAGTTGGATGTGCTTTCCAAGCACTTTCCACCAGGCATGGTTTACGAAAACGCGTTCGATAGCACTGAAGCCGTCGGGCAATCCATTCATGACGTGCTGGCCACGCTGATCGAAGCCATCGTGCTGGTTATTCTGGTCATCTTCCTCTTCCTGGAAGACTGGCGCAGCACAGTTATTCCGGCCGTGACGATCCCGGTTTCGCTGATCGGAACTTTTGCCTTCGTCAAGCTCCTCGGATTCTCCATCAACACCCTGACCCTGTTCGGCATCACCCTGGCTACAGGACTGGTGGTTGACGACGCCATCGTTTTTATTGAAAACATCGAGCGCCACATTCAGGAAGGCGAGCGCGACGCGCACAAAGCGGCTTCCGCCGCGATGAAGGAAGTTGCAGGCGCGGTCATCGCGACCTCTTTGGTCTTGGTCGCGGTGTTCGTGCCCGTCGCTTTTTTCCCTGGCACGACGGGCATTCTCTTTCGCCAATTCGCGCTGACCATCGCGTTCTCGATTTCGATTTCCGCGTTCAACGCTCTTACCCTGACACCGTCGCTTTCGGCCATCCTTCTGGGCCGCCAACACGGACAGAAAGGCTGGTTTTTCCGGCACGTTGACAGCGTTATAAACGGAATCACAGAGGGCTACCGTCACTCGCTGCAATTCTTCCTGCGCTTCCGTGCGGTGGCGGTTGTTCTGTTTCTTATTGGACTCGGGCTGACATATGTAATTTTTCAGCGTGTGCCTAAAGGCTTTGTCCCGAACGAAGATCAGGGTTTTTTCCCGGTCATCATTCAAGCTCCGCCCGGCGCCTCCGCCGACTATGTGAGGCACATTGAGGACGCAGTCACTGGAGTGATGAAGAAGATGCCAGAGGTCCAAAACACTTTTGCCATCACCGGCAACGGCGCGCCTAATCGCGGGATCATCTATGTCGGGCTGCAGGATTATTCCAAGCGTAAAGGCAACGAACACTCGGCGGACGCCGTGATTGACAGGATTCGAGGCGCGGTCACCGACATCACGGGAGCGCAAATTCTTGTTTTCGCCCCGCCGGCCGTGCAGGGTCTGGGCCAGTTCGGAGGTTTCCAATTCGAAGTCCAGGATCAGGGTTCGCACAGTTTGGAAGATTTGGCAACGGTCACGCAGAACATGGTTCGCCAGGGTAACGCGGGCAAGAATCTGACCGGTTTGTACAGCAGTTACACTGCCAGCGATCCCCAGTTCCTGGTGACCATCGATCGCGAAAAAGCCAAGAGCCTGCACGTGCCCTTGCAACAAATCACCGACACGCTGGGCGTATACATGGGCTCCGCCTATGTGAACGATTTCGATTTCAATAATCGTTCCTACCGCGTGTTTGTTCAGGCTGACAAACAATTCCGCTCGCAAGCCAAAGACATGAAGCAGTACTACGTGCGCTCGGACTCGGGAGCGATGATTCCGCTGGAGAACCTGGCTACTATTACTCAGACCACCACGCCACAGGTGATCAGCCATTACAACCTGTTTCGCTCTGCGGAAATTGACGGCAATCCGGGCCCCGGGTTCAGCTCTGGTCAAGCCATCGCCGCGATGGAAGAATTAAGTAAGAAAAACTTGCCCCAGGGATTCACCTACGAGTGGACCGGGCTCTCCCTGGAAGAACTGGCCTCGGGCCGCACCACATTCATATTGTTTGGCCTCGGCGTTTTGGTCGTGTACCTCACGCTTTCCGCGCAGTATGAAAGCTTCGTGTTGCCGTTCATCGTATTGCTGGCGGTGCCGATGGCGATTCTGGGAGCGCTCGCTGCCCAATCTTTACGCGGCCTGGAAAACGACGTTTATTGCCAGATTGGATTGGTGATGCTGGTGGGACTGTCGAGCAAAAACGCGATTCTGATCGTCGAATTCGCCGAACAGTTGCGGCAACGCGGCATGCCCCTCGTAGAAGCCACAGTCGAAGCCGCAAGAATTCGTCTTCGCCCCATTCTCATGACATCGTTCGCATTCATCCTGGGCGTCGTGCCGCTCATGGTCGCCACGGGCGCGGGCCAAGCGGGACGCCACTCAGTCGGAACCACGGTCTTCGGCGGCATGATTATGTCGACGGTACTCAATCTCTTTTTCATTCCCGTGTTATATCTGATCATCGAAGGCTGGCGTGAACATGGGAAACAACCTCTTCACGTGCCTGCGCCAGTACCCGCCGACTGATCGGAAATGCCGTAGAGACGTAACGTGCTGCGGTCCGAAGCCGCTGCTATAATTTTCCCACTCCACCATCATGCGTACGCTTTGTTCTTCTTTCTTGTTGCTTTCGGCACTTGCCTTGGCCCAAATTCCCGCTGCGAAAACTCCGCTGCCTAAGTTTGAAGATGTCGCCAAACAGGTCGGTCTCACCGTGGCCCACATCTCATCGCCAGAGAAGCGTTACATCGTGGAGTCCATGAGTGGCGGAGTTGGGCTAATCGACTGCGACAACGACGGCAAACTCGACATCGTCACGGTGAACGGATCCACCATTGATCGGTTCAAACTCGGTGGAGATCCCATGATTACGCTTTATCACCAGGACGATGGGTTCAAATTCACTGACATCACCAAGTCCGCCGGCCTCAGCCGTAAAGGCTGGGGCATGGGTGTCGCGGTCGCCGACTACGACAACGACGGCTTGCCTGATATTTATGTGACTGGTTACAACGGAAACGCCCTGTACCGCAATCTCGGAGGTTGCAAGTTCGAGGATGTTACGGACAAGGCTGGGGTCGCGGGCGGCGGATTCAGCACGGGGGCGGCGTGGGGCGATTACGATCGCGATGGACTGGTGGATTTGTTCGTCTCGCGCTACGTTCATTTCGATGTGAACAAGCTGCCTGACTTTGGGAAGAATGAGAAAAACTGCAGCTTTAAGGGAATCCCCGTTCAGTGCGGCCCTTGGGGCATGTTGGGCGAGTCCGACCTATTGTTTCACAATCGCGGAGACGGCACGTTTGAAGAGGTTTCCAAGAAAGCGGGTGTCGACGATGCCAACAAGTACTACGGATTGGGTGTGATTTGGGGAGATTACGATAACGACGGCTGGCCAGATTTGTACGTTGCCAACGACTCCGGTCCGAACTACCTTTATCGCAACAAGCACGACGGAACTTTTGAAGAGGTCGGGATGCTGTCAGGAGCCGCGGTGAGTGACGACGGGTCGGAACGCGGCAACATGGGCGTGGATTGGGGCGACTACTTGCATGAGGGCCGACTCTCCATGTTTGTGACGACTTTTACGGAGCAGCCTGACTCCCTTTACCGCAACCTGGGTCAACAAGGATTCGCGGAAGTGAGCTATGCAGCACGGTTGGCCAAGCCGACCTATCTCCCCGTTGGCTGGGGCACCGGTTTTTTCGACATGGACAACGATGGCTGGCTGGACTTGTTCATCGCCAACGGGCATGTGTATCCGCAGATGGATCTTGTTCCTGGCGCGCCGCCCTATCTCGAGCCGATGCTGCTCTTCCGCAACAATCGTGACGGCACTTTTGAAGATGTGTCGAGTGTGCTTGCGACGATTCCCAACGCTTCGCGGCGAGGCGCGGCTTTTGGCGATCTTAACAACGACGGGAACGTTGACATCGTGGTGATGGGAACTGGAGAGCCGCCGACCCTGCTGCTGAACCAGGGTGCGAACAAGAATCACCGTGCAATGTTCAAGCTGATCGGAACCAAGAGCAACAAAATGGCGATTGGTGCACGGATGACCGTTAAAGCGGGGAAGCTGACACAACTCAGCGAAGTGCGTGGCGGAGGAAGTTACCTCTCGCAGAATGATCCGCGATTGCACTTCGGGCTGGGTACCGAAACCAAAATGGATGAAATTGAAATCAAGTGGCCGAGCGGCAAGGTCGAAGTTCTGCACGATGTCCCGGCAGATTTCATCTATACGATCACCGAGGGCGCGGGAATTCAGAATAAGTCAGCCCTGCCCGCGCTGATGTAGGCGCGAGCGTCTTCGCGCACATATTGAACCCATGCTTCCTTTCAAGCTGGTTTATAGCGACGGCTACTATCTCCCTATTGGTACTCACGTATTTCCCGCGGAAAAATATCGGCGAGTTCATGATCGGCTGCTCGAAACCGGATTCTTTGAAGCCTCAGACTTCCTCACTCCACACCCTGCGACCGACGACGATGTCCTTTTAGTGCACAGCGAGCAGTATGTAACGAAACTGAAAACCGGAACACTTTCCGCTCGCGAACAGCTTGAATTGGAAGTGCCCTACTCGCCTGAATTGGTGCGGGCGTTCTGGTTGGCGGCGGGCGGTTCGATTCTCGCCGCCGAGCATTCGTTCAAGGATGGTATCGCCTTCAACATCGGCGGCGGATTTCATCACGCCTTTCCTGATCACGGCGAGGGCTTCTGCATGATTCACGACGTGGCCGTTGCCATTCGCCGCATGCAACGCGACGGACGAATCTCGCGCGCCATGACCGTGGATTGCGATGTCCATCAAGGCAACGGCACTGCCGCCATCTTTGCTGCGGCGAGCATCTCCCGTGATCGCCTTCCTTCAGCGTCGGCTTTGACCCTGAAACCCCAGCCCGGCAACTTGCGCAACGCTCGCGCCGGCGACGTGTTCACCATCTCTCTCCACCAGGAAAATAACTATCCGATGCACAAGCCGCCTTCATCGATTGATGTTGATCTGCCGGATGGAATCGGCGACGAAGTCTACCTGGGCTGGCTCGACAATGCGCTCAGCTCGGGCTTGCGTCAGTTCGATCCGGAGTTGATCTGCTACATCGCGGGTGCCGACCCCTATCGCGAAGACCAACTCGGGGGCCTGGCCCTGACCATTGACGGGCTCAAGCGTCGAGACGAATTGGTATTCCGAGTAGCCCGCTCTCGCGACATTCCAGTGATGGTCACCTTCGCAGGTGGATACGCTCGGCGTGTGGAAGACACAGTGACCATTCATTGCAACACTGTGATTGCCGCGAAAGAAGTGTTTGGGCTCAATTGAAGCCTCGACGGTGAAGGCTGTTAAAATAGGTTCCTATCGCTATGTTCGAGAATCTCCAGGAAAAACTTCAGCGTGCGTTCAAGACCTTGCGGGGTCAGGCTGTCCTCAGTGAAGAGAACATTCAGGAGGCGCTGCGCGAGATTCGTCTTGCTCTGCTTGAGGCGGACGTCAACTTCAAAGTCGTAAAGCAGCTTATCGACCACATCCAGGAAAAAGCGATTGGGCAGCAAGTGGCCACCGCACTTTCGCCGGGCGAGCAGGTCATAAAGATCCTGCGCGACGAGCTGATTGAGACTCTTGGCCGCGATACTGCACGGGTGAAGTTCGCTTCACAGCCGCCAACCGTGATTCTGATGGCTGGATTGCAGGGATCAGGCAAAACCACCACATCCGGTAAGATGGCGAACTGGCTGAAGAATGGCGGCCATCGGCCTTTGCTGGTCTCGGTCGACGTCTACCGTCCCGCGGCGCGCGAGCAGCTCAAAGTTGTCGCGCAAGCAATCAAGGCCCACATCTATGAAGGCGCGAATGTGGAAGCCAATACCGCGACTGTGGAACGCCTCGCGAAAGAAGCCCGCCGCGAAGCCATAAACACTGGTTGCGATGTGCTGATCGTCGACACCGCCGGCCGTTTGCATATCGACGAGCAACTGATGGAGGAAATGCAGTCGCTCAAACGGCTGCTGAATCCGCAGGAGATTCTGTTCGTCGCCGATGCCATGACCGGTCAGGACGCAGTCAACTCCGCCGACGAATTCCACAAGAAACTGACGCTCACCGGAATTGTGCTCACCAAGATGGACGGTGATGCCCGCGGCGGCGCCGCCCTTTCCATTCGCCAGGTCACCGGCCAGCCCATCAAGTTCATTGGCGTAGGCGAAAAATATGATGCGCTCGAGCCATTCCATCCCGACCGCATCGTTTCGCGGATTCTCGGCATGGGCGACATTCTCTCGCTGATTGAAAAGGCCGAGCAGAATGTCGACAAGAAGAAAGCGCAAGAGATGGCGAGCCGCGCCCTTGCCGGCGATGGTTTCTCGCTCGAAGATTTCCGCGACCAGTTGCGCCAAGTGAAGAAAATGGGATCGATCCAGAACATCATGGGGATGCTGCCCAGCATCGGTCCCTTCGCCGGATTGCAGAAACACGCCGACAAGATTGACGAGAAGCAAATCGACCGCGTCGAAGCCATCATCAACTCGATGACGGCCCACGAGCGATTGCATCATGAAGTGATGAATGGTAGTCGCCGGAAGCGCATTTCTCGCGGCTCCGGTACCAGTGTGCAGGAGGTCAACAACCTGCTGCGCCAGTACGCCCAGATGCGAAAAATGTTCAAGCAGATGGGCAAAGCCAGCTTCGCCCGCAAGCTGGCTGGCATGAAACTGCCCGGCATGTAGGCTGAGAACCGGGATCAGAGAGCTAACAATTGCGTTTATGAAATGGCGTTCCCTGGAAGAGCCGTCCTCGGTTGGAGACGCCCGTTCCCTCCGCGATCAGTTCGCCGAGCGCAGAGCTCTCATCGCTCGATACGTTCCCGAGGAAACGCAGGCGATCCACGCCCGAGTTGTCGCGGAGCTGAACCAACAGGAAATTACCCGCGGTGCGCTCGCTCCTGGAGCGGCAGCTCCGGCATTCCAACTGAATGACCACTTAGAGAATCCAATTTCGTCGGTTGAACTCCTGACGAAAGGCCGGCTCATTATCTGTTTCTTTCGGGGTCGATGGTGTCCCTTCTGTGTTGGCCAGCTCGAGGCAATGAACCAGATTCTGCCGCAGATCGCGAAAGCGGGAGCTTCGCTGGTTGCAATTTCACCGCAGACCATCCAGCAGTCTTTCTTCATGGCCGATCAGCACAAGCTCCAGTTTCCACTGCTGAGTGACGCGGGCAATCGAGTGGCTGGTCAGTTTAGCCTGGTCTACTCTGTTCCTGACTACCAGAAAGCAATCTATCGGAAGGTGTTCATCAATCTACCGTTCGTCAATGGCGAAGAAAGTTGGGAACTCCCGATTCCAGCCACTTACATCCTGAACCACCACTCCACGGTGCTCTATGCTTCAGTCAACCCCGACTACACCGAGAGGCCCGAGCCTGCCGATATTCTTGCTGAGCTCCTGCGCAGCTCAGACCAGCATGGAAGCGTCTGAAATTGGCTGAAGATCGCGTGGGCGAAAGTTCTTGCATACGATACAAATCTTTACATACAAAACTCTTGCATCCCCATCTAAGTAGCTGAATCGAATTGTATATTGGTGCAGCGTGCAGCCGACTAGTAGATAGCGGGAGATGCTGAATTTTAGTTCCTTGTCTTTATCTTGATCTAGGTTGTGCTTCCCATTCGGCGATGAAGAACTGCTTCACGATCTGAGAAAACTATGTGGATTGTTCGACTCGCGTTAAGGCGGCCTTATACTTTTGTCGTTCTTGCCTTATTGCTGTTGATTCTCGGCCCGATCGTCATACTGCGCACGCCCACCGATATTTTTCCTAACATCAATATTCCGGTGGTCAGCATTCTGTGGAACTACAGCGGATTTAATCCCGAACAGATGTCAGACCGGATTGTGAGCCTCACTGAACGGACCCTGACCACCACGGTCGATGACATTCAGCACATTGAGTCGCAATCGCTACCGGGGATTGCGGTGGTGAAAGTGTTTTTCCAGCCCAACGCGCATATCGAACGAGCGATTGCGCAGGTAACGGCCATCTCACAAACGCAGTTGCGACAATTGCCTCCCGGAACGACGCCGCCGCTGGTTATCAGCTATAGCGCATCCAGCGTTCCGATCTTGCAGCTGGCGCTTTCGGGCAAGAGCCTTTCCGAGCAGCAGTTATTCGACTACGGAGTCAACTTCATTCGTACGCGCCTGATCACGGTGCCGGGCGTCGGCATACCGTATCCCTACGGCGGCAAACAGCGGCAGGTGCAGGTCGACCTTAACACCGCGGCCTTGCAATCGAAAGGTTTGTCGCCGCTGGATGTGGTCAACGCCATCAGTGCGCAGAATCTGATCCTGCCCTCGGGCACCTCCAAAATTGGGGCTTTTGAGTACAACGTCGATATCAACGGAAGTCCACAGACGGTCGAGGAACTGAACCAGCTTCCAGTCAAGACTGTGGGCAATACCACGATCTATGTTCGCGATGTGGCCTACGTGCGCGATGGATTTCCGCCGCAGACCAACATCGTGCGGGTGGACGGTCAGCGCGCTTCGCTGCTCACAATATTAAAAACCGGTGACGCTTCTACTCTTGACATTGTGGCGGGAATCAAAGCACTGATCCCACAAATCAAGACGACGGTTCCTGCCGATCTTGAAATTAAACCCCTCGCGGATCAGTCTCTCTTCGTACGTGCTTCGATTGATGGTGTGCTGAAGGAAGCCACCATCGCCGCCTGCCTTACCGGTCTGATGATTCTCATCTTTCTCGGGAACTGGCGGAGTACGGTGATCATCGCGGTCTCAATTCCGCTCTCCATTCTGTCCTCGATCATCGTGATGAGCGCACTGGGCGAGACCATCAATATCATGACGCTCGGAGGCCTGGCGCTCGCGGTTGGCATCCTGGTGGACGATGCCACGGTTGAAATCGAGAACATCAATCGAAATTTGGCGCAGGGTAAAGAAGTCGAACACGCGATTCTCGATGGAGCGCAGCAGATTGCTGTGCCGGCATTTGTTTCGACACTCTGCATCTGCATCGTATTTGTGCCCATGTTCTTCCTGACGGGAGTGGCCCGATATCTGTTCGTACCTCTGGCGGAGGCTGTGGTGTTCGCCATGTTGGCCTCGTACCTGCTCTCGCGAACTCTGGTGCCGACCATGGCCAAGTACTTGTTGCGAGGCCACGAAGTGGAAGCCCACGCGGCGGCCCAAAGCGGCAATCCGCTGGTTCATATGCAGATTCGCTTTGAGGCAGCTTTCGATCGCTTCCGCGACCGCTATCACGAACTGCTGGATCGCTGCCTCCATTGGCGGCGGGGCTTTCTCCTGCTGTTTCTCGCGGTGTGTGTGGTTTCTTTGATCGGGCTGATTCCTTATTTAGGGCAGGATTTCTTTCCCGCCGTGGACAGCGGCCAGTTCAAACTGCACCTGCGTGCCCGCACCGGAACTCGCATCGAAGAAACGGCTCGCCTCTGTGATCTGGTTGAGCAGTCGATTCGCGATCAGGTTCCAGCAAATCAGATATCGAGCGTTATCGATAACATCGGACTTCCATACAGCAGCATCAATCTCTCCTACAGCACCTCCGCGCCGGTAGGAACCGCGGATGCAGATATTCTCGTCAGCCTCACACCGAAACATGACCCTACGGAGAAATATGTTCACGATCTGCGGTTGAGGCTGGGGCAGGAATTTCCCGGCGTAACTTTTTCGTTCTTATCCGCGGACATCGTGAGCCAAATTCTGAACTTCGGCCTTCCTGCTCCCATCGATATCCAGGTTGTGGGCAACAATCTTCAAGGCAACCGCGAGTTCGCCAACAAACTGCTTGCACGGGTGAGAAACATTTCTGGCGCGGTTGATTTGCGCATTCAGCAGCCTTTCGATCAGCCTTATCTGCACATCGACGTGGATCGTACTAGGGCGCAGGAGGTTGGCTATACGCAGCGCGACATCGCGAACAACGTGTTGATTTCTCTGAGCGGCAGTTTCCAAACCACTCCAGAATTCTGGCTTAATCCGAAGAATGGCGTCAGTTATTCGATTGCAACGCAAACTCCGCAATACCGAATCCAGTCGCTCCAGGACCTGGAAAATGTCCCCGTGACCGGTCCGAGCAACGCTACTCCGGAAATATTGGGGAACCTGGCTTCGATAAAACGTGGAGTTGGAATGGCGACGGTCTCGCACTACGACATCACACCCGTGGTCGATATTTTCGGCTCCGTGCAAGGGCGTGACCTAGGGGGCGTGGCGCGGGAGATCAATCGAATTGTCACAGACAGCCGCAAAGAACTACCTCGAGGTTCGCAATTGACGGTGCGCGGACAAATCGACACTATGCGATCCTCCTACTTCGGATTGATCGCGGGTCTCGGCTTCGCCATCGTGCTGGTATATCTTCTGATCGTGGTAAATTTTCAGTCTTGGCTGGATCCCTTCATCATCATTTCCGCGCTGCCCGCAGCATTGGCCGGCATCGTCTGGATGCTGTTTATCACGGGCACCACGGTCAGCGTTCCGGCTCTGACCGGATCGATCATGTGCATGGGAGTGGCGACGGCAAACAGCATTCTGGTGGTGAGTTTCGCCAAAGAGCAAATGGAAGAAGGCAAGGATGCGCTAGCCGCGGCGCTCGCAGCCGGTTTTACGCGTTTCCGTCCGGTCCTGATGACCGCTCTCGCCATGATGATCGGCATGGTGCCCATGGCCATTGGCCTGGGTGAAGGCGGAGAGCAAAATGCGCCCCTTGGACGGGCTGTCATCGGTGGCCTTTTTTTCGCCAC
>Ga0206892_1044_pt1 | contig 15390 bp, 8 predicted proteins | sample Alteio_BWOrgHeat_56_FD_153257 | JGI IMG/M metagenome (GOLD analysis project Ga0206892, IMG submission 153257) | Enriched cells from forest soil in Barre Woods Harvard Forest LTER site, Petersham, Massachusetts, United States - Alteio_BWOrgHeat_Nextera8 ... | reverse complement strand
GTCGCCATTCAGCGACGCTCTAGGATCCGGTCGACAGTTGACGGTTACGTCCAGCGGATTGCACGACAGTCCCGATCTCATCTACGTAGTTCAGCTTTACTCGCAAAGTCCCTACGGCACGGTTCAAGTGCGAGTCAGGAACGCAACCCGCAAAGCAACTTCGGTGCAGGCAATCCGCAGTGTGGAGGCTATGGGCGACTCGATGGTTAACCTGGGGGGACGTCCAGCAGATGAACGAATTCTCTCCGATAGCTTCAGTGAGGATTGGCCCGACCTGGTGATCTACGATCTCGGGGACGCTCCCGGTGGAATGCATCGCGGTGTCGGAAGCCAGTTGATCTATAACAGAACGACCAAGCAAAGCTTATTTCTTGGTGCGCTCACATCGGACCGCTTCTTGACTCTGTTGAGACTCAAGACCGAGGGCAAAGGTGCCGGAGCCAGGATCGCGTCGTATACGGTCGAATCTACTGGTACCACTGAGATTCAGAAGGATTACAGTGAGGCAAAGTCTCTAGAAGCAAAGTCACTGCAGAGCGACCGGATCGAACTAAGTCTTCCCCTGAATCCGGGCGAAGAGATGAGCTCTGAACGATTGATGTTCGAGGTCGGGCCCGACTACCTCGAGCAGCTTCGCGCTTATGGTTCCGCCATTCGACGGCTGCACCACGCTCGTGTTTCGAGTGAGATTCCAATGGGATGGTGGAGCTGGACTGCTTACTATGGCGCGATCAACGAAGGCGAAACGCTGACAACAGCCGATTGGCTGGCGCAGCATTTGAAATCACTCGGCTACAAATATCTTCAGATTGACGATGGCTATCAGTACGCTCGCGGAGAGTACGCCACTACCAACGCAACCCAATTCCCGGACGGCATGCGGGTTGTGGCTCATCGTATTTTGAGAGATGGCCTCACGGTTGGCCTGTGGACAGCGCCGTTCGAGGTCAGCAGCCGCTCCTGGGTTTACGAACATCACAAGGAATGGCTGGTCCACAATGCCAAGGGCCAGTCGATTCCCTTAGAGGATCTGTGGAAGCAGGGTTTTGACACGCTCTACGCGCTTGATACGACACATCCCGGGGCGCAGGAATACTTGCGCCAGACCTACAAGACGCTGGTCCGGGAGTGGGGAGTTCGTTTCATCAAATTAGACTTCATGGATACGACGGCGATTGAAGGTTACTACTACCGCCCAAGCACCACCGCACTCGAAGCCCAGCGTATCGGCTTGCAGGTCATTCGCGACGCCGTCGGCGACGATGTGATTCTGGACAAAGATGGAAGCCCGATGCTCAACGCGGTTGGGTTGGTGGACACGGGGCGAGTCTCTGCTGATACGGGACACAGTTTTCTGAGGTCGAAAACTGCCGCCCCCGGCATCGCGGCCCGCTTCTTCATGAACGGCAACTTCTTCATCAACGACCCTGACGCTTTTAACGTCACGGATACCTACTTAGTGGAGCACGGGGACGAGCGTTCCTCGCATTCGCTGGCGGCAGCACAGGCCTCGATTGCACTTTCTGCGATCGCGGGAGGCATGTATGAAATCGGCGATGACCTGCTCATACTCAGCAGTGAGAAGGATCGACTGGCCTTGGTGGAAAACCGGGACTTGATAAACATGGCCAAAGCTGGTCGGGCCTCGACGCCCGTAGATCTGATGAACTATGGCGCGGAAGACGGACAACCGAGTATCTTCCTGCTCCGGCAAAGCCCGCGACAAAGCATCGTGACGGTTTTCAACTGGACTGACCGGCGACGCTCGCGCTCATTGAATTTCAGAGACCTCGGGATCCAAGCTAGCCCCACGATGACGGCAACTGGGGTCTTGGATTCAAACGCGACCTTTACGATCGACGGCGGAGCGATCCGTCTCGACAATCAGTCGCCGCAATCGGCGGTGGTAATCAAGCTGGTGGACACGGCTGTCGCCAAGGCCGCGCCAACGGTTACGGCCCGGGTCCCTTCTCAGTCGAAGGTTGGGGAGACCATCGCCCTCTCGGCTCAGGCCGACCCTGACGGCGTGCCGGCCCTCAGCTATCGCTGGGACTTCGGCGACGGGACGATCGCGGAAGGGCCCAAGGTTTCTCATTGCTACACGAGAGCAGCCGATTTCACAGTTCGGCTCACAGTGGACGGCCCGGACGACGCGCCCTATGAACAGAGCTTTTCCATCGGAGTAAGCGGCGAATTGAAGCCGACTCCCGCGCTCCGCGCGAACCGGCGTTTGGAGCAGCCGGCCGACAAGTGATGTACACCCCTGAACGGACAGACCGCTGGAGCGACGATCAGAGACTGCGGACCGGAGGTTTCAGTGACGGTAAGGATGGTCCGGGAGCTGCTGGAGTGATCACGTCTACGATGACACCACAATTTCCGATCCAGTTTGCCATGAAATGGCACTTCTAGCCGACTGAGAACTCACCTGGCTGGAACCGTCGACAAGCGGCTCTTGGGTAGCGTAGCCAAATCGAAATCGCACGCTGCGCGAGGAGGAAACGACTTCGATGCAGCGCAGAGACTTTCTCAAAACTGGTGGTGCATTAGCAGTAGCTGCTGAACTCGGAACCAACAATGCGCTAGGAATTGTCTCTGCGCACGAAGGCAAAAGTCTATCCTCAACTTGGGTTGAGGCAAGTCAGTTTTAGTTCGTCGGGAGGTTGTGTAATCTTCCTGGCCACGGGATCTTTGCAACCGTCACCGATTCGCTGGAGTTTTCCAAGGGTATTTTCAGTCGTCAACCCCCGTAATTGCTCTCAGCGAACAAGGACTTGATCTCCGGCGACGCCGGTACGTTCACAAATGCAGGGTACGGATTTCACAGCGTCACTGACAGTATTACCAGTAGGCGCTGAGGTGCTCCCGTCGTAACATCGGGTATGCCTCAAGCCCACTCCGCAACCGGGCTAACCATCTCTCGCTACCGTGTCGTGGAGGAACTAGGGAGCGGTGGCATGGGAGTAGTCTACAAAGCCGAGGACAAGGAGCTCGGCCGGTTTGTAGCTTTAAAGTTCCTGCCTGAGAATGCGGCTCGGAATCCGATTGCCCTGGAACGTTTTCGCCGTGAAGCGCGCGGAGCTTCTGCACTCAATCATCCCAACATCTGCACCATCTACGAAATTGGGAAACACGAGGGTCAGGCATTTATCGCTATGGAGTACCTGGATGGCGTAACGCTGAAATACCTGATAGCGGCAGGCACCTTGGATGAGGAGCGTGTTGTCGCTATTGCCATCGAGGTTGCCGATGCGCTCGATGCTGCTCACAGCGAAGACATCATTCATCGCGACATCAAGCCTGCCAACATTTTCATCACGAGGCGGGGGCACACCAAGATTCTCGATTTCGGCCTAGCGAAAACCATCCTTCCGGAGGGTGCTGCAAGCAAGCTCGCAGCGCAGCCGACTCAAGCTCTGTCGTATGTCCCCGAAGAACATCTCACTAGCCCTGGGATCGCCCTTGGAACGGTCGCCTACATGTCTCCCGAGCAGGTACGGGCTAGGGCGTTGGACGGTCGCACGGATCTGTTCTCCTTCGGTATTGTTCTGTATGAGATGGCTACCGGGAAGTTGCCTTTTCAAGGAGCCAGTTCTGGGCTCATCACGGAAGCCATCCTCAACCGCGACCCGGTTGCGCCCATACGAATCAATCCCGACATGTCTCCGGCGCTCCAAGAGGTGATCCGTAGAGCCTTGGAAAAGGACAGGAATTTGCGTTATCAAAGTGCGGCCGACATGCGGGCTGAGTTACAACGGCTAAAGCGAGACACGGAGTCGGGACGAAGGGTTGCAGAAGAAGGAACAGAATCGGTCCAGCTAAACACGGATCGTTTGTCCTCCACCGGCAAGCAGAGCGGACGGATTTCTTCTGCGCGAACAGCGTCCCCCCGTCCCCAGAGAGTCTCGAAGATCGTTGACTCGCTTGCGGTGTTGCCTTTCGGAAATGTTAGTGGCGACCCAGAGCACGACTACCTTAGTGATGGGATTACTGCGAGCCTCATCAATATCCTGGCCACGGTACCTAAACTGCGAGTTATCGCGCAGAGCGCGGTGTTTCGGTATAAGGGCCGGGAAATTGACCCGCAAGCTATCGGTCGCGAGCTTAACGTACGGGCTGTGCTTACTGGAAGACTGGTGCAAAGCGGCGGTTCTTTACGCATTGGGACCGAACTAGTCGATGTGGCCACAGGCTCTCAGCTATGGGGCGCGCATTACGATCGCAAGCCTGGCGACATTTTTTTAATTCAAGACGACATTTCCAACGAAATATCAGGGAAACTGCGGGTACAGTTGACGCGGGCGGAAAAGAAAAGACTAGTAAAACGTCACACGGAGAATGCCGACGCGTACCGGCTTTATCTGAAAGGTCGTCACTACTGGAACAGGTGGACCGAAGAAGGATTCTACAAGGCAATCGATTACTTTCAGCAGGCGGTCGAGATAGACCCCAACTATGCCCTGGCATACTCTGGTTTGGCCGATTCCTACGTGCTCCTGGGCTGGAACAGCTATCTACCGCCGAGGGAAGCGTTCCCGAAAGGCAAGGCGGCAGCGAAGACCGCCCTGCAACTGGACCCGGATCTCGCCGAAGGCCGCACGTCTTTGGCGGCCGTACTGTGGCTTCACGATTGGCAGTGGGAAGAGGCGCAGAGAGAATTTAAGCGTAGCCTCGAACTGAGTCCAACCTACCCCACAGCCAACCACTGGTACGCCGAGTACTTGATGACCATGGGGCGACACGAGGACGTTATGGCTAGGATGAAAAACGGCCAGGAACTTGATCCGTTATCGCTCATTATAAACGTCGCGGTCGGATGGGCTTTGTACTTCGCCCGTAGTTATGACAAAGCTATAGAACAACTCCGAAGAACTGCCGAACTGGACCCAAACTACCCTGTCACGTATTGGATTCTCGGGTTGGTACTCAGGAAAACTGGTTGCCACGAACTGGCCATGACCGAGGGTGAGAAGGGGGGCAAGCTGTCAGGCGGCAGTCCGATGATGCGCGCGGCACTAGCGCATACTCTCGGCACGGCGGGCCGGCCGGTGGAAGCAGGTCAGATACTCGATGATCTGACCAGACAAGCCAACCAAAAGTATGTCGCACCCTACTTCTTCGCTGGAATCCATGTCGGCTTGGGAGAAAACGACCGGGCGCTGGAATACTTGGAGAAAGCCTACGAAGAACATTCCAACTGGCTGATCTATCTCCATATAGACCCGAGCATGGACGACTTGCGTGACGACCCACGGTTCCAAGACCTGGTGCGGCGTGTCGGCCTTCCCGCAATGACGACCGCGCCTCCGTCTGACGGAAGCCAAGTCGGGGTGCGCGAATCTGCGGCGTGACGCAACGCTGCTTCTGATTTGCGGAATTCCCAAGCCGAGCAGCTTGCATTCAAGGCAGATTTTACTCCTGGCAATTGTTGAGGAAATCAGCCCATTGAACTCAGAACTCCCCGCAGCCCAGGTCGATGAGCATAGTCGCGATGTTACAACAGCAAGCGTCTAATCAGATCTGGCAGTTACCTGAATCGCCCTACACCTCCGCCGATGGCCGCAGTTTGTGCCATCCGGTGAACGCGAGATGGAAAAGCAGGTTCGTGGGCACCATCAGCGATACATAGACAATAGGAATCATGTGTACGCTGGTGCCCGGAAAGCAGTAGCGCGCCACATACAGCACGACAATCACGCTGCGCATGCCGGTCGACGTCGCCAACACACGGCGTGACTCAGGGTCGGGTCCACCGATCAACCAGCCGATCAACATGGATAGGAGCAGCAACAAGAGCATGGCCAGGATGGTCCCGCGGCCGCGAATTGCATTAAAGGCTTCACGGCGCACCAGGCGCGTCTCCCACATGAGAAAAAGAAAGGTAAACGTGGCCAGAACGCCCAGAAGCAACACCAGCCGCGGAGCCATTTTCGGCGTGCGGCGCGCCGCCCACAAACCAACGAAAAGTGGCAGCGCGATGTACAGCACGATGCTCATGAGCAGGACGAGAATCGGTCGCTGATTGCGCTGCGCAGGTTGTGGCATCACCTCGATGGCCAGAGGGGTCATCGCGATGCTTACCAGCGAGAGCAGGAAAATCATGGCGGCAGCGAAAGGCAGGCGCGTCTTCGCTTGGCGCGTGAACTGCAATGCGATGGGCGTTCCCGGTATTGCGGCCAGCAGTAAGATGCCGATACTGGCGTCGGGTGTCAGAGGGAAGACGCGAACCAGCAGGAAGCCTATGGCCGGTATGAGGAGGCAATTCGCCAGCAGGGTACGGACAAACAGGGCGCGCTGGCGCAGGATATCAACTAGTTCTCCGCCGCTGACACGCAGCCCGATAGAGAACATGACGATTACAACGAACAGGTTCAGCAAAAGCAAGGGCGGAATCAGCACGCTTTCCTCCGGCCGCTTTGCATGAACCTCTCCACGCTAGATCATAACTGACGAAATCAGATGGGATGAGAAGGCCGATCACCGGCGGGATGCTGTACGCTCCCAAATTATCGACGCGCTCGAAGCGCAAGAGATATTAAGGAGACCGGCAATGAAGAAGATTAGCAGCACAGCAGTAAAGGTGACGAAAGAATTTTTCTCAACGGAAGTTAACCATCGGTTTGGACCGGGGCGATCGTTTGAGCTGGTATTGCCTGCTGGACGAAGCGTGCTAACGCATTTCCGAGGACTACCGCTGCTCGTGTTTGTCCGGCCATAGCCGAAAAATAGTGTCAGTATTGTCACTGAAGTGTCACCTGACTCACTGCGAATCAGGCAGCCCGGTTCGTCTGGTTCGCCATCGTCACCTTGGGAAGCTTGTATGGTGCCTTCCGGCGCGGTGCGGAACGACCACGCGAAGAAAAATCGATAGCTCTGGCAGACTGGAGTTACCGAACAGCCTTACGCAGCTGGATTTCACCGAAAAAAAAAGGAGTGCAATGGATGTGCGGGGCAAACCCCGGATTGTTCTCGTTCTAGGATTCAGATGTGGCTCGAGGCTGACAACCCCTACCGGAGAGGTACGAGGATGCCCTTCTACCTCCTACAACAAGGTCCGATGTATGTTCGGCTAACTGCTGTCGAGCCTGCTCAAGATCGGTTCGATGAGGACTAGACGACAACTTCCGGGATTGATCGTCCAACGAGGGAAGGCTCCAAACCAGTTCGGTTCGGAATACTCGCGACAGTTTTGCGAGCGAGTGCCTCGTGAAATGAGCCATTTTTCGAAGCGAGCAAAGGCTGAATACGCGAAGCTGCAATAGTCACCTGTCGCCACCAAGCCATTTTCACTCATTGAAAATTGGCGGACTCGGTCTGGGATCAATGAGTGGCATTCGCTGTGCCCCATATGTACAGTCCTGAGCGGGTATTGCCGAGAACTGTCAGATGAATGTTAGCGGGGCCCCGCAGCTGCGACCACATTCGCACTCACCATCAAATCGTTTGCTTTGCGGGAGACCAGCAACATACCTCGACCGCTGGCTTCGTCGGAAAGGTCTTTCAACACAGAGCGCCCTAGCGCCGGATTCGCCTTCAGTTCGAGTTCGCCCAGCGCGAGCCGCGCCTCGCATTCGAGGTTGAAATATCCCAATTTTCTCGCTGTTTCCTGAGTAGCGCGCAGCTCGTGTCGGGCGGCGGCTGTGGTTGCTCCCGACGCAGGCGCTGCCATTTCGAGGCGCGCGGTCTGAATAGCAATCGGCAGCCTCAACGCTGGATCGGGGCTGTTGCGGCTGAGTTCACTCGCGCGCCGAATCGCGTGGCGCGACTCTTCCACCTTTCCTTGCATCAACAAAACGCGGCTGAAAAGCGTATAGGAGCTGGTTGCATCAGGATCTGCCTTTTCTTTTTCAAATTCCGCGATAGCGGAGCGTAGCAAGGGTTCAGCTTGCTCGGGATGCCCTTCTTCCATGGCGAGTTCGGCTAGCGACGCCTGGCTTTCGGCTACCAGATCCATCTCACCCATTTTCTGCCGGGTGTCGAGGGCCGCTTGATATTGTGCTCGCGCGCCTTTCAGATCTCCTTCGGTATTCAACACGTCTCCCAGAACAGTCATCGCAGAGGTCAGGTATTGGTAGCCTCCCTTGTAGGGCTGGAGCATGTCGGTGGCCCGCTGCGCGTGGCCGTGAGCTTCCGCGACCTGACCTTGTGTCAACTCCAGGTCGGCAAGCCGGTAAAGATAGTAAGCCGGGTTGCTCGGGTCCACGGAGGCTTCAATTGCCAGACTCTGTTCATAGAGCTTCGCGGCTGCCGCCAGATTGCCCCGGAGATAAAGGATGTCCGCGGTATTTCCGATGGCCGTTCCAGTGTTAATTCTGTCGCCGGCTTGCTCGAAGTGAAACTTGGCCTTGCGGTATAGCTCTTCCGCGCGGTCCAGTTTGCCTTGATTCGCGAAATCGTTCGCCATGTTATTGAGGATGGCGCCGGTCTTCTCGTGTTCGCCCAATCCCTGCAGGATGTCGAGGGCACGCTGGTAGGTGGCAATCGCTTGCTCGATGTGGCCTTCTGACCCTTGATGGTCCCCCATCAGGCGCACGGCATCGGCTGCTCCCAAACGGTTTCCAGCTGCAATGAAAATGTTGTAAGCCTCTTCGCAGGACGCATTCGCCAACTCGGGATGCTCGCCGTAAACCAGGCTGACGCATTCATCACGGCGGGCCTGCGCGTAGATGAGTTTCTTGCCTTGCGAGGAAGCTTTGCGGATAGCGCTGCGCACCAGCACCAGAATATCGGGCTTGCTCGTGACAATCTTGGCTTCTACTAGATCAATCCTGGGATCATCCGAAGCCAACTTGGGCAATCGCCGAAGTTGCGCAATGGTTTCCTGAGCCTGACTTCCGTGACCGGCCGCAATCTGCGCCGACGCCAGTTGCAATCCGTACTCCACGCTGTCGGGAAATAACTCGAACAAGGCGCGGTAGGTGGAAGCGGCGTGCTCATGGTCCCCCAGGCTTTCGTAATAGTCGCCCTCCACCAGCATTCGTTCTGCGCGCGGCAGATCGATGGAAAGGTCCCAGGCTTTCTTAGCTTCGTCTTTGCGTTTCTGCTCGTATCCGAGTTGGCTCCAAGCGCGCGCGAGCATCACGTGGACCAGGGAGAATTTCGGGTCCGCCTTACTGGCTTGCTCCAGCAAGTCCTTCGCGGCCAAAGCATCGAACTCGCGCAATTTGACAAGGCCGAGCGCGTAGAGTCGCGCCGCTTCGCGATCCAGCGGCAAGGATGCGAGCACACCGGCCTGGTCGGTTTCGGCGAGCCGCGGAACTCCCAGCCGGTCCCTGAGTTTGGCACCCACGCGCGAAGCAATTTGAAAAAGGTCTTCACTACCGCCGGTCTCCGCAACTTCTGTTAGGATTTCGCCGGTCTTGGCATCCTGCAAGCAGAGGTCTAGACGCAACTGGCCGCGGTCATTTCTACCGACATTGGTGTAAGAACCGAGCACCAAAAGATCGCTATTCAAAGCGGTCCCGATTCGCGAGGTAGTTCCCGGCCGGAGAGTGTCGGTCTGAGGCCACGGCGCCGAAAGGCGGAGGTTCGCTACTTCTTCTCCAGAAACGAGCCGAAGCTTTTCTCCATTTGCCAGTTCAGTGCTAAGCATCTCGGAAAACGCAGTGGCGAGCCATGCGTCTTCGGGCCTGCCGGACATGTTGTGGAATCCGAGAACTGCGACCGATTTTCGCACGGGAAGAACTCGAGTCGCCTCCGCTTGAGTAGAGGGCCCGCCGGCTGTCGAAGCATGACGTCGTAAATTCCAGACAAAAACGGCGAGGGAGATAAGCAGCAAAACGGCCACTGAATAAATAAGCCAGCGCCACTGCCTCGGCCGTGAAGGATCGAACGTTTGGGCTGCAACGACTTGGCCTGACTCGGTCGAGCTGGGAACCGCGACTTCAACCACGCGCGGCTCGGCGGGTATAACAGCCACAGGCGCGACAAAACGGTAGCCACGGCGCGGCACGGTTTCAATGAATCGTGGATTGTCGGAATCGTCGTCGAGCGCCGCCCGCAACTTTTTCAAGACAACGTTGAGGCTCCCATCGAAATCAACGTGCGTGCCTTCAGGCCATAGTTTCTGCCGTAGTTCTTCACGGGTGATAATTTCGCCCGGACGTTGCAGCAGCAGGAGCAAAACACGAAAAGGCTGGTCCTGGATTTTGATGCGCGCGCCGCTGCGGGTTAATGTGTTGCGGCCGGCGTCAGCCTCGAACAGGCCAAAGCGAAAGATTTGTGCAGAAGCAACTGTGGGTCCCATGGCGGGGAAACGGCAACGCGGCTGGAATCATAGCACGCCGAACGCTCCGGGTCAGCAATCCGCGGAAGTTGCTGTACCACAACAAGTTAACGAGTCAGGTAGGAATCATACCCAGTTCCTTTGACCACAGCTGGCATTTCGGTTATTCCTTCGGCCGTCAGACGAGAACCGTCGGCTAGAAATTCTCATTTCATCTTTGACCTGTTCGTTCAAAGGGAGGAAGCGTGATCGCTCTTAGTCTCCGCAAGTTCATGATGTCTGTATTTGGCTGCGTGATGGTCTCACTATTTGTCGCAACAGCAGTTGCGCAACAACAGAACAACATCGTGCCGACGCTGGTGAGTTTCAGCGGCACCCTCACGGACGTCAACGGCAAGCCGGTCAGCGGAACCGTGGGCGTGACTTTCTCCTTATTCAAAGATCAGCAAGGCGGATCGCCGCTGTGGATGGAGACGCAAAACGTGCAGTCGGACAAATCTGGACGATACACGGTGATGCTGGGCTCGACCAAGAGCCAAGGTTTGCCCACCGGCCTGTTCGCTTCGGGGGAAGCGCGCTGGTTGGGGGTCCAACCGCAAAACCAGGCGGAGCAACCGCGGGTTTTGTTGCTCAGCGTACCGTACGCACTGAAGGCTGGAGACGCGCAGACCATAGGGGGACTGCCGCCTACAGCCTTCGTGCTGGCCGCTCCGGCGGCGTCTTCTGGTGTCGCCGGGGCCGATGGTACGGACGCGAATGCTCCGGCGAGCGGCGTGACCGGATCGGGTACGGTTAACTTTCTTCCCATCTGGACCGGCACCTCCACCATCGGAAACTCAGTATTGTTTCAAACCGGCTCGGGAAAAACTGCCAAGGTCGGCATCAACACCGCCACGCCCTCGTCTACTCTCGATGTGAAAGGCGGCGGCACGATTCGCGGCTTACTCAACTTGCCCGCAGCGGGTACGGCTACGGCCATCAAAGGATTCGACTCCCAGCCCGAAGCTCTGGTGACATCAGTGTTCAACAGCGGCACCAGCACGGCAGTGCCGCAGACGTTTCAGTGGCAGGCGGAGCCGGTGGGCAACAACACAAATGGCGCCACGGGATCATTGAATCTTCTGTTTGGGAAAGGAAGCGGCAAGCCCTCCGAGACCGGACTGAATATCGCCAGCAGCGGCCAGATCAAGTTCGCGTCCGGCCAGACATTTCCTGGCACAGGCACCGTCACCAGCGTGGGCAGCGGTGCGGGATTGGCTGGCGGACCGATTACCGGGAGCGGCAATCTAAGCATCGCGACTGCGGGAGTGACTAACGCGATGCTGGTACATCCCTCGCTGACCGTAACTGCAGGAACGGACCTGACCGGCGGCGGTTCGGTCGCACTCGGCGGGACGACGATGCTGAATCTCGACACCACCAAGGTGCCCCAGCTGAAGTCGGCAAATACTTTTACCGCCAATCAAGCGATCAATGGCAATCTCAGCGCAACTGGATCGATCACCGGTCAAACGGGCAACTTCAGCGCCAACAATACCACGCAAGTTCTTAACGTCACCCAGAGTGGCTCGGCTAACGGCATCAACGCCTCGGCTACTTCGAGTGGCACTGCTGTAGTTGCGAACGGTGGCGTCGGAGTATTTGCAAGAGCATCGGGTCTTGCTGGTGGATCAGGCCTCTTAGGCTATGGACTCGCGGACTTGGGCTATGGAGTTGCCGGGGATGCGACCGGAGTCAGCGGCATCGGCACGGCAGGCTATGCCTCGGGTAGCCAGGGCCTTGGAGCGTTTGGACAATGGTCGAACCCCAGCACCATCGGATATGGTACCGGCGACGCTGGCGTTTGGGGCGATTCGGCGAACGGTTTTGGTGTGATCGGAAGCTCGGATACTTCCTACGGAGTATTTGGGGAATCCAGCAGCGTCGGTGTGGGAGGCCTAAGCAATGCAGACGGCGGCGACGGAGTGTATGGCCAATCCACTTCCAGCGGAAACGGCGTCGGCGTTATTGGAGTCACGGATGGAGCCGGTGCGGGGGTCCAAGGTGTATTAGGGTTTTCCCACGATTCGACTGCAATCGGTGTTTACGGAGTTACCTATGGGAGTAGCGTCACCGGTTCGGGACTGAGCAATGTTGGAGTTTGGGGAGACACCTTTGCCAACGATGACTTCGCAGTGGTTGGTACCGCAGACAATGGCAACGCATTTTTCGGGAAGAACAACACGGTAAACCACGAAACCCTTTACTTGGAAAATGACTCTGGTTTCTCGGGCGGAAACACTCCTCTGGCCGCGAGGTTTGCCGGGCCCGGGTCTTCTACTTACTGCTATATCGCCCGCGACCTCAATGACGATGGCACGGGAGACCTGATCTGCACCGGATCGAAGTCTGCAGCCGTGCCGGTCGATGGCAATCGCATGGTGCGAATGTACGCTGTGGAAGCGGCAGACAACTGGTTCGAAGACGCTGGCGCGGGCCAACTGTCCAACGGCAGCGTTTTTGTGAATCTCGATCGCGTATTTGCTCAGACGGTCGGCGGCGATCTTGACTATCACGTCTTCCTGACCCCGAATGGTGAATGTGAAAGTCTATATGTCGCCAGCAAGACGTCGCGCGGATTTGAAGTTCGAGAAATGCATGGTGGTCGCTCCAACGTCGCATTCGATTACCGCATCATGGCCAAGCGCAAGGGCTTTGAACAAGTTCGCATGCAGGACGTTACCGCCGACTTCGCGCAAATGAAGAAGGAAGCGGACCTGGTGGCAGCCCGCCAAGAAGCCGGCAAAGCAGCTGCCAAGGCGCATCCGCCGCGTATGCCGAGTCCGCCTCGACTCAAGGCAACTCCTTCCAAAGCGAACTCGGCGGCAAACCGCATGCCACTGCTCCCGTCAACAGCCGGGGTTGGATCTACGACTGTGAAGTAGGCCGATGACTGGCTGCCTCGCACTCTATAAGGAGGATGAAATGAGAACACCAATTTTAGTGGGACTGATCTTCACGTCATCGCTCGCGGTTCGGGCGGCCGACAAAGTTCAGCCGCTGGACGTGAAACTTGGGCTGTGGGAAGTAACTGCGACGGTAACGACCAGCGGGCAGATGCCGGTTCCTGCCGACCTGCTCGCCCGCTTGACTCCCGAACAGCGCGCCAGCGTCGAAGATAGATTGAAGGCGCAATCGTCGGGTTCGACGAAAACCACGACGCGACGACACTGTGTGACCAGGGAAGACCTCGATAAGGGAACCTCCTTCGGCGAAGACCGGAAGTCCTGCACCCGAACCGTGGTTTCCTCCAGCAAAAGTCAGCTTGAAATGCGAGTAGAGTGCGAAGACCAGGGAATGAAGAGTATTGGGAGATTCCAAGTAGAAGCGATTGACTCGGAAAACGTCAAAGGATCGATCCACCTCACCGCAAGCAGCGGTGACCACACCATGAATTCAGGTTCCAACCTCACCGGCAAATGGATCGGCGCAGTTTGTGGTGAGGCGAGACGATGATTTTCTGTAAGTCTCTGAAGACAGCAAACATATTGGGTTCGTTCTAAAAAGCCTCGCTTTTGCACTTTGAGCCTCTTTAGTGTCATGAATATATATCGTTCGGCAGCAGTGTTAGAAAACCTGCCCAGAATTCTTCGCGTCGACACCTCGTAGGGATTGGCCTCGCCGACTTCAATACAGAACGTTAGAAATCGGTAGTTTTCTAACCTGGGGTGTCTCGTGAGGAATTCTTGTTAATGAGGGGTAATAGAGATTTTTCGCCAACCATCCTGTGGAGCCTGCAGGCTAGTCCGTCGATTGTGTTGACCGCGCTAGCCATAGAAGCAGTGAACAATCCGGTATGTCGCCATGTCATCGCCTCATGCAAAGAGGGAGCCGGGCACCCCAACTCTTACATCGCTAAGATATGGGGCACCCGTCCACGAGACATTTCAGCAACGCTCAGCTAAAAATCAAACGCTTATGGCCGCGCTGGCTTAGGCTTCTCGCTTCGCCGTCCTCGGGGTGGAGTCGTACAGGTGGGGCCGGTCGCGATTGTATCGGTTACATTGTGATATTGGTTCAACGAAACCGTATTGGTCGTGCTGGGATCCTCCAGAATTCCTGCACATGAGACATTGATCACATTGCCGGTGACGGTATTGCTGTTACCGGTGCTGCCGCAGGAACCGTCAAGATGGATACCGGACTCATCACTTCCGAAAACCGAATTTTTAAGCACACTATTGCTGTTGCTGCACACATCAATGCCATCAAACAGGTGTGTGGCCGATACTTTGTTGGAATCAATAGTTCCGTTGTCTGCCGCTCCAAAGGTCGGATCGGAATCGAATGAAATTCCCAGCTGGCTGTTTCCAACTATGTTTGATGTCACCGAAACGTTGGCCGAGGCGTAGACCAAAATACCGGTAGCCGCCGCAGTGCCCGGGGAATAGACGTTGTCCATTACTGTGTTGGAAACCGCTGAACCGCCTGCGCCAAAGCCGAACTGGATTCCGTTTTCCGCCGCGCCGGTGGTCGGACCTTGGCCGAAAACTCTGTTGCTAGAGATCGTTACCGTGGTTCCAGTTTCATCGCCGGTAATGCCATTTTTCTGGTAGTTGGCGATGTAGCTGTTCTCAACAGTTACGGTTGAATTGAGCGAAAGTCCACTTTGAACAAAGATGCCCAGGCCGCTTTGGCAGCCATTTAAAGCGGTGCTCAGTGTCTGATTAATGGCAGCGACCTGATTTACCGTGCCTGAAGCGTTGCGATAGTAAATGCCTATCAGCTCGGGAGCGCAGCCATTGATCTGGTTGTTATTCCCATCGACGGTGATGTTGTTGATGTTTACGGCCCCACCGGGCGTGTCCACCACGAATTGGGCGGCAATGGGGTCACCGCTGCTTAGACTAGTGGTATTGGCCACAATACCCCCGCTGGGAGCTGCGATCACCGCAGCGTCGGCTGCGGAAGATGGGTCCTTTACTCCACGAATAGTGATGGGTTGTGTGACGATTACTTGTTCTTGATAGATCCCAGGACAGATGTCTAAGATGCTATTCGGGGGCAGGGCGTTCACGGCGTTCTGAATGTTGCTTCCGAGTTTAGTGACACCGCTGAGGCAGGTGCCGACTTGACCGGTCGCGCCTAAGGCGTGGATGCTAAGAGCCATCGTGCACACCAAGCCG
>Ga0206892_1043_pt1 | contig 17583 bp, 12 predicted proteins | sample Alteio_BWOrgHeat_56_FD_153257 | JGI IMG/M metagenome (GOLD analysis project Ga0206892, IMG submission 153257) | Enriched cells from forest soil in Barre Woods Harvard Forest LTER site, Petersham, Massachusetts, United States - Alteio_BWOrgHeat_Nextera8 ... | reverse complement strand
CGCTCCGGCACTTTGATCCTGGTCGAACAACCGAGCATGCCAAAGGATTACGTCACGCCGAACGTGACTGACGACTTGCAATCGCGATTGCAAAGCATCACGCAGCAGATTCTCAGCCGTACCCGGTTGCTGCACATTATTGAGGAACTCAACCTTTACGCTACCGGTCACGGTCGTTTGAATCCCGACGAACTCGTCGAGCGCATGCGTAAGGACATCGAGATCGAGCTGGTGCATGGTGACCGCAACCAGATCACGTCTTTCAACGTCTACTACTCCTCGCACAGCCCGCAAGTCGCCCAGCAAGTTACCAGCGAACTGACGAATCTGTTTATCAGTGAGAACCTGGAGTTACGGCAGCAAAAATCCGAAGACACCACCAAGTTTCTGGAAAGCCAACTAGAAACTGCAAGGCAGGCTTTGGCTGAGCAGGAAGAGAAGGTTCGAGTCTATAAAGACCAACATTTGGGAGAACTGCCCACGCAGCTGAGCAGCAACCTGCAGATTCTTTCGGGACTCCAGGCGCAGCTGCAGAATGCGCAAGACGGCCTCAACTCCGCCAGACAGCAGAATGCCTACTTGCAATCGATGCTTGAACAATCCCGGTCCATGCAGAGAGTGACTAAAACCGGCGAAAGTGCGCCGGTCGGAATTCCTGCTCTGGATCAAGAACTGGACAAACTTAAGGCACAACTTGCGGATCTCAGCTCGCACTACACGGATCGCCATCCCGATGTTCGAAAAGTAAAGGAACAGATTGCGAAGACAGAGAAGATGCGGGATCAGGCGCTTGCCGACCAGAAAGCTGGAGCGGCCACCGCTGCAGGAACAACTAACGCGCAACCACAGGACACTGTCGATCCAGGAGATGGAGCGGCCACCATCCAGCTCGCAGGTCAGTTGAAGGCCAATCAAGTCGACATCACCAACAAAGAACGTGAGATCGAGTCTTTGAAAGCGAAGATCAACGAATATCAAGGCCGCCTCAACCAGGAACCGGTGAGGGAACAGCAATTTGCGGACTTGACACGCGGCTATGAACAGTCCAAAGCAAACTATGACGAGCTACTCAAAAAGAAAAACTCTTCGCAGATGGCCACGAGTATGGAGCTTCTTCAGCAAGGCGAACACTTCCAGATGATCGACCCTCCGAGCCTTCCACTAAAACCTGATTTTCCGAACCGTCTCAAATTTTGCGGAATCGGGTTGGGTATTGGCATTGCGCTCGGTACGATGGTTGCGGGGGGAGTAGAGTTCCTGGACGACCGCCTCTACAATGAGAAGGAGCTCAAAGACCTGTTACCCGTTGCGATCATTTCCGAGATCCCAGCCATGACTTCTCCAGAAGAGGACAGCAGGAAGGAACGAAAACTCTGGCTGAGCTGGGTGGTCACTGGCTTCGTCTTGGCGACGATTCTGGCCGGATCGGCGATCAGCTACCTTAAGGGTTAACTTAGCTATCCATGTATAAGGCTTTCTACAATCTGAAGCGCAACCCGTTCGAGATTACTCCGGACCCGTTCTTCCTTTTCCCCACACGGAGACACAACGAAGCTCTCGCCGCCCTCTATTACGGAGTTCGTCGGCACAAAGGGTTCGTAGTGATGACGGGAGAAGTTGGAACTGGGAAGACTCTGTTGGTTCGCTGTCTGCTGCAGCTGCTGAATCAAAGCGACGTTTCCTACGCGTACGTATTCAACAGTCGTCTTTCGCCGATGGAGTTCCTGCAATATGTCGCTGGCGACTTCGGACTCGCAGTATCAGGCAAGAACAAAAGCGAACTCCTTCTGACTTTGAGCAACTACGTGATTTCTCGCCATCAGAAAAAGCTAACGACTGTGCTGGTGGTGGACGAAGCGCACCACGTTTCGACCGAAGTGCTTGAAGAGATCCGTCTTCTGACCAACCTCGAAACCACAAACGAAAAGCTGCTGCAGATTTTGCTGGTGGGGCAACCGGAACTGGATGAAAAGCTGGACTCGGTCGAGTTGCGCCAGTTAAAGCAGAGAATTGCTCTGCGATCACAATTGCAGCCCCTGGATTTGGAAGAGACCAAAGGTTACATCTATCGCCGATTGCAACTTGCGGGGGCAAATTCCAGCTCAAGTTTGCTCTTTCCGCCGGATGCGATCGTGAGAATCCATCGCTATTCGCGAGGCATTCCGCGGCTGATCAATACGATTTGCGAAAACGCTCTGATTACGTCCTACGCGAGGCAGTTGATCAGCATCACCCCTGACATTGTGGAAGACATTGCGGCGGATTTCCGGCTCGGCGTGGTTCATCAACCCAAGCTCGAAGTTGTTAGCAGTAACAACAACGAAGACGGTGACGCGCGTCGAGCGGCAAAGACCCTCCTCCTTTTGCACGATTATTTGCAGAAGCTGCAATCGAGTCACGGGGAACCTCGCGCCGCTGCAGCGACTGGAACAGGGAAACATGAGCCGTATATTTGAAGCGTTACAAAGGTCGGAGTCGGAACGGTCGGGCGTAAATTCAGCGCCGCCGGCCCTGGCGACGGAACTTCTCCAGGTTGTGGAGCGCGAGTCTCGTGGTCCGCGCCCGAGCGAGCCGGTCGCCGAAAACTTCGTAGACATCGAGACTCCGACCGTCGACCTGAATCGTTTTCCCACGCTTCCGGTCACACTCCCACCGGACAGCAAGTTGGTATGTCTGACGGCGCCCGAGAGCTTCGGTGCAGAAAAATTTCGCTTTCTCGGCGTTCGATTGAGGCAGTTGCAGCACTCCCGTCCCTTTAAGAGAGTGCTGATCACGAGCACGATTCCCGAGGAAGGGAAGAGTACAGTCTCGTCGAATCTAGCTGCTATCTTAGCCCGAAAGCAGCAACCCAAAATTCTGCTGTTGGAAGGCGATTTGCGACGTCCATCATTGGGTAGGCAATTCGGTCTGGGAAGAATTCCTGGTCTCAGCGAGTGGTTAAAAGGTGAGCGTCGGCCGATTGAGCATATCTACCGTCTGGAAGGCCCCAACTTGTGGTTTCTTCCAGCTGGCCACCCGCCGGAGAATCCGCTTGAATTGATGCAGTCTGGCCGGCTCACTGAACTCATGCAACAGCTGGATGCCTGGTTTGACTGGATTATTATTGATTCTCCCCCCATACTGCCTCTGGCCGATACGAGTGTTTGGGCCCGGCTCGCCGAAGGCATACTCTTGGTCACGCGCGAAGGAACTACAAAGAAAAGAATGTTGCAGCGTGGTGTGCAAGCTTTGGAACAATCGAAGTTGATCGGTGCGGTGGTGAACTCTTCTGCAAACACGGATCACAGCAACTACTACCAACGTTACGGCCCGGATGCAGTGCGGCAGAATATGAACGCCGAATTGAAGTAGCAGCAGTTCTGCAGCGTAAGTACAAATCCCCCGACCAAAAAAGTTCGTATCAATCCTTAGCTCGATACTCCCCCACGAGCTGGCAAGCACATGGATCAATTTCACAGCGGTAATTCCAGCGCCCCCAACGGGTCGCAGGAAGAGGAGAGGGAGTCGTGAATGTAAGGCGCTCAGGCAGTATTGCCAGTCTGGATGCTCTGCCGGCAGAAATCGTGCCGGTCGAAGACCGCAACGTCCTAAACGAGGGAGCCTTTCACCGGATGATTTCGCTCGAGCGGAAGCGTACGGAACGCTCGCGAAAGCCATTCCTGCTGATGCTCCTGGACATGGGGGATGCCGCGCCAGTGGCGAACCACGGCAAAGCCTTGGAGAAAATACTCTCGGCGTTGGCGATCGCAACTCGAGAAACTGACGTCACCGGCTGGTACCGCACCCACGAGGTCGTGGGGGTCATGTTCACCGAGCTTGGAGTCGATGATCCGAACTCAACCCTCACCACCATGATGACCCGGGTCAGTGAAACTCTGCGCAGCCATTTGAGCGCCAAGCAGTTCAGTCAGATCAGCATCTCCTTCCACCTATTCCCGGAAGAGTGGGATCACGACATTCCACAGAGGCCGAGCAACCCGACTCTATATCCCGATCTCGCTCGCCGCGATCATTCCCGCAAGTTTTTCTGCGTGACCAAGAGGATCATGGACGTCGTTGGCAGTGCGCTAGCTTTGCTGGTGTTTTCACCAGTATTGCTGGCGGTTGCGGGCGCGATCAAGCTGACCTCGAAGGGCCCTGTATTTTTCCGCCAGAAGCGAGTTGGCCGGCACGGTGAGCAATTTGTGTTCCTCAAGTTCAGGTCGATGTACGTGAACAACGATCCCAGCGTTCACAAGGAATACGTTAAACAACTGATCGCCGGCAACGCGCAGCGCCACCCCCAAGAAGGCGATGCCAACGGCGTATACAAATTAACCCAAGATCCCAGAATCACTCGCGTGGGAGCCTTCCTGCGAAGGACTAGCCTCGACGAGTTGCCGCAGTTTATCAACGTGATTCGCGGCGAGATGTCTCTGGTCGGGCCACGACCTGCGATCGCCTATGAAGTCGAATCCTACGACGTCTGGCACAGGCGCCGCGTGCTCGAAGCAAAGCCAGGGATCACCGGATTGTGGCAGGTGAACGGCCGCAGCCGAGTGAAGTTCGATGATATGGTCCGCCTCGATTTGAGATACGCCAAGACCTGGTCCCCCTGGCTCGATCTGAAGATTCTGCTGCGCACCCCAGTCGCGGTCGTCTTCGGCGATGGCGCGCACTGAAACACCTCCCCTCTGCATATGTCTACTGTCTTGAATCCCGTCGGTGAATTGTCTGAAGCGGTCGTAAATGAATCCATGCAAAAGGGGAGTGGTGACTCTGTGATCAAGTTCGGCGTAATCGGATATGGGTACTGGGGACCGAATGTGGTCAGAAACCTTGACCAGCAAGATGGCTCTAAAGTGATCGCGGTCTGCGACAAGAGCCCAACTGCGCGAAAACGGATTCACAAGTCCTATCCGCACGTTAAGGTCGTCTCTGAAACAGCGGATCTGTTGTCATCGACCGATATCGATGCGATTGCAATCGTGACACCGGTGTGGACCCACTACGAGCTGACCAAGGCTGCGCTGGAACATGGGAAACACGTATTCGTGGAGAAGCCGTTTACCAGCGACTCTGCCCAGGCAGAAGAGCTGATCAATTTGGCGGCGAAAAAGAAGCTGATGATCATGGTCGATCACACCTTCCTGTTTACAGGTGCCGTGAAAAAGATTGGCCAACTACTCGACGAAGGTGCCTTGGGAAAGATCTACTATTACGATTCGACCCGAGTCAATCTGGGGCTGTTTCAGCATGATGTCAACGTGATTTGGGATCTCGCCCCCCACGATCTCTCGATTATCGATCACCTGATCAAGGAAACCCCCGAAGCGGTATCGGCAACCGGCCAGACCCATCTGAATGGCCATGAAGACGTGGCCTTCATCACGGTCTACTTTCCCAACAAAATCATCGCCCACATCAATGTCAATTGGCTGTCGCCAGTGAAGGTTCGCACCACGCTGATCGGTGGCGAAAAGAAGATGCTGGTGTGGAACGATCTCGAAGCCGACGAAAAAATCAAGATCTACGACAAGGGCGTTCACATCTCGAGTCGAGAAGGACTGTACAACCTGCTGGTCAACTATCGCTCGGGAGATATGTGGGCGCCGCAAGTGGAACAGGTCGAGGCGCTCAAACAGGAACTTGCCTACTTCGTCGATTGTGTTTCGAACAATCATAAGCCCTTTAACGACGGTGAAGCCGGCCTACGCGTGGTGAAACTTCTCGAGGCAGCCAATCAATCGGTAAGCAAAAGAGGGGCGTTGGTTCATCTCTAAATGTCTTACGCCTCATCGATATTCGAACCTGAAGGAAATTCAGCGTCCCGCCGCGCATCATGACCGACCACTTCTATCTGCGTCCCAATGTTGTCGTCGAGCCGCTGGTGCACCACTGGTACGCGTGGTCGCATCTGATTTCGCCCGCAACGGCGGCCAGGAACGCAACCGAGCGGCACATGCGGATCATGGACTCCTTCATTCAATCTCCGGCAGCCCATGTGGCTGCGGTGAAGAATCCGAAGATGCTCGGCGGGCCCTTCATGGACCTGCCAGTCGAGCGAGTGGACGATATCAAGCGACTGGCTAGCGAAACCCGGAGCACACCGCTGGCCGAGCTCTCGCGAGCAATTTGTGAGCTTGATGCAATGCTGCTTGCGCAGGCCACCGGGCATTCGTTAGAGCCGTTGTACAAGCAAATTCCAGAGCCGCTCCAAGGTTACGTTGAACTGGTCTATGACTTACACAACCATCCTTCTTTTCGCCTGATCGAACCTCTGCTCTATAAAAGTCGCTACTACGATCCGAGCTTACAAACATTAATGCTGTCGTTGATCACTGGCGACGATCGCCCATTCGTCCTGAGCACACCTCGATTCAAAGAACCGAGCAACGTTCACTTGCGCATTCCATTTGCCGACGAGCAGACCGATCGCTTGTTCCAGCTGAAGAATCAACCGGCGACTTTCTCACAAATCAGGGACATGCTCAATTTGACCGAACAGGACGGCGAAGTATTCAACTCTTTCTTGACCTCGAATCCTGCCCGTCCATACCAAAGATATGAAGGCAAAGGCGCCAGGTGGCGTTACTTTGGACACGCATGCATCTTGCTGGAAGCGAATGGTGCCAGCATATTGACCGACCCGGTGCTTAGTTACACCTACGAAAACAACATTTCCCGCTACACCTACGAAGATCTTCCGGATGTGATCGACTGCGTTTTGATCACGCACAACCATCAGGATCATTTGCTGTTCGAGACGCTCCTCCAGCTGCGCAGCCGGATTCGCATGATTGTGGTGCCGCGAAATGCCGGCGGCTCGCTACAGGATCCGTCGATGAAGCTGATTCTCAAGGCCTGCGGCTTCAAGAACGTGGTGGAGATGGAAGAGATGGACGAGCTGCAATTCGGCCCACTCACCATTACGGGCATACCCTTTCTGGGCGAGCACGGCGATCTCGATATCCGAACGAAATTGGCTTACTTGGCGCGGGTCGATGGGCACTCGCTGCTGTTTGCTGCCGATTCCTGCAACATCAGCCCGCCAATGTACAAGCACATTCACGCAGAGGTTGGCGATGTCGACGTCCTGTTCGTCGGAATGGAATGTGACGGCGCGCCGATGTCGTGGCTCTATGGTCCTTTGTTGACTGAGAAGATGGCGCGCAGCCAGGATCAATCCCGCCGGCTTGCCGGCTCAAATTTCGAGCGCGCCAACTCCATTGTGGAGCAGTTCGGCTGCAAGGAGATGTACGTGTACGCCATGGGGCAGGAACCCTGGCTCAACTACGTGATGAGCGTGAAGTACACGGAACAGTCCAATCCTATTATTCAGTCCAATAAGTTAATTGAGACCTGCCGCGAACGAGGAATCACCGCTGAGCGTTTGTTTGGCGAAAAAGAGATCCTGCTTTTTTAGTTCGGACCGAGTCGACGATCACACTTGCAAATGGCAACTATTCTCAGCAACGCGCGTCCTTCGAACCCCACAGGCAACCGCCAACCTCTGCCTGACTGGAACGATACCTGGACTGACTACCCGCGTCATCAATCGATTTCGCAGGTATTCGAACGGCAAGTTGAGCAACACCCGGACGCGATTGCCCTGAAATTCCGCGATTCGCAGATGACTTATCGCGAGCTTAACGAAAGAGCGAATCAAGTTGCCCATCGTTTGCGCGAACTGGGAGTCGGGCCGGAAGTCATGGTTGGAGCTCTACTGGAGCGCTCACTGGAAATGGTGGTCGGTTTGTTGGCGATTTTGAAAGCCGGCGGTGCGTTTGTTCCCCTCGATGCCAGTTATCCACCCGAAAGGCTTGCATTCATGGCTGCGGACACTAAGGCGCCCGTAACGCTTGTGCAGACTTCGGTGGGGGAAAGGCTTTCAAAGCAGCACTGGTCGCAAGCGATCGCGGTTTCGCTGGATTTGAACAATCCTGAGATCAGTCGGCAGAGCACTCAGAATTTGGGACGCTTGGCAACGGCAGAGAATCTTGCCTACGTGATGTACACGTCAGGTTCGACCGGCCAGCCCAAGGGAGTGATGGTCAGCCACCGCGCGGTGGTGAGGCTGGTGAAGAACACAAATTACGTTGACCTGAATGATCGAGAGGTTTTTCTTCAGTTCTCGCCTATCTCGTTTGATGCTTCGACGCTCGAAATCTGGGGTCCGCTGCTGAACGGCGGTTGCCTCGCGATCATGCCGCCAGATGTTCAATCCCTCGCCGAACTTGGTGCGGCCATTCGCCGGTACGGCGTGACCAGCATGTGGCTGACGGCAGGACTGTTCAACGTGATGGCAGAGCAGCGCCTTGAAGACTTGCGCCCGTTACGCCAACTGCTCGTCGGCGGAGACGCGCTGTCTCCGCTTCACGTGCGCAAGGCCATGGCTGCTTTGCCGGGATGCAGGTTGATCAACGGTTACGGCCCCACAGAAGGAACCACGTTCACCTGCTGCCATACCATCTCGCGGGCTGATGCAGAGGGAAGTTCCATTCCTATCGGCAAACCAATTTCTAACACTCAGGTTTATCTGCTCGATTCCGACAACGAGTGCGTGCCGATGGGGGAACCTGGCGAGCTATGTATTGCGGGTGATGGGCTGGCACGTGGCTATCTGAACCAGCCTGAGCTTACAGCGGAAAAATTTATTCCGCTCCCTTTTACAGAGGTTGCGAGCGACACATCGGACGCGCGACTTTATAAAACTGGAGATCTTGCTCGCTACCGTCCCGATGGGACGATTGAGTTCTTGGGCCGCGTCGACAACCAGGTCAAGATCAGCGGGTACCGAATCGAACTAGGCGAGATTGAAAATGTACTCATGCAGCATCCGAACGTGCAGTCCGCGGCGGTGACTGCAAGGCAAGATGCACCGGGCGAAAAGAAGCTGGTAGCTTACGTGGTTGCAAAAAAAGACGGCTGCTCAACTACCGAACTGCGAGCATTTCTGGCACAGAAACTGCCCGCGTATATGTTGCCGTCAGCATTTGTTGTGCTGGACGAACTACCGCTCTCACCCAATGGCAAACTGGATAGAGCCGCACTGCCGGCTCCCCAAACGCCTGCTGCCGACAATTCCAACGCACCGATTTCCCCGCAAAGCGAAATGGAGCTGAAGATTGCCGAAATCTGGCGGCGAGTGCTGGGGCTTCAGCAAGTGAGTGTAAAAGATAACTTCTTTGATGTCGGTGGAGACTCCTTGCAGTTGCTGGAAGCCCACGCTGAACTGCAGAAGGTCGTCGATTCGGATCTCACAATGACCGATCTCTTTGAATACACGACGATCAGTGCCTTGGCTCAGCACCTGACCGGCAAGGGCGATACTTCCCGCATTCGCGAAGCTCAGGACAGAGCTCGGAAGCAACAACAAGTATGGGATCAGCACCGCCGCTCGCAGATGCGGAATCGATGAGTCTCACGACTCGGAAGATCAATCCCAGGAATAGGTTTAGGAAATCGGGTCCAGGTGGAGGCAGGTATGGCGAGTAACCAGAAATTCTCGATGACGGCTCAGTGGCAGTCTGATCCACGGTGGCACGGCGTCACTCGTCCCTACTCCGAAGACAATGTTGCCCGGCTTTCTGGCTCGGTTCAAGTTGAGCACACCCTGGCCCGGCTTGGCGCAGGCCGTTTGTGGGAGCTTCTGCATTCCGAACCCTACGTGCCAGCGCTCGGAGCAATGACTGGTAACCAGGCAATTCAGCAAGTGAAGGCTGGCTTGAAGGCCATCTACGTCAGCGGATGGCAGGCCGCGGCGGATGCGAATGATGCAGGGCAGATGTATCCCGACCTCAATCTCTACCCGGCGGACAGCGTCCCCAATTTGGTGCGTCGAATCAATCAGGCTCTGATGCGAGCGGACCAGATCCATCACCAGGAAGGCAAGAATGGCGCTTACTGGTTCGCTCCGTTGATTGCGGACGGCGACACCGGATTTGGCGGAAATCTGAATGCCTTCGAATTGATGAAGGCCATGATCGAAGCGGGAGCGGCGGCCGTCCACTTTGAAGATCAATCATCCTCGGCTAAAAAATGCGGCCATCTCGGAGGGAAAGTACTCGTACCGACATCGGAAGCAATACAAAAGCTAGTTGCGGCAAGACTCGCCGCGGATGTCATGGGCGTGCCCACTGTGATCATCGCGAGAACCGACGCGGAGAGCGCAACCCTCCTGACCAGCGACATCGATCCTCGCGACCGCGAATTCCTGACGGGAGCGCGAACGGCGGAGGGACTCTTTGGCATACGCAGCGGCCTTGAATCGGCAATTGCGCGGGCTATCTCTTACGCGCCCTACGCAGATCTGATCTGGTGCGAAACTTCGCATCCTGACCTCGCCCAAGCACGGCGGTTTGCGGAGGCAGTTTTGGCGAAGCATCCGAAAAAGATGCTCGCCTACAATTGCTCGCCATCTTTCAATTGGAAAAAACATCTGGATGATCAGGCCATCGCCGAGTTTCAACGCGAACTCGCCGCCATGGGCTACAAGTTCCAGTTCGTCACTCTGGCCGGCTTCCACACTCTCAATCTGGCAATGTTTGAACTGGCGCGCGCCTATCAGGCCAGCGGCATGTCAGCCTATTCGCGGTTGCAGGAGAAGGAGTTCAGCTGCGAACGGGACCATGGATATGAAGCGGCAAAACACCAGCGCTTCGCAGGGACAGGATATTTCGACGCCGTGCAACAGGTCATCAGCAGTGGCACCGCGTCGACCACGGCACTCGGCGGTTCGACCGAAGCTGAGCAGTTTACCTCGGCAAACTCCGGAACTTCTTCTGGAAACGGTTCGCGAGCCAGTCACCGATCCGCCCGACGCGAGCATTCACGGGTCGCATCGGCCTCAGCGGAAAGCAAGTTGGCGGTACCGGTCCATCCGTCGCCCGAGGTATCGGTGAGCTAATTCGAGCGATTCCTCCTCCCGTTGTTTCCAAGCTTCTCCGCAAGCAAAAAACCACAAGATAGAGGCCTGCTCTCGAATATGAATACCTTCGTTTGTATTGCCCCAGACGTCAAGCTGGGGAAGGATGTAAAGCTTTCAAAGTTCATCAATCTCTATGGCTGCGAGATTGGCGATGAGACCAAGATCGGCGCTTTTGTCGAAATCCAGAAGAATGCGACAGTTGGCAAACGCTGCAAGATCTCCAGCCACACTTTTATCTGCGAGGGCGTAGTGATCGAAGACAACGCCTTCATCGGACACGGTGTGATGTTTATCAATGACAGTTACCCGCGCGCAACCGCCGCCGACGGGAACCTGCAAACCGAAGCTGACTGGAAAGTTGAGCGCACTGTGATAAAGCGCGGCGCATCCATCGGCTCCGGTGCGACCATCCTCTGCAACGTCACCATTGGCGAAAACGCTATCATCGGGGCAGGCAGCGTGGTCACCAAAGACGTTCCGGCGAATACGATTGTTGCCGGAAACCCGGCCAAAGTTTTGCGTTATATCGAACAAGTCCAGGAGGTCACGAAGTGAGCGTTGCTAACAATTCAAACAGCATTCCTTTCCTTGATCTGGTTACTCCGCACGTAGAACTCGAACAGGAACTTACCAGCATTTTCCGCCAGGTTCTGCACACCGCCGGCTTCATTGGCGGTCCCATGGTGGAAGAATTCGAAAAGGCTTTTGCCGCATTTTGCGGAAGCAGCCATGCGATCGCCATCAGCAGCGGGACCGACGCTCTGCGCTTCGCCATCATGGCGTGTGGCATTCGGCCAGGCGATGTTGTTGTCACCGTACCTCACACTTTCATTGCCACCACGGAAGCCATTTCGCAAGCCGGCGCGCTTCCGGAATTCGTCGACATCGACGAGCAAACTTACAACATGGATCCCAAGAAACTGCGCGAGTATCTCGAGGTCCAGTGCCAGGCCGACAAATCCGGCAAACTGATTAGTCGCCGCTGCGGGCGCCCAGTTACCGCCGTCGTTCCTGTCCACCTTTATGGACAGATGGTAGACATGGATGCCATCCAGGAGCTTGCCGATCAGTACGGTCTCATCGTGATTGAAGATGCTTGCCAGGGACACGGAGCCGAGTATTTTTCCCGCAAACACAACCGCTGGATGAAAGCGGGTTCGATGGGCAAGGCCGCGGCTTTTAGCTTCTATCCAGGGAAAAATCTGGGAGCGTGCGGCGAGGCAGGTGCTGCGACTACCAACGATGCAGGGCTGGCGAAGAAGATCAGCATGCTCCGCGATCACGGCCAAGCCCAGAAGTATTATCACGATGTTGAGGGCTACAACGGCCGGCTGGACTCACTTCAAGCAGGCCTGCTGCACGTGAAACTCAAGCATCTGGCTAAATGGAACGCTCAGCGCCGGGAACGCGCCGCCGAATACAATCGGCTGTTCGCTACAACAGACGACGCGGTAGTTCTGCCGTTCGAGCCCTCGTGGTCTAGAGCTGTGTATCACCTTTTTGTAATCCGTACCGCCGACCGCGATGGAATGATGAATCACTTGAAAAAAGCTGGAATTGGAACTGGAATTCACTATCCGATTCCGTTGCATTTGCAGAAGGCTTACGCCACCATGAAATACAACCGCGGAGACTTCCCAGTGACCGAGAAAGCGGCTGCGGAGATTGTCTCCTTGCCGATGTTCCCTCAATTAACCGCAGAGCAACAGGCGAGGGTCGTGGAAGAGATCGCGCGTTTCACCGCAAGCTCGCCGTCGCACAAGCCGGTAAGCAGCGAATCCCCCGAACTGGTAACGCCGGGGCGGAGAGCGTAATGAGTCTCCGGCTGGACCGGTTGGCGACCCTCTACGTCGCTAACCCCGTTCAACGGTGGGTAGGTAGAAACCAACCCTCGATCCCGATTCTGATGTATCACAGCATTTCCGACGAGGACGAGACGAAACTGCATCCTTACTACCGCACGGCGACCTCTCCGTCGGTGTTCGCGCAACACACGCAGTATCTGCACGACTCCGGATACAGTGCGGTCGACGTTCCCGAGGCCGTCCGCTTGTTGCAGAATGGGTCGTTGACGAGCAAGCCAGTGGTTATCACTTTCGACGATGGCTATCGCGATTTTTACACGCAGGCATTTCCCGCGTTGAACCGATACGGGTTTACCGCGACCGTATTTCTTCCGACCAGCTTTATCGGGAAAGCTCCGATACAGTTCAAAGGGAAAGATTGTCTGACCTGGAACGAAGTCCGCGAGTTGCGTAAGCACGGGATTACTTTCGGTTCACACACCGTAACCCATCCTCAACTTTCAACTTTGGAGCCAGGCGCCGTCAAAGACGAAGTTGTAAGTTCGAAACGGACGATCGAAGACAACTTGGGCGAAGCGGTAGATTGCTTTGCGTATCCATTTGCCTTCCCGGAAGCCAACGCCGCTTTCAAAGCCGACTTGCGAGATACGCTCCGCCAGGCTGGCTACCACAACGGCGTTTGCACGACCATTGGGCGCCCCGACTCTGCAGAGGATGTCTTCTTCTTGAAGCGGCTGCCGATCAACTCTTGTGATGACCCGATGCTATTTGAAGCCAAGCTGTCAGGGTCTTACGATTGGCTGGCAAAGCCCCAATATCTGATGAAAATGGCAAAAAAGTGGGCGGGTTCGATCTCCCGCCCATAGGTCAAGTCTTTATTTTCTAGCTGAACTTGGAATACGACCGTCCTTGAATCGGGGCATGTACCAATGTGACCTTCTCGATCGGGCTCCTGCTGGATATAACGGTAGTCGTAAGTCCAGTAGATCGTGAGCACTCCCCTACTGGTGAACGTTGTCAGGCCAGTGAAATTCGCGTCTCTCGCGAGCTGAGCCCACGATTCATGGAGGAAACGGTGATCGGACCCCGGAAACTGACTCTTGTGGTTTTGGCCTTTTCCCTTGCAGCCTTCTGCCCCTCGTCTCTCTGGGCGAACACGGTTTACATCTCCCAGAACGGTGGCACGTTCAGCGGAGGCACCGCCTGTAACGGACAAGCGACTCTGCCTATTAGTTTTGTGAATACTTCATCTAATTGGGTATCTGGCAATCCTTCGGGCAATCAGATTGGTCCCGGAACAACCGTCTATCTTTGTGGTACTTTTAGCGGGTCCGCTAAAGCAAGCTTCATCACCGCGCAAGGCAGCGGTACGTCAGGAAGTCCAATCCTTTTTCAGGCCGATTCGAACACTGACATTACTTCTCCAGCATGGAGTGTAGTGTTTAATCTCAGTGGCAGAAGTTATATCACCGTCGACGGAAACAGCAAGAACGGCGTGATTGAAAACACCAACAACGGGAGTTCCGACAACTACGCAAACCAAGTAGGCACCGTCGTGTTTGGGACAAACTCAAGTTCACATATCACGATCAGCAATTGGAGAATTTCAAACATCTACGTCCATGACAGCGTTTCTGACACTTTTCCGGCCAATCCCTACCCTTGTGGAATCTGTGACAATGGCGCCAGTTCCTATCTAACGCTTCACGATAATATTTGGCACGACATGAACTTTCAGAACTCAGCTATTGCGGACCACTTGGTAGAGTACAACGACGAAGTCTACCACGTGAACCACGGCATCGGCGGCGGTGATGCGAATTCGACGAACATCTTGATCCACGACAACAATTACCACGATTTCCAAAACTGGGACACGACCTCAAACAATTACCACATTGACCCTATACACTTTTTTGCCCAGAATGCCTCAGGTATGAGCGGCGTCTATGTATGGAATAACTACATTCACGGCGATCTGGGGGCGCACGCGAATGCGTGCATCTATTTGGAATCGAACGGCAACAACCCAGGAATCAATAATTTCTACGCATTCAATAATGTCTGTCTGACCACAAATTCCAGCGGGTTTGGCTCCGGCTGCTGGGGCATGGGAAATCAAAATACTAGCCACACATTCTTCAACAACACCTGTGTTTCACCATCGTCCAGCAGCTACGCACATTGGATCACCGGCGGTGCCGCTTACTTGGCGGAGAACAATCTCTTCAATTGCAACGACGCTCAATGCATGCAGGTCGGGCCGCAGTACGGAAGCCTGAGTAACGTAACGTTCGATTACAACGATTGGTACTCAACGGCAGGTCAACAGTTTTGCTATGGTCTTACGAACGAACCATGCTATTCATCTTTTGCGTCTTATCGGAGCGCCTCCGGTCAAGATGGACATAGCATCGCCGCGAACCCGCAGTTGAACTCAGATGGAAGCGAAACGTCCAACTCGCCAACCATTGCAGCAGGAGCGAATCTCAGTTCCCTATGTACTGGCTTAGGGCTCGCCGGGAATCCATGTATGAGCGACTCTAGCCTCGGAAATACGCGAACACCGATAGCGCGTCCCAACAGCGGGGCATGGGATATCGGAGCACTGCAGTATGACGCGTCGAACCCCCCAAATCCTCCAACGAACTTGAATGCGGTAATCCATTAACGCGTTTTCAACGCCGAGCGGCGCCCAAAGGTCAGGAACCTGCAAGAATCGTCTTCGCTCACGCCTGGGATTCTAGATGGTTCCCCGACGTATCTGGGAACCAGACCCGACCCGGGTTCTCGTTAATCGTGCAAATGCCTACGACATACGTGGTTGCCGTTAAGAAGAGAGGGCCAATACTCGAGGATAATTTTCTTTTGTCTTCCTGTCTTGCGGGGTCGCACCCTCACGAGGTACTCATCCAAGAAAATTTTGAGTCTGCAGCAGAGGCCTACAACGATGCATTCGACAAGGCTAAAAATGACCTGATGGTGTTCGTGCACCAGGACGTTATCTTACCGAGTTCCTGGTCCCTTGAACTTCAGCGCTCGCTAGAGCAGTTAGAGTTATCCGATCCCACCTGGGGTGTGCTGGGTTGTTATGGAGCGACTCGAACCGGCAGCCACGAAGGCCGTACATACAGCAACGGTTTCGGAATCATAGGGAAGCCGCTGAAGAATCCCAAGCCTGTCCAAACCTTGGATGAAATGATTCTCATCGTGCGAAGATCCTCAGGGCTGCGATTCGATCAGCGATTACCGCACTTTCACCTCTACGGAGCCGATATTTGTCTGACTGCAGCAAAACAACAGATGGGCTGCTATGCGATCCCAGCGTTTTGTATACATAACACGCGCCGAAACCTGATTCTTGCTGACGAGTTCTACGAGTGCTATCGCTGCCTGAAGGCAATTTGGAAGGAATACCTGCCCATCTTTACGACCTGCATTAAAATTAGCAAGTCAGATTTTCCGATGTATAGGCGAAGGGTGTGGGAGACCTACTTGCGATATGTTGTTCGCCGTGAGATCGGAGCAGAGAGGTCCGAAAATGTTCGGGACATACTCTTATCCTTAGAAGCAAACTCAACCCAACCTATGATTCTGTCCGCCGAGAATCAACAATAACAATGTCAATTGCTTCAGAAATCCAAGAAGTCTTGCGGACCAACAAGCGAGTCGTGATGTCTGGGGACGGCCTCAGAGCCAAGCTTTTCCGGGGTGGCGCTTGGTTGGGTACTGGCAGTGTGCTCGAACAGGCGTTGAGGTTCGGAAGAAATCTTATCTTGACCAGACTCCTCGCGCCCGAGGCGTTTGGCCTGATGGCGATTACCCTCTCTTTTAGCTCTATCATCCATACGATCACGGATATTGGAGTCAAAGAAGCAATCATACAGAACCCACGCGGTGACCAGCGCGAATACGTGGGCGCAGCGTGGTGGCTTGCATTCGGACGAGCTCTGTCGATATATGTGTGCCTTTTCGTAGCGTCGCCTTGGCTGGCGAGGTTTTATGGCAATCCTGAACTTGTGCCTCTTCTTAGAGTGGCTGCGATAGGAGTCATTTTTGACGGTGCCTTAAGTTCAAAAGCGTACATTGCCATGAAAAACATGAAGTTCGGAAGATGGGCTGGCATCAATCACGGGGGTGGGATCATTGGGGTCGTCACCACGGTTCTGCTGAGCCTTTTCATTCGCGATGTTTGGGCCCTTGCGCTTGGCTATGTAAGTGAAAGCGTCGCCCGTTGCGTTCTTTCTTTTGTTTTGTGTCCGTACGTTCCTCGATTCGAGTACAACAGGCTCGCGCTTCGAGATCTCTTGCATTTTTCGAAGGGGCTTTTCGGTTTGTCGTTCTTGAATCTCATTTTTGCGCGCGCAGACATATTCGTGCTAGGGAAACTGTTTTCGCCTGCGGATATTGGACTGTATTCCATGGCCGTATATCTAGTGCAGACCCCCACGTCCTTCTTGATGAGCCTCCTGGGACAAACCATCCTGCCTACCTTTTCGCAAATGCAAAGCGATCACAATAGAATCAACCGGATCTTGCTTTCAATCACTGCTTTGCTGGTGTTTGTCGGAATGCCATTAGTATTATTTCTTTTCTTTTGCGGGGGGTCCGTGTTAACTCTCGCCTACGGCGCACGTTACCGTGTAGGCGCGTCAGCCCTGACGGCGGCGGCGGCGGTAGCGATTCTCAATCTGGCGAATGGTCAACTCACCACGGTGTTTTACGCGAGCGGTGTTCCCCGGCTGCACCGCAAGTGCGTAGCAATCATGGCGGGGATCATGGTCGTGCTGATCTATCCTGCAACCAGGGTGTTCGGACTTTTGGGCGGTCAACTAGCCTGCTTACTGGCAATCAGCATAGGCTTCTTGT
>Ga0206892_1042_pt1 | contig 17626 bp, 6 predicted proteins | sample Alteio_BWOrgHeat_56_FD_153257 | JGI IMG/M metagenome (GOLD analysis project Ga0206892, IMG submission 153257) | Enriched cells from forest soil in Barre Woods Harvard Forest LTER site, Petersham, Massachusetts, United States - Alteio_BWOrgHeat_Nextera8 ... | reverse complement strand
CATCGCGCAATAGCGGGCGCGAAGCGAGCGCCGCGGAGGCGGGCGCAGATTAAAAATGATGACGGCGGAAGACGTGGATATTTTTTGGGACAGAAGGTGTTGGCGCGCGGGTGCTTGGAGACCTGATGACGGATGCGGAGTTGCAAACGCAACGGAGAAGGCGTATGGGGGTGCATGCCGGAAATACTGCTCCAGGACTCGTCCGCGGAGGGGACGGGCAAACGAAATACGCAGAATTACGAGTCGTATTTGTGGAAGACGGCGGTGGCCGACGCGTGGGCCTCCGTCCTCGAGGAAAACAGCCGGGCCATCATTTTTGCCAATGCCATTTTCATGGTGGCGACCTTTCTCGGCTTTTGTTGGTGGGGGACAGACACGCTCCTGCACATCGGCCTCTCGGTCCTTGCTGGACTGGCCGCAATCACACTCGCCTACGCTGTCGTGCTGGCGGCGCATCTGCTTTACTTGACCCCGAGGAAGTTACTGGCCGCGAAGCAGAATCAAGTGGCGGCGCTGCGCAGTACGGTCAACGCGAAGGAATCGGAGACTCTCGTCCTGAAGCGCGCACTGGCCACCAAGACGGTGGTGAAGAACGAGTGGGACAAGCAGTCGGCGGCCTGAGAGCCAAGGATCGAGGCGGGGCGGGATCTCTTACTGCACTTCGAAATAATGGGCGCTGTATCAGACATCGTCAGCACACGAAGCGAGGCTGCAAGGACGTCGACGGCGCGACGTCCCTACCGAGGGGGCGTGGCGTAGGAGCGATTGATACCTAGAACGCGTAGCGGAAGCCGCCAGTGACGCTGTTGGACTGGTAATTCTTCCGGCCGAGTTCGCCGTCGTAGTAGAAGTAGGTCGAAAAGCGTTCGCTGCACTGGATGGCGAAGCCGGCTCCGAGCAACGCACTGTCGCGGCCGAGCTGCGGGCCGTTGACGGTGAAGGTTCCGCCGGCGCCGTTGGCGAAGCTGGAGTTCAGCGCGTAGGCGGCGTCGCCGTACTCGTGTTGCCAGGCGGCGCGGATCTCGGGTTTGATGAGGATGCCGCCGACTTTCCAATCGTAGCTGGCCTTGAGGCCGAAGGCCGTGCGCAGGGACTCACCTTTGCCGCCGTGGATGTTCAGCGGGGCGAGCGAGCCGTGCTCGGTGAACTCGTTGGTGCCGATGTAAGTGTAGTTGAAGCTGGCCGTAGGCCCAAAGGTGAAGCCGCCCTTCTTGAAGTCGTAGCCGGCGCCGAAGAGGGCGTTGAGTTCGCCGCCATCGGTGTCGCCGCGTGCTTCGCCTTGCAGGGCGCTGCGGCGGGTGTCGTAGCTGTTGTAACCGCCGAAGACGGCCATGTCGGCGTAGAAGCCTTTGGCGATGCTGGGGGCCGGAGCGGGCGCTTCTTTGGAAGAGTCCTTGGAGGAATCCTTCGACATCGTCGGAGTTTGGGCCGCCTGCTCGTTCTGGAAGAAGGTGGCGTAGAGGCCGATCTTGCCGCCGTTGACATAGACCCGACCGCGATCGACGAGGTCCGCGCTGGTGCCCGTGTAGCCAGCGGCGAGACCGATGGCGAAGTTGGGGGTGACCTTATAATCGATGCCGAGGGTGAAGCCGCCGCTGGTCAGATCGTAGCCGCGGGCGTTGTCGGTGTTGCCCACGCTGACCCATTCACCGGTGCCGGAGAGGAAGGTACCCCAGCGACTTTCGGCGGAGATGACTTCCCTGGTTTCCTTGATCTCTTTGCCGTCGTCGCGGATTTCGGCGCCATTCGGGCCGGCGACGCCGGTGCGAAACGAACCACTGAAACTCGGGCCGTCGCCGTTGATGGCGAGGTTCGCCGCATTGAAGCCGCTGGAGCCGCTCCGGATGTCATCAGTGCGGCGCTGGATGTTACCCGACTGCACGTTGGCCAGCGAGACACCGATGGTAAACATCGATGTCAGTTCCTCGGGGGCGATCTTATCGAGATCACCGGGGACCTTGGTCAGTTTGCGGGAATCGAGATATTCAAAGATGCCATCTGCGCGCCGGTCGGAGGCGGCGCTGTCGAGCGCGCGGGCGACGGCTTTCTGGTTGAAGGTGAGGCCATTGAGATCGGCAAAAAGACCCTGCACAGCTTCGAGGGCCACGCCGTCTTGATGATAGACAACGGTGGGCTGGAGGATGGTGTCGCTGGTAAAATCGCTGATGACATGGGCGAACTTCCCGCGCACGCCGTCGGCGGCGGTGAGGAAGGTGACCGGCTGGTGGCGCTTGAGCTTGAACTTATCGAGCCGCACGAGCTGGAGGGTGCCGTCGAGAGCAGCGACGCCACCGACGGTGAGCAGGTCATGCTCGCTGATCCCGCGTCCACCGATTTCGATTTTCAACACACCGTTGGAAGTTTGCGTATAATTGCCGCTGACATGGATCTGCCCCGGGGAATGCCCGGGGCTGAGGGTGGCGGCGCTGTAGAGATTGCCGAGGACGGAGAAATTGCCGCCGAGGAGACCTTGGAGGAGCTGCAAGTTACCGAAGAGCGAACCATCGAGAAAGAGTGAGCCGGCGCCCAGTTTCGTGAGGCCACCCGGGGCGTGGATGGTGGCAATGATCGTGGCGAGGACGTTCGGGTCGGTGATGATGAACACCGGTCCCACGCCATTGAGCGAAAAGCCCGCGCCGTGGATGACATAGCCACTGGTGCTGAATTGCAGCCCGGTAAAATTGATGTCCGAAGCCAGCGCGATCGATCCCGGCGCACCGGCGAAAATGCCGACCCCGCTGCCCCACGATCCGCTGAGAGTGCCGGTCTGGTCGGTCCAGTTGAGGGTGGCGTTGTCCCATGCACCGCTGCCGCCATTGACGACACCGTTGGGCGTGGTGTGGCTGTCGTTCCAATAAGCGATGGGCAACGGGCCGCCGATGATAACGTCGAGGTTCACCTGATTGGCCACAGAAGTATCGACGGTTTCCGAGAAGCCCAACGGCACGGTGCCGAGCGCGAGTCCATTGTCGGTCAAGGCGCCGGTGTAATTGAAGATGCGATAAACGCCCGCGCCGAAGCCGGGCAGCGCGGTGATATTGAGCGTGCCATCGAGCGTGAGGTTGCCGTTGACGATGGTGAGATCGTTCACACCCCCGCCGACGATTCCGGGCGTCGCCAACTCATAGTTGACCAGCGAGCCACTGTTCAAGGTGAGCGTGCCCATGGTGATCGTACCGGGGCTGTTGCCCGGGGCGAGGGTGCCACCATTGGCGACGGTGACCGGGCCATTGATCGTGCCCGCGCCGCCGAGGGTACCGCCGCTGTTGACGGTCACGAGGCTGGTCGCGGTCAATGAGCCATTCACAAAGAGCGTGCCACCGTTGATGGTGGTGGCGCCGGTATAAGTGCTGATGCCGGTGAGGTTGAGCTTGCCCGTGCCCGTCTTGGTAAACGAGCCACCGACGCCGGCGCTGAGGCCGCCGTCCTGGATCGCGCCGGAAAAGAGCTTGTCGAGATTGTTGCTCCCCACGGTCAGATCCCTGGCTCCCAGGAAAACATTTCCACTCCCTTCAATCGATCCAACGGTCACGCCCGGAGCGTTGTGCTCGCTGATGTCCAGATTGCCATTGCCGAAGACCTGGACGGTCGACGTGCCGCCAGTGGAGTCATTCCAAAACTCGACCGAACCACCCCCACCGCCGCCGGAGCCGGCATTGCCGATGAGCGTGGCGCTCGCGGCGGTGGCTGTGCCCAGAAACACGGTGCGCCCGCCATCGCCGCCGCCGGTGCCTCCATTGCTCACCAAGGTAGCTGTGCTGGCTGTGGCCGTGTTATCGAGAGAAGTCTCCCCACCGATATTCAGGCCGAAGGTGCCACCCAGGCTGGTGATGGTCGCGTTGCCGGCTTTGGAACTGTTGAGAAAGTTCGTGAAGCCTCCGCCTGCCCCGGTCACGGTGCCGGCCCCGGTTGGGCCGCTCCCGGCGACTCCGCCAGGCGATGATATCCGTATCCCAGAATCACGAGCCAAAGGAGCGCAACCGCCGACGCCTTGCGACTCATGGCACGCCAATCCGCGCGCGGCGCGGCAGAGTAATCCCGCCAGAGATCGAACAACACCCCGCTGACCGCCGCCGCGGCAAAACTGACGATGAAAATCCCGCCGAGGTCCGCGATCTGAATCGCCGGCAAAATCCGAAAGAGCACGGGCCCCAGGGCGCCATTGGGAAAACCGAAGGGCCCGAGTGTCCGCAGGTATTCTCCCGCCACCCAAAAGGCCGGCAAAGCGAGAGCCATGGGAATATTTCGCCGATCGCTCCACCGGAGAGTCAGCGCGACGGGCAGCAGAGTGATGCCCTGCAAGACAGCGAGCGCAACCCAGGCAGCAGGACTGTAGAGAGCAAACCAGTATTCCACCGCCCCGAAGTAAACGGCGCCGGATATCCCCACGAGGGCGAGGCGAAGGCGGAAGTGATCGGGACCGACCGCCAGCCGCACGAAGGGCAGGAGCCCGATAAAGACGAGTGCCGGGCACAGATAGTAAGACGCCCAGCTTATAGTTATCCAAAGTAAACCATCCGATACAGCTTGTGCCGGTTTGCATTTCCTTGATGGCCCCGTCAGGGGAATATTGTCGGATTTAGCGGTCATTCCGTTTGCGCTGCACGCGCATCTTTTCTAGAACGGCGGCCGCCCATGCGGAAACGGCCAAATGCTTTCGCTGGTGTTGCTGGTAGACCTTTATGATTTCCTTTCTTTCAAAATCCGCACTGTTGGCGGCCCTGCTCTGGGTGGCAATGGAAAATCCCGCGGCGGCTTATACCAGCCGCACCTGGCTCGCGGTGCCAGTGGACAACAACTGGAATAATGACAGCAACTGGAGCGGCGGGAGCGCCCCCGATACCATCAGCGAAGGAGCCGTTTTTGCCACGTCGACCATTCTGAATCCCACCTTCACCGCCGATACTGTTTTTGGCGGGGGGTCTTTCATTTTTACGGGCACGGGCATTGTCTTTCAGCCAGGGGCCGACGCTTTTGTGATCGCAATCAATGGTCACACGGTCCAGGTGAACAATGGCATCGTCAACAACTCCAGCGTAGCCGAGACGATCAACAACGACGGAGCGAATGGACTGCTGGTTCTCGCCGGCGGCTCGATCGATGGCCCGGTGACGATCATCAATTCCGGCGCCAACACGGAGACCCGATTTATCAATGGGATCCAAGGGGGGATCGTTCGCCTGATCAACGCCAACCCGACGGCCGCTTTTCATTTCTTTCTGGGAGGCGGGAGCAGCATCACCGTGGGCTCGATCGAAGGAAACGGCTCGATCACGCTGGATGGGACGTTCGTTTCGGTGGGGAGCAACAATCTCAGCACTGTTTTCTCCGGAGTAATCTCCGATGGTTCCCAACCCGGCGGGTCGCTCACCAAGATAGGCACCGGCTCGCTCGTCCTCAGCGGGATCAATACCTATACGGGCAACACGACCGTTTCCTCGGGCGCGCTTTATATTAACGGCTCGATCGCCAGTCCGCTTACCACCGTGAATCAGGCAGGCTTGCTGGGGGGGACCGGTGTGATCGGCGGCGGCGTGCTCAATCGTGGCATCGTGAGCCCGGGAATGTCGCCGGGGAAGCTGACGATCCAAGGCGATTACACGCAGACGGGTTCGGGCGTACTGCGCGTCGAAGTAGCGGGTGCGAAGGCGGGGCAGTTTGATCAATTGTCCGTGCAAGGCGCGGCCTCGCTGAATGGCGGGTTGCAAATCGTCAAAGTCGGGAAGCCCAAGCTCGAACGCGGCGATCGGCTGACGATCGTGACCGCGAATGGTGGCGTCGTCGGAAGATTCAGCGAAATCGACAGCGGCTTTGGGACGAACACGATCCTGACGCTGGACGTGGTCTACGAATCCAACGCCGTCTTGCTGGAATCGACGCAGGGTTCTTTCGAACAGTTCGCGAGGCAGCAGCACCTTTCGCCCAATGAAATATCGGTGGCCGAGGCGCTCGATAGTGCGGCCACGGATCCGCGGGCGGACAAGTTATTCCAGTTCCTGGATCGCCGTAACCTGAGCAAGCTGGCCGGTGACTTCGACCGGATCGCGCCGGAGGAACTGACTTCGGTCTTCGGTATCGGTGTCGCGCTGGCCAATGTGCAGTCGGGTAACATCCAGCGCCGCAACGAAGATATCCGCAGTGGGACCCGCGGCTTTAGCGCCGCCGGCCTCGGCGTCAATGGCAGCAGCCCGAGTTATAGCGGTTCGTTTTCCTTCGGCTCAGGCATGGCTGGTCCCAATGGCAATGACGACGGCAAGGAAGTGAAGGAAACCAAGCAGGAGATTCCGGAGGAAAATCGCTGGGGTGCCTTCCTTTCCGGCACCGGTGAATGGGTCAGCGTGGGCAACACCGACAACGCCCGCGGCTACGATCTGACCAGCGGCGGCTTCACCCTCGGCATCGACTACAAGGTGACTCCCAACTTCGCCATCGGTCTCGCCGCCGGCTACACCGGCACCACCGCGGACCTCGTCGATCGCGGCCGGGTCTATGTCAACGGCGGCAAGATCGGCCTCTACGCCACCTTCTTCCAAAACGAGCAGGCCGCTCAGGCTCCGACGACGTCGAAGGATTCCTCCAAGGACTCTTCCAAAGAAGCGCCTGCCCCCGCCCCCAGCATCGCCAAAGGCTTCTACGCCGACATGGCCGTCTTCGGCGGTTACAACAGCTACGACACCCGCCGCAGCGCCCTGCAGGGCGAGGCCCGCGGCGACACCGATGGTGGCGAACTCAACGCCCTCTTCGGCGCGGGCTACGACTTCAAGAAGGGCGGCTTCACCTTTGGGCCCACGGCCAGCTTCAACTACACTTACATCGGCACCAACGAGTTCACCGAGCACGGCTCGCTCGCCCCGCTGAACATCCATGGCGGCAAAGGTGAATCCCTGCGCACGGCCTTCGGCCTCAAGGCCAGCTACGACTGGAAAATCGGCGGCATCTTGATCCAGCCCGAGATCCGCGCCGCCTGGCAGCATGAGTACGGCGACGCCGCTTACGCGCTCGATGCCAGCTTCGCCAACGGCGCCGGCAATTCCTTCCTCGTCAACGGCCCGCAACTCGGCCGCGACAGCGCCTTGCTCGGAGCCGGCTTCGCCATCCAGTGCAGTGAACGGTGCTCGACCTACTTTTACTACGACGGCGAACTCGGGCGGAAGAATTACGAGTCCAATAGCGTCACCGGCGGCCTGCGTGTGACATTTTAGCCCGAGTTGCCTCAAAGAAGGCGTCCATACCTGGCTTTCAGGTTACGCTGCCTTCCGTCGGCGCAGCGCCAGGGTGCCGATGCCCAGCGCCAGCAGGACTGCGCTCCCCGGCTCCGGGACAATCGCGATGCCCCATGGATCAGGAATGGTTGGGATGAAATGGTCGATCAGCAGATTGCCGTTGAGGTCGTACTCGTTCACAAAGCCTGTAGGGTCGGTGGTTCCGTTGTTGACGATAAAAAGATGCGAGCCATCCACCGCCATTCCCAGCGGGTCCTGCAAGCCCGTAATCAACGTCGGATTGATGCTCAAGCCCGTGTTCGCATCGTACTCGGCCACCGAGTCGCCAAGCGCACTGGCGACGAAAAGATGATTCCCCGAAAGCGCAAGAGTGTATGGCGTATCGAGTCCGGAAATAAAACTCGTACTCACCACCTGCCCCGTCGTCGCGTCGAATTTACCGATCGTGCCATTATTCCGATTCACGGTGTCGCCGGGCGTCGCGACATACAGGTATCCGTTGTTCACTTTCAAATCCGTGGACCCGTTGACGCCTGCCGAGACGAAAGTGTCATTGAGTTCGTGCCCGTCCGTCGCGGAATAAGTGGACACTTTGCCGGCGTCGCCGTTGGCCACATAGAGCGTATTGTTCGCCGCCGTGAGCCCAATCACGAACGAAAACACTCCGGTCAGCGAGAAGCCACTCACGGGTTGCCCCGTCGTCGCATTGAAGGCCCGGATCGAGTCGTCGAAGCCGTCAGTCACATAGAGCACCCCGTTCAGGCAGGCGATGCCTGTCATGGTGCCATTGACATTAACGAACGGATTTGATACCGGATCCCGGATGGTCGCGCCAGTACTCTCGTTATATTCGCCCACGCGGCCGACACTGCTGTCAGCGACAAAAATTTGCGCGCTCGCCGAACAGGGCCAAACCCGCATCGCCACCGTGCCGATGAGAAGTGAAAAGCGAATTGCCGTCTTCATAAACACACGTACGAAACTTGGATAGTGAGTCTGAAAAAACTGTGTCCGAGAGTGAGTGTTTCACGCTTGCAAGCAAGGAAATTTCGTCCGGGAGGCATATGCCAATCGGCATACTCCAATCGGTGCTAGGCAGCCTCTTTGGACGTTTCCTAACTGCAACAGCAGTTGGCACCGCTTGGGACTGGAAATTTCGATAGTGTAACTAGTCTCCAGCTCCGCAAAGCGCGACGGAGCATGCCCGATCCACCGCTGTGATCGGCGGTGTGCACCTGGCGTTCTAAGCGATGCCGTGAACAATCAGTGCGGCCGCGGTGCGGTTCTCTACCCCGAGCTTGGTTAGGATGCGCTCGACATGAAGTTTCACCGTGCCCGGGGTTAGCCCCAGGATCACGGCGATTTCCGCATTGGCTTTGCCTTCCGCCACCCAGCGCAGCACCTCGCGTTCGCGCGGGGTCAGGGAATAGCGATCGAGCCGCCGCCCCATGGCCTCACCGCCTTCCTCGCTGAGCATCAGGAGACATCGATCTTCACTTTGCACCCGGCGGATGACCAGTTTTGCCAGGTCGCGCATCAGCACCAAGGGCGTTGCGCCGCCACCGTCCTCGCGTAGCCACTCGGCGATCTTTCGCGGCAGCCCTGGGACCTCGCCTTTCGGAATCGGCAGATAGTGAGCGAGGCACTCGAAGGCGCCGGGGGTGGAGTGAATGACCTCACCCGTCCGGTCCGTGGCAATCACCCCGAGACCGCTCTCGCGCAAGACAGCGTGAAGATCGACGTGGCGGCTCTCGTGATCCGAAAGCTCCGCCGCATAGAGATACGCCTGGACGATATGGGGACGCACCAGATTGAGCCGCAGTCGGTCTTTTTCGGTGAAACCGCGATCATCCCGATTGAAGGCGATACCGATCATGAAGCCGGGCGAGATCTGCACGGCAAAGGAGATTTGATCTTCTGCTTCGATGTAGCGGTAAAAGTCGCGATAAATAGCCCGCCGATGATATTCCCGCGCGCTAATGAAGTCCGAGATTTTCAGCGCCTGGCCATCCCCGGTCTTGTCGAAGTAAGTAATCACCGGATGCTGGTTCATCATGGCGGCGAAGGGGGCCATGCGCGCCTCGTCGAGTTCCGGACGCGGCGGCTCGAAGATGACGATGATCCGGTTCCGCGGGAGGTCGACTTCGTTGTAGCCCGCCAGGTTGCAATCAATGATCTTCCGTAATTCCGTCAGGACGTGCCGCGGAAATTCCTGGAGCTTGCGACACCGGTGGATGGCCTCGATGCAATCGAGAACCTCGCGATATTCGGTGTCTGATAGACGATTCTTCACCGGAGATTGTTAGGGGAGCGCACCCCCGAGACGCTATATGCCGATCGGCATATAGCCTGGCAAGCGCCACTTTGGCATCCTCCGCGCCGCCGGTATTCCGCCATCGGTCGAATAGGAGACATTAGCACCATATTTATAACCATGTCGTCGACGAGCGGCAATTCGCTTGCGTATTAATACTGATTATCCATACCCTCGGACAATATTGCCATGGGCTGGGTCTTCCGTGGCCAGCGCAGGCCGATTCTGATGCTCCTTCATGAAAGAGGTAAAAACGCCATGAATTCATCCCGTAAGACTTCACGCCGCCGGATCCTTACTGCCTCCGTCGCCGCCCTCCTGGTGACGGCGCTGCCAACGTTCGCTGGCAGCGCGCAGTGGCTCGCCAGTCCCGGTAGTGGCGACTGGAATACCGCTGGCAACTGGCAGCCCGCCACCGTCCCCAACGCCGCCACGGATACCGCGATCTTCGATACGTCGAGCACCACGGCCCTTTCGCTTTCCGCCAGCACCCAGGTGGACACGGCCCTCTTCAACGTCGGGGCAGGCGCGTACACTTTCACCATCGGCTCTCCGTTCACCTTGACCCTGGACGGAGTCGGAGTGACCAATCGCTCCGCCGCCACGCAAACATTCCTCACGACCGCGGCCGGCGGCACGGCCGGTCAACTGCTTTTCACCAATAACGCGACCGCCGGAACGGGCACGACGATCAGCAACAGCGGCGCTGCCACCGTCGCGGGCGTGGCCGGTTCCACGCTCTTTGAAAATAACGCCAGTGCGGGCGGCGCCACGATCCTCAACTTCGCTTCGCTGAGCGGCGGCGGCGCCGGCGGCAATACGACGTTTTCCAACAACAGCACCGCTGGAACTGCCGCGATCACCGTGAACGGTTCGGCACAGGCCAACGGTACCGCTTTCACGAACCCGGGCGCCACGCTCAAGTTCCTCGACAACGCTTCCGCCGGCGCGTCCACTGTCACGACCGGTGGCGGGGCGGCCGCGGGAACGCAGGGTGGCGCGGTGGAATTCCATAATGCCGCCGATGCCGGCACGGCGACCTTCACGCTCAATGGCGGCACGAACAGCACGGCGGGCGGGGCCAGCGTAAATTTCTTCGATACCTCCACTGCGAACCACGCCGTCTTCACGCTCAACCCAGGCATCGGGAACACCGCGGGGGCGGCCGTGAACACCACGGTCATTTTCAACAATTCCGCCAGCGCCGGCTTTGCCACCTTCACGAACAACGGCTCCGGCTCCGCCGGCACGCTCAGTCGGGCCATCACCCAGTTCAACGACACGACCAGCGCCGGATTCGGAACCATTAACAATATGGCCGGCACTGTGGCCGCCGGCACCGGCGGTGAAACACTTTTCACGGGCACCTCCAACGCGGGAGCCACCACGATTCACAACTTCGCCGGCGCCGTCGCGGGCGCGCTGCCCGGGGAAGTCGATTTCACCGGCACTTCCTCGGCCGCCTCGGCGGCGATTACTGCCGATGGCAGCTCCGTGGCCGGCGGAAATGGAGCATTCATCATTTTTCGCGACAGCTCCGGCGCCAACCGGGCGGTCCTCACGGCCACTGGCGGCAGCGGCGGCGGAGCGGGCGGCACTATTGAATTCCGGGACGCTAGCGGAAACGCCACCAACGACGCCTCGAAAGTGGCCGTCTTCGGCACTGGTTCGCTGGACATCAGCCTGCACAACGCCGGCACCGTGACCCTCGGCTCCCTCGAGGGCAGCGGGCAGGTCTTTTTGGGCGCCAACAATCTTACGGTGGGTGTTAACAACGCCGACACGACTTTCTCCGGCGTGATTGCGAATGGCGGCCTCGGCGGCGGCACCGGCGGTTCGCTCACCAAGACCGCCGAGGACACCCTCACCCTGACCGGTGCGAACACCTACACCGGCGCCACCGCAGTGAACGGCGGCAAGTTGATCGTGAACGGTTCGCTGGCCAATACCGCCGTCACGGTGAGCGGCGCGACCTTGGGCGGCTCGGGAACGATCACCGGCCCGGTCACGATCAACGCGGGCGGCATCCTCGCACCGGGAAACAGCCCGGGCACGATCACCGTGGGCGCCTTGACCCTGAACTCGGGATCCACGCTCAACTACGAACTCGGTACGCCGGGCATCGTGGGCGGCGGGGTCAACGACCTGACCGCAGTCACCAACAACCTCACGTTGAACGGTGGCACGCTGAACATCAACGCCCTGGCCGGCTTCGGCGCGGGCACCTACACCATCATCACCTACGGCGGCACCCTCACGGGGAGCACCTTGAACCTCGGCTCCGTCCCCACGGGATGGAGCGCCGCGAATTTTACCATCCAGACCGCAACTCCCAACGTCGTCACCGTGCTGGTCACCGGCGCCGCCGGCGGCCCCACGGCGACCCAATACTGGGACGGGCCAAATACGGTCGCCAACGGCGTCGTCGATGGCGGCTCCGCCACCTGGAACAATTCCACCACGAACTGGACGAATGCCGCGGGCTCGGCCAACACCAACTGGCAGCACGGTGCGGCGATATTCAATGCGGGCTCCGGCGCGGTGACGCTGGGCGAAAACATTTACGCCACTTCGGTGAACTTTCAGGCGGGCGCAGGCGCCTACACCATCACCGCGGCGCCCAACACCGCGCTGACCGTCAACGGGGCGGGCTTCACCAATACGTCGGGCACCCTGCAACATATCGTCGCCGATACCTCTGGCGCCGGCTTCGGGCAGATCATCTTCACCAACAGCGCGAGCGCCGGGGACAATATTGCCTACACGACCAACGGCGGAGCCGCCGTCAACCAGCATGGCGGACAGATCGTCTTCACCGATTCTTCCGTGGCCGGCACCGCCACCTTCACGAACAACTCCGGCGGAGCCGGCACGTTCAATCCCGGCAGCGTCATCTTCCATGACAACTCGAGCGCGGACCACGCCACGATCACCAATCTCGGCACCCCCCTGGAAGGCGGCACCACCGTGTTCTTCGACAACTCGACCGCGGACCACGCGACTTTGACCGTGAGCGGAGAAGGCTCCATTGGGTTCACCGGTTCATCGACCGCCGGCAACGCCAGCATCACCCTCATCGGCACGACGACCGTGACTCTCGCGAGCGGCGGTTTGAGTTTGGCAGGGAACGCCACCCTCGGCAATGCCACGGTGACCAATAACGGCGCCGGAATTTCCGGCGGACTCGGCGGCGAAATCGAAATCTCCAGCAGCCTGGGCACGGGCAACGCCACCATCACGAACTTCGGCGGGACCGTCAGTGGTGCCAACGGCGGCAACCTCTCCCTCTTCGGGTCCACCGCCGGCAGCGCTACGATCACCAATCTCAGTGGAACCGTCGCTGGTGCTCTCCGCGGAACCACCCAAATCTTCGGAGGCACCGCTGGCACGGCCAACATCACCAATGCCGGCGCCACCGTCAGCGGGAACGACGGTGGCTTGTTGACCGTGGTCGATTCCGCCACCGCCGCCAGTGCGACGATCGACAACCAGGGCGGGACAGTCAGCGGCGCCCACGGCGGGTTGACGGCGATTGGCAACACTTCGACCGGCGGCGCGGCGAATTTCAAGAACGACGCCGGCGCCGCCGCGGGCGCCCTGGGTGGGTCCGTCCAGATTACCGACACCTCCACCGCGGGGACCGCGACTTTCCTAAACAAAGGCGCCGCCTTCGCCAACGCCACCGGCGGATCGGTCACCTTGCAAGGCAACGCAACCGCAGGGGCCGGCACCTTCACCAACGATGGCGCCCTGGCCACGGGCGGCGCGACCGGGGGTTCGACGATCTTTAGCAATAGCGCCGTGGCCGGCACCGCAAATCTCACCAACAATGGCGGCGCGGCGGCCGATGCCTTGGGCGGCACGTCGGTCTTCAACAACACCTCGAACGCCGCGAACAGCACCATCACCAATAATGCCGGCACCGTTTCCGGCGTAGCGCTTACCGGCGGTGGCTCGACTCAATTTCACGACACCGCCAGCGCCGGCAGCGCGACTATTACCAACAATCCCGACCCCGTGCTGGTGGTCCAGTCCGGCTCTACGGTGTTCCATGACAGTTCGACTGCCGCAACCAGCAACATCACCAACAAGGGTGGCGTGCTCATCACTTTCATCTTCGGTGGAGGCGGTGAAACCGATTTTCAGGACACCTCAACGGCCGGCAGCGCCACCATCACCAACCAGGCCGGCACCGTGACCGGGGCAGGCGGAGGCTTCACGAACTTTCTCAACAGTTCCAAAGCCGGCAACGCGACCATCACCAGCCTGGGTGGCACCTTCGGCCTGAATATCGGTGGGGAGACTTCTCTCGATAACACGGCCACAGCCAGCACAGCTACCTTGGTGAGCAATGGAGGCACCGGCGGCGGCGATGGCGGGCGCACCGTGTTTCTGGGCACAGCCACCGCCGCGAGCGCCACGCTCATCGGCAATGCCGGCTCCGGCGGCGGTGGGGGTGGTTCGGTCGAGTTTTGGAATGACTCCACTGGCGGCACGTCGACCGTCCAGGTCTTCGGCAATGGCAATCTGGACATCAGCGAGCACAACGCTCCGGGCGTGACCGTTGGATCGATTGAAGGGAGTGGAAATGTTTTCCTGGGAGCCAGGGATCTGACCGTGGGGAGCAACAATCTCGACAAGCTCTTTTCCGGCGCGATCCAGGACGGCGGCCTCAGCGCCGGCGTCGGTGGCTCGTTTACCAAGACGGGCACGGGCAAGCTCAACCTCACCGGCATCAGCACTTATACCGGCGCCACCACCATCAACGGTGGCACGCTCTTTGTGAATGGCTCATTGACCGCGACCAGCCTCGTGACCGTCAACAGCGGCGGTACCCTCGGCGGCGCGGGCACGATCAATGGCCCGGTCACCGTCGCCAATGGTGGCACCCTCGCCCCGGGCAACAGCCCCGGTACGATCACCATGGGCACGCTCACCTTGAACAGTGGCTCGCTGGTCAACTATGAGTTGGCGACGCCCGGAATCGTCGGCGGGGGTGTGAACGATCTCACCATCGTCAACGGCAACCTCACGCTCGATGGCACGCTCAATATCACCGCGCTGCCCGGCTTCGGCGCGGGCGTTTATCGCATCTTCAATTACACCGGCGCCTTGACCGACAATGGACTCGCGCTCGGCACCGTGCCGTTGGGCTTCTCGGAAACCGTCGATACTTCTGTGGCCAATCAGGTGAACCTCGACGTTATCATCGGCGGCCCGTTGCCCATCGCTTATTGGAACGACAGCCACACCACGCCCAACGGTGTCGTCAATGGCGGCAGCGGTGCATGGGACAACGCCACCCTCAACTGGACCGACCAGACCGGCACTCTCAGCGGATCGTGGGGCAGCGGGGTCGGCATTTTCGCCGGTGCGCCGGGATCGATCGCGCTGGCTTCGGACATCAATTTTACCGGGCTGCAATTCAGCACCAGTGGCTATGTCATCCACGGCGCGGGCTTTTCGCTCAATGGCGTGGGACCGGTGTTCATCATCACCGACCCGAACGTCCTCGCCACGATCATTGCCACCATCCACGCCCCGGGTGGCCTCACGAAACTGGGCGCCGGCTCACTCTTTCTCGATGGTTCGCTCTTCGGTAACTTGCAGCTCCTCCAAGGTCTCCTCGGCGGCAATTTCTCCGTCCTCGGCAATCTCTACAGCGCCGCCACCCTCAGCCCCGGGCATTCCCCGGGGCAGATCCATGTCAGCGGCAATTATACGCAAACTTCCAACGGTGTGTTGAAAATCGAAATCGGTGGACGCGGGATCAGCGAGCATGACCTGCTCACCGTCGGTGGCGTCGCTGCTCTCGACGGCACCCTCCAGCTCGTGCGGCTCGATAAGTTCAAGCTCAAGCGCCACCAGCCGGTCACCTTCCTCACCGCCGCCGACGGCGTGCGCGGGAAGTTCGCCCATGTCATCAGCGATTTTACCAGCGACACCATCCTCCAGCCCACCGTTGTCTATCATCAAGACGGCGTGGCCCTCGAAGCTGTGCAGGGTCTTTTTGCCGATCTCAATGGCCTCACCTTCAACCAGAAAGCCGTCGCCCGCGCGCTCGACAGCGCCGCCTCCGACCGGCGCGCAGATGGCATCTTTGAATATCTCGATTCCCGCAAACTGACCAAGGTCCCCGGTGATCTCGATAAGATCGCCCCCGAGGAACTGACATCGATGTTTACCATCGGTGTCTCGCTGGCCAACGTGCAGTCGGGTAACATCCAGCGCCGCACTGATGACATCCGGAGCGGCTCCAGCGGCTTCAATGCGGCGAACCTCGCCATCAACGGCGACGGCCCGAGTTTCAGTGGTTCGTTTCGCACCGGCGTCGCCGGCCCGAATGGCGCCGAAATCCGCGACGACGGCAAAGAGATCAAGGAAACCAGGGAAGTCATCTCCGCCGAAAGTCGCTGGGGTACCTTCCTCTCCGGCACCGGTGAATGGGTCAGCGTGGGCAACACCGACAACGCCCGCGGCTACGATCTGACCAGCGGCGGCTTCACCCTCGGCATCGATTATAAGGTCACCCCCAACTTCGCCATCGGTCTCGCCGCTGGCTACACGGGCACCAGCGCGGACCTCGTCGATCGCGGTCGGGTCTATGTCAACGGCGGCAAGATCGGCCTCTACGCCACCTTCTTCCAGAACGAGCAGGCGGCCCAAACTCCGACGATGTCGAAGGATTCCTCCAAGGACTCTTCCAAAGAAGCGCCCGCTCCGGCCCCCAGCATCGCCAAAGGCTTCTACGCCGACATGGCCGTCTTCGGCGGTTACAACAGCTACGACACCCGCCGCAGCGCCCTGCAAGGCGAAGCACGCGGCGACACCGATGGCGGCGAACTCAACGCCCTCTTCGGCGCCGGCTACGACTTCAAGAAGGGCGGCTTCACCTTTGGGCCTACGGCCAGCTTCAACTACACTTACATCGGCACCAACGAGTTCACCGAGCACGGCTCGCTCGCCCCGCTGAACATCCACGGCGGCAAAGGTGAGTCCCTGCGCACGGCCTTCGGCCTCAAGGCCAGCTACGATTGGAAAGTCGGCGGCATCCTCATCAAACCCGAGATCCGCGCCGCCTGGCAACACGAGTACGGCGACGCCGCCTACGCGCTGAACTCCAGCTTCGCCAACGGCGCCGGCGGAACCTTCACCGTCAACGGCCCGCAGCTCGGCCGCGACAGTGCGTTGCTCGGAGCCGGCTTCGCCATCCAGTGCAGCGAACGCTTTTCGACCTACTTCTACTACGACGGCGAACTCGGCCGGAAGAATTACCAGTCCAACAGCGTCACTGGCGGCTTCCGCTACGCGTTCTAGGTATCAATCGCTCCTACGCCACGCCCCCTCGGTAGGGACGTCGCGCCGTCGACGTCCTTGCAGCCTCGCTTCGTGTGCTGACGATGTCTGATACAGCGCCCATTATTTCGAAGTGCAGTAAGAGATCCCGCCCCGCCTCGATCCTTGGCTCTCAGGCCGCCGACTGCTTGTCCCACTCGTTCTTCACCACCGTCTTGGTGGCCAGTGCGCGCTTCAGGACGAGAGTCTCCGATTCCTTCGCGTTGACCGTACTGCGCAGCGCCGCCACTTGATTCTGCTTCGCGGCCAGTAACTTCCTCGGGGTCAAGTAAAGCAGATGCGCCGCCAGCACGACAGCGTAGGCGAGTGTGATTGCGGCCAGTCCAGCAAGGACCGAGAGGCCGATGTGCAGGAGCGTGTCTGTCCCCCACCAACAAAAGCCGAGAAAGGTCGCCACCATGAAAATGGCATTGGCAAAAATGATGGCCCGGCTGTTTTCCTCGAGGACGGAGGCCCACGCGTCGGCCACCGCCGTCTTCCACAAATACGACTCGTAATTCTGCGTATTTCGTTTGCCCGTCCCCTCCGCGGACGAGTCCTGGAGCAGTATTTCCGGCATGCACCCCCATACGCCTTCTCCGTTGCGTTTGCAACTCCGCATCCGTCATCAGGTCTCCAAGCACCCGCGCGCCAACACCTTCTGTCCCAAAAAATATCCACGTCTTCCGCCGTCATCATTTTTAATCTGCGCCCGCCTCCGCGGCGCTCGCTTCGCGCCCGCTATTGCGCGATG
>Ga0206892_1041_pt1 | contig 17746 bp, 17 predicted proteins | sample Alteio_BWOrgHeat_56_FD_153257 | JGI IMG/M metagenome (GOLD analysis project Ga0206892, IMG submission 153257) | Enriched cells from forest soil in Barre Woods Harvard Forest LTER site, Petersham, Massachusetts, United States - Alteio_BWOrgHeat_Nextera8 ... | reverse complement strand
TGCTTTTGACGGCGTGAACAGGATAATTGCGCGCCGCATCAATACCCATTCTATTGGCTTCAACGTAAACAAAGAGCTGCAAGAGTTCCAACAAAAAAACTTGTTGCAATTCGTGAACGCTGTCGATTTAAAACAATTCGGGTTGATACCAGAATTGCTTGGTCGCTTGCCCGTAGTAACCTATCTCGATCCGTTGGATGCGATAACGCTCCGCAATATCTTGACTGAACCAAAAAACAGTTTGATAAAACAATTCACGCGCCTGTTCGAGATAGAGAACATCGAACTGAAATTCGAGCCTGCGGTATTTGATTTCATGGTAGAAAAAGCGCTGGAATACAAGCTCGGCGCACGCGGCCTCCGCAGCATCTGCGAAGGGATATTGACCGATGCCATGTACGAATTGCCTTCGCAAAAAGTACGCGAATTCGAGGTGACGTTGGAGTACGCGCAACGCAAATTCAACAGCAGCAAGATGAGTATGTTGAAGGTGGCGTAAAGGCTTTTCAATCCCTTTTCTTTTATCTATACAATCATGGGAACGGGTACAAAAGCCTCCGCCCCATTTTTTGTTTTTTACTTTTGATTTTTTACTCCTTACTTTTGGCTTTTACTTTGAAAAAACAATAAATGGTAGATGTAATTTTAGGCCTGCAATGGGGCGATGAAGGCAAAGGGAAGATAGTAGATTATTTTGCTCCTGGTTATGATGTGATTGCCCGATTCCAGGGCGGCCCGAATGCTGGCCACACATTGTATGTGAACGGAAAAAAAGTAGTACTGCACCAAATACCGAGCGGCATTTTCCACGAAGACAAGATAAACCTCATCGGCAACGGTGTTGTGCTGGACGCAGTAACACTGAAACGTGAATGCGAAACAGTTGCTGCACATGGCATAGATTACCGGAAAAATCTTTTCATAAGCGAACGTGCACATTTGATATTACCCACGCATCGTGCGCTGGACAAGGCAAGCGAAGTAGCAAAAGGCACTGACAAAATCGGCTCCACCTTAAAAGGGATCGGGCCAGCCTATATGGATAAAACCGGTCGCAATGGCCTTCGCGTTGGCGATTTGTTGGACAAGTCTTTTATTTCCCAGTACATAAAATTGCGGTTGAAGCACCAGCGGATATTGGATAACTACAATTTTCAGGAAGACATAAGCACTTGGGAAGATGAATTTTTTGAAGCGATAGAATTCTTGAAAACATTCAAGATCGTGAACGGGGAGTATTTCATCAATGAAAAAATACAGCAAGGCAAAAAAGTATTGGCCGAAGGAGCACAGGGAAGCATGCTGGACGTGGATTTCGGGACATTCCCGTTTGTCACTAGCAGCAGCACGATTTCCGCTGGCGTATGCACAGGGCTTGGTATTGCTCCACAAAAGATAAAGGAAGTATACGGCGTTACCAAAGCATATTGCACACGCGTCGGCAGCGGTCCGTTTCCAACAGAGCTGCATGATGATATGGGCGAACTGATACGTAAAACAGGCAACGAATTCGGCAGCACAACCGGCAGGCCGCGCCGTTGCGGATGGATAGATTTAGTAGCCTTGCAATTTGCCTGCATGATCAATGGCGTTACGCAGATCATCATGACAAAAGCTGACGTACTGGATGGCCTAGAATCACTGAAGGTTTGCAACAGCTACAAAGTCGCCGGCGAAGAAAAAAGCTATATCCCCTTTCAAATGAACCGCATGGATATCGACCCGGTTTATAATAGTTTTGATGGCTGGAATACCGATATCACCGCTATTAAAAACTATAGTGACCTGCCTGCTAAAATGAAGGCCTATATCGACCACATAAACAAGTTCTTAAAAGTGCCGGTAAAATACATCAGCAATGGCCCGGGCCGCGATCAGATAATCATAGCGTAACCAAAAAATAAAAATAAAACCCGTTATTTTTTTGGCTAATTAAAAATCTCTAAGAAATTTTACAGAATAATCGGCTTATCATGGCAACGAAACCTGACAAAGAAAAAAAGGCGGCTCCAAAAAAATCGGCGGCGCCTGAAAAGAAAACAACCGCTAAAGCATCCCCCAAAGCAAAGAGCAAGGATGAGGAGGATGAGGAGGATGACATAGAAGAAACGAAACCCGCTAAAGCCAAAGCTTCAGCCGCGAAAAAAAAGGGTGGCGATGACGATGACGACGATGATGCACCTGATGAAGTGGACGAATGGGAAAAAACGGAAGAAGATGATGATGATTGGGATCCGGACTTTGCAGAGTTCGATGTACCAAAATCAAAAACGAAAAAACCGGTTGCCGGAAGCAAGAAAGCCGCTAAAGACGAAGAAGACGATGACCTGAAAATGGACGACTTCAAAGACTTAGGCTTTGACGATGACCTTGGCAGTGGCGGTAGTGGTTTTGATGATGACGACGATTTTTAAACGAGGATAAACGAGCTACGCGATGCAATGGGAAAAACTATACCTGAAACCTTTATTGTAACGAACGTTGCTGAATTTAAGATCAAGATGTTGAACTGGGCAAACCAGTTCAACATTTTTTGTTTTTTAGATAACCAACAATACAGTTTTGACAATCCTTCGTTCGAATGCGTGCTGGCCACAGGCTGTAAAGAAAAGCTTGAAATACAGGCGGGCAAGGCCTTAGCTTCATTCAACAATTTTTGCGCTTCGCAAAAAGGCTGGTTATTTGGACATGTATCCTACGACCTTAAAAACGAAATAGAAGATTTGACTTCGTCCAATTTTGACGGTATCGGCTTTCCCATACTACACTTTTTTGTCCCGGAATTCGTAGTAAAATTGAACGAAGAAAAAATATCCATCTTTTGCGAAGGCGATGCAACAGCAGTTTTCAACGCCATCTCATCTTGTCCATCTTCGATACAAAAAACAAACAAAGGATCTTTATCTATACAAAACAGGCTGTCACGCAACAGTTACATTGATGCTATAAAAAAGCTGCAACAGCATATTTTGCGCGGCGATTGCTACGAGATAAATTTTTGCCAGGAATTTTATGCGGAACAGGCTGTTATAAATCCATTGTATACCTATCATCAATTGGCGCAGGTTTCACCCAATCCTTTTTCTGCATTTTATAAAATGGATAATAAGTATTGCTTGTGCGCAAGCCCCGAACGCTACATAAAAAAAACAGGCGATAGAATTTTTTCGCAACCCATAAAAGGAACCTCCAAGCGCCATTTGCAAAACGAGGCCCTCGACGAAAAAAACAAGCAATCCCTTTTACACAGCGAGAAAGAAAAAAGCGAAAACGTAATGGTGGTAGATCTTGTGCGCAACGACCTGAGCAAGATATGCAAAGAAGGGACCGTGCAAGTGGATGAACTTTTTGGCGTGTATAGTTTCCCACAAGTACATCAATTGATCAGTACCATCAGTGGCGAATTGAAAAACAATATTAGCATTGCCGATATAATAAAAGGGACATTCCCGATGGGCTCTATGACGGGTGCCCCGAAAAAAAGAGTGATGGAATTGATAGAGCAACACGAGCGGACAAAACGTGGCCTTTTTTCTGGTGCTATCGGTTATATAGACCCACAAGGCAATTTCGATTTCAATGTAGTCATCCGCAGCATACTCTATAATTCAACCAATCAATACGTTTCAATCCAAGCCGGCAGTGCCATTACTTTCTATAGCGATGCTGAAAAAGAATATGAAGAATGTTTGTTGAAAATAGAAGCGATGAAAAAGGTGTTGGAATCTGCCTGAAGCAATATTCGGATTTATGCGTTTTGAGTGTTATATTTATAGTTAGAATATTGTATCATGAAAAAAACAAGATTGCTTTTATTGGGTATCTGTTTTGTAAGCATCAATATTTGTTCTGCACAAAGACACACCACCCATTATATCGATAAATTTTTGCCAATGGCAAAAGGCTTATCAGCAAAATGGGGTATCCCTGTGTCAGTGATATTGGGCGTGTCCATCCTGGAGTCGGGTAGTGGAACAAGCCTCAACTGCAAGCAATTGAATAATTATTTCGGCGTAAAAGGATGGAACATCTTTCATTTACGGCACACGAAATACAAGCAATACTCTTCTGCTGAAAGTTCTTTCAATGATTTTTGCAAGATCGTTGCCCGGAAAAATTTTTACGATAGTTTGAAAGGTAATCCCGATTATAACCTTTGGTTGAATGCAATGAACCGCAGCAAATATTCCACTGCGCAGGGTATATGGCTGCAGCGTATAAAGAAAATCATCCGGCATCACGAGCTTCATCGATACGATGTAGAAGTCCTGGGCCTTCCAGCAATCGCCAAACATCATCACCATAAAACAAGATGACGCTTTTTTCAAAAATAATTTCAGGCGAAATCCCTTCTTATAAAATTGCAGAGGATGAACGATTCTTTGCCTTCCTCGATATTGCCCCCCTGGTAAAAGGCCACGTGCTGGTTGTGCCTAAAATTGAAACCGATAAATTTTTTGATTTAGAAGACAGTTATTTATCCGAGATATTGTTGTTTGCAAAACCCATTGCTCATGCTATTGAAAAAACATTCGATTGCAACCGTTGCGGCATCAGCGTAGTTGGGCTGGAAGTGCCACATGCACATTTGCATTTGATCCCCATCAACAATGCAGATGATTTGAACTTTACAAGAGGCAAATTGAACTTGAGTGCGGAAGAGTTGAAGACCGTGCAGGAAAAGATAATAGCGGAAATGTGAATGGTGAAAGGGCCGTGCGTCGTTCACAATTGACCATTGACCATTATTCACGCGGCTAATTCACGTTCAGCCTAAAACCAACACCGTGTATAGTTTCCAGTATGATCGCAGGGTCTGCTTTAAAATGCTTGCGCAACTTGGTGATGAATACGTCCATGCTCCTTCCGAGGAAATAATCATCTTTCCCCCACACGTTCAGCAATACTTCTTCACGCTTCAAAATTTTATTGGCGTGCTGCGCAAAAAATTTCATCAGGTCGGCTTCCCGTTGCGTGAGCGTTATCGTTTCACCATTTATATATAGTTTCAGTTCGCTGTAAGCAAATTTCAGGTTGCCGATGGTATATTCTTCGTGCACATCTGCGTGCAATCTTTTAGAGCGGCGCAAAAAAACATCCATCCGCAATATCAATTCCTGCATGCTGAAAGGCTTGGTAACATAATCATCGGCGCCCGTTTGGAACCCTTTGATTTTGTCTTCTTCCAAGCCTTTGGCCGTTAAAAACAAAATGGGGATCACATCGCTTTTTTCGCGTATTTTTTTTGCCAATGAAAACCCGTCACGCACAGGCATGTTCACATCCAGCAAGCAAACATCAAAATCGTTTTTTAAGAATAATACCAAGGCTTGTTCGCCATCGGCTGCATGCACTACTTCAAAACCTTCTTCTACAAGGCTATCCTTTATCACAAAAGCAAGGTTGCTATCATCTTCTGCCAATAGAACTTTTCCCCGGTTCATAATTATACTTTTTGAATATTTTTATAATGAAGGTACTTCCTTTGCCCGGTTCGCTTTGCACTTCTATCTTGCCAAAATGGGCATCTACTATTTTTTTAACAAAATTTAAGCCCAGCCCAAAACCTTTTGCAGGGTGGAGGTTGCCGCTGGTAACCCGATAAAAGCGTTCGAAAATTTTCTTTTGATGTTCCTTGGCTATGCCCATGCCATTGTCTTTCACGCTTATGCAAAGATCATTGTCTTTCTGGTACGTACTTATTTCAATGATTGGCTGACGTGAATATTTCACTGCATTCTCTATTAAATTGATCAGTACCAAAAACAGGTGCGACCGGTCAGCATGGATGATGGCGTCGCGTGCCCTAAAGGATGTTTCGATCTTCACTTTTTTTTCTTCTATCAATGGCTGTAGATGTGCGATGGCTTGTTGTATCAATTCATCGGCATTGAAGTTTTCTTTTACCAACGGCAAGTCTTCCTGATCGGTAAATGCTATCTCCAAAAGACGCTGCACTTGTTGCTGCAAATAAGCTGTCTGCTCTGTGATGATCCCTGCATACCGCGAAAGTTTATCCGGCTTTTCATTAATAAAGGGCTGTTGCAATACGTCGGCCGCAATCTTGATAACAGACAAAGGCGTCTTGAATTCATGCGTAAAATTATTGACGAAATCCCTTTGCGTTTCGTACAAAAACTTTTGTCGATATAAATAAAAGATACTGCCGCTGAAACCAATCAATGCCAACAATAAGATACCGCTCGACACTATCCAGGAAAACATTTGCTTTACTATATATTGACTGCGGTGCGGGAAGAACAGCGCGATATACGGATAGTCTTTTTTAAATACGGGTATATCGTTGTTGTCGGATGAAGGATGATATGTATCGGGAAGGTCGATATACTTCGCCGTGGCATACGCTTGCGAAGCGTTGTCATAGATGGCTACTTTACAATCGGTGAACACATCGAAAGCGACGAGTTCCTTACTAAGCGTGAGCCGCAGCGTGTCTATATCTGGCATTTGATCTACGCGGGCAAGGTACACGTCATTGGTCGGCGTTTCGATCAGCTTTTCGATATTGAGCGAATGACCTTCTACAAGGTGCATGTCTTCATACAAACCTTTGATGCTTTTGGATACGTTGGTGCTGAATTGTTTCTCTTCAAAAAAATATTCTTTCTGCAGCCAAAACAATTGCACAGCAATAATGATAGCAACCAGCAAGGTGCTGAACAAGATGCCGAGCCGTAATGTCTTTGATCGGATGACCATATCAATTGATAACGTTTAATGCCTTTGCGGTTATTTAACCCTTCCCGGATTGTTCTTGATGAAATCTCCCCACCCAGTCGATTTTTTTGATTCGCCGGTTGTCAGTGTCTTTTGTTGGAAATGATGGCAAACTGCAACAGCCAATGCATCGGAAGCATCCAGATATTTTGGGTCTTCAGTAAACTTCAATAAATGCTGCAGCATTTTCAACACCTGTTCCTTGTTAGCATTGCCATTGCCGGTAACCGATTGCTTTATTTTTTTAGGCGAATATTCGGTTACATCCAAACCATGCCGCATGGCTGCAGCAATGGCTACACCTTGCGCCCTGCCAAGCTTCAACATACTTTGGACATTCTTGCCAAAAAACGGCGCTTCGATTGCGAAAACGTCGGGCTTGTATTTTATTATCAACCCACTTACCGTATTGTATATTAATTGCAATTTCTTGTACGTATCATCTACTTTGCCGGGCTTTAATACATCCATTTCCAGCAAACTCATGTTGTTGCCTTGCACTTCTATCAATCCGTAACCCATTACTGCCGTCCCCGGATCGATACCCAAAATAATTTTTGATTTTTTCGCAGTCAAATGATAAGAAGTAAAAAGTAAAAAAACGAAAAGCAAAAAGTAAAAAGGGTCTTTTTTGAATTTTGTTTTTTTACCTTTTACCTTGCCGATATAAAAATAAACAAACCTGTTTGAATAAGCGGATCAAAATACTCATCAACTATTTCCTAGGCCCTCTGTTGTTCATTGTATTGTCATGTAGCTTATACCGGCAAACGATGAACCAGCCCGACTTGCAACAACATTGGACGCAGATAAAAAGCAGTTGGCATAATTGGGAATTTTGGCTGGCGATTTTTTTGATGCTGGCCAATTGGGGTATCGAGGCAAGGAAATGGCAATTGCTCATGAAGCATATCCAACGTTTTTCTTTTTTCACTGCTTTCAAAGCGGTACTGTCAGGATGCAGCGTTACCATGCTTACTCCAAACCGCGTAGGCGAATACGGTGGCAGGATCTTATACGTAGAAGAGGGCAACCGTATAAAAGCCATTTCACTGACCATCATCGGCAGCATCAGCCAATTACTGGTCACAATGTTATTGGGTTGTGCCGGCTTGATTTTTTTACGTTTTTTTTCGAGCAGCAATACAAATGCATTGACTGCGCTACCGGAGTTATGGGGTAACTTATTGCTTTATCTTAGTGTGTGCGTTACCGTTGTATTGGTGTTGTTCTACTTCCGCTTAGGCTTACTTGTAAAAGTAATGGGGAGAATAAGGGCACTTCGTAAATATATACGGCCAGTTCAAGTCTTGAATGGATTCAATAACAAACAATTGGCAAGCATATTGCTCTTATCATTCATCCGCTACCTTGTATTTGTATTGCAATATGTATTGCTATTGCAAGCTATGCAAGTAACAATCGGAGGTTGGCTCTGTTTTTGGCTTATAAGTGTTTTTTATTGGGCAATGGCTATATTGCCCACATTGGGGTTTATAGAATTACCGTTACGGGTAAAAGCAAGTTGGGCGATATTAAAATTTTACACAGCCAACGAGCTTGGCGTAGGTGCTGCAGCACTAGGTATTTGGGTTGCCAATTTGGTAGCACCAGCAATAATCGGTAGTTTACTGATCTTGAGCATTAAAATAATGAAGGAAAAATGAGAGGCACACTTATAAAACCGGTTTTGTTGCTATTGATGTTGTGCAGCTTTACCGCGCTACAACCGCACGATGATTTTTGTGGTATAAAAAACATAGCGTTCCAGCCCGGCGAACAGGTTACCATGAAGGTTTTTTACAATACCATGGGCATGTACATTGGCGCTGGCGATGCAACGTTCACCACTACGCTCGAACGGTTCAATGGCAAAACAACCTACCATTGCGTAGGCGAAGGAAAGTCGTATCCGTTCTTTGATAATTTTTTTAAAGTGCGCGACCGCTATGAAACATATATCGACACGGCTACCATGCTTCCGATAAAATTCATCCGCAATGTAAGCGAAGGAAAGACAGTTATATACAACAACGTAACCTTCAATCAGGGCACCGGCACCGCTGTTACAACGAAGGGGGTTTTCAAAACATCCGACTGCATACAAGATGTAATCAGCGCTATCTATTACATGCGCAATATCAACTTTGATAAATACAAAGTGAACGACAAGATCCCGTTCGATATGTTTTTGGATGACGAAGTGTATCATCTATACATCCGCTACCTCGGGAAAGAAAAAATAAAAACACAATACGGCAAGTTCAGGGCGATAAAATTCAAGCCGCTGTTGATCAAAGGCACCATGTTTGCGGGCGGCGAAAAAATGACGGCATGGGTGAGCGATGACCCTAATCATTTATTATTGAGAGTGGAAAGCCCTGTAAGCGTTGGGAACATCAAGGTAGATATGTATGGGTACAGGAACCTGCGTTATCCATTAAGTTCGTTGATAGAAGTAAGGTAGGCTCTGTAGGAAACATTAACCCTTTTTATTAGGCTTCTTCCAACTTAAAAATATCCTTTTGCCTTATTCCCCTTTCTGTTGATTGCAAATTGCAGCACTCTATTTTGGGATCGTGTTCAAAAAATAAAATATAGTTGTTCTCCAACGCTTCGTTGAGGAATGACTTTTTTTCCTGCAACGTCGTAAGCGGGAACATATCGTATGCCATCACATAAGGCATCGGGATATGCGCTACTGCCGGGATAAGATCAGCAGCAAATACAATCGTCTTTTCCTTGTATTTAATTACCGGCAAGAGCATTCCTTCGGTATGTCCATTTACGATTTTAAACGAGAGTTGTGGGATAATTGATGAACTTCTACTTTGGATTTCGCCTTTCTCCATTGACGATCCGCCATTCACAAATCGTAATTGTCCGCTTTCCTGTATAGGCAAAATATTTTCTTTCAAGAAACTCGCTTTCTCCCGATCGTTTGGCTGTGTAGCCCATTTCCAGTGGTTTTCATCGCTCCAGTAAATTGCATTTTTAAAGGCAGGCACTAACTTTCCATTTACTCTATCAATGCTTCCACCACAGTGATCAAAGTGCAAATGCGTTAGGATCACATCCGTAATGTCATCCTTGCCAAACCCATGTTTGGCTAATGATTTATCTAAACTATCCTCTCCATTTAAAAAATAATGGCTGAAAAATTTCGCATCCTGTTTATCGCCCATGCCATTATCTATCAAAATCAATTTGCCGTCCTCCTCGATCAATAAAGAACGCATGGCCCAGTTGCACATATTGTTTTCATCAGCCGGGTTCAATTTGTTCCAGATGCTTTTAGGCACAACGCCAAACATAGCGCCGCCATCTAATTTAAAATAACCGGTATTGATGGAATAGAGTTTCATATTTATTAAGCAACCTGCAGTTTCGGTTGTTTTGCAATCGTATACAATAAAATAAAAAATGCGATAATAAAATAAGTCATCAAAAACAATACCGCGCTCCGCATGCCACCCAATCCTTCCGTTACCATACCAAACGTCATCATGCCGATTACGGTACTCACTTTATCGCACACGTCGTAAAAACTAAAATAAGAAGCCGTGTCTTTTGTAGGTGGCATCAATTTAGAATACGTAGATCGGGAAAGCGATTGTATGCCGCCCATAACTAGCCCAACCGTTCCTGCTAAACAATAGAATGCCATCTGCGTATAAACAAAATAAGCCCAGGCGCAAATGCCTGCCCAGATGAGCACCCCAACCAATAGCACTTTTAAGTTGCCGATCTTTTTTGAAAAAAATGAAAATAGATAAGAACCTCCAATAGCAACAATCTGGATAATCAAAATAGTAAGTATCAGCTTTCCGCCATTGGCGGCATCGGTTTCTTTATTGCCAGTATTAGGAAAGATTTCCTGCTTCGCAAACAACGCTGCGGAATACATCACTGTCTCTACGCCCATGCCTAAAAAAAAGAACGCTAATAAAAAACGCTTCAAGGTTGCCTGCTGTTTTACTTCGTTCCATACTTTCCTTAATTCAGCATACCCTTTTGTGAAAGCATTGTGGCTTTTAGAAACAGGGTTCGGAATACTTTTAGGCAAAACGGCAAAAGTGATCTGCGCAAAACCCATCCACCAAACGCCCGTCAGGAAAAAAGATATTTGGGATGCTTTTGTTCCATTAGCAATGCCGAATTTTTCGGGCACAGTAACCAATACCAAACAAAAGATCAATAGGATAACACTGCCAACATAACCTAATGCAAAACCTTTGGCACTAACCTTATCCTGATCTTCTTCTGCTGCGATTTCAGGTAAGTAAGCATTGTAAAAAACGATGCTGGCGCCAAAACCAATGGATGCTAAAATGAAAAGCACGATCCCCAGTTGGGGGTTTTCGGGTTGGAACCAATACATCGCACAACAGCTCAATGAACCCATGTAACAAAAAAACTGCATGAACCTTTTTTTATTGCCAAACGCATCTGCTATGGATGACAACAAGGGTGACATGATGGCGACGGCCAAAAAAGAAAAGGCAACGGCATAATCATACAAAGCAGAGGGCTCATTAAAAACCCTGCCAAGGAAAACAATTTTTTTACCTGAAGTAACCGCTTCGTAATAAGCAGGAAAAATAGAGGAGGTGATAACAAGGCTATAAACGGAATTCGCCCAATCGTACATAGCCCAACCGGTAATAACTTTTTTGGAAGCAGTTTGCATTAAATCATATAATTAAGGATGAAAAATTAGGGATTTAAAATTAAACAAGGTGGCAATATTAAGCTCATAATATTTCAATAACAGTGTTTTTACTATCGTCTTGTCCCAAAAAATGGGTGTTTTTACTATTTGGGGCTTAAAAGAAACGGCTCACTTTTGTGAAAGCAATCCGTATTCTATTTGACTTTTGGGGGGCTTATCCCGTTTTTTAGTCCGTATCCGAATCATTAGCGAAATAAGGCAGCTGTAAAAGGCTGCTTTATTTTTTATCAACATCTCATGTCGATAAAACTTGGTCAAAATTATTATTGATTATCAATCTATTACAAAGGCTGTCTAAAAATACTTGCCGTTTTTTTTGGAAAGATCCATAAAACAGGTCACCTTCGCAGCCCCATTTAAAAATGGGATTAACAAATTAAGGTATACATGTTTTCCCGGGATAGCAGGAAAAACAATAAAACAAACAAAATGAGCAAACTACATTTCACCACCAAACATGCGAACGAGGCTACCGTTACCCACAATTGGTACGTTGTGGATGGTACTAATCAAACCGTCGGCCGTATGTGTTCCAAAATTGCAGCGGTACTGCGCGGCAAGAACAAAGCCTATTACACGCCACACGTTGATTGCGGCGATTTCGTGATCGTTACCAATTGCGACAAGGTAAAATTTACCGGCAACAAGTTGGAAGACAAGATTTACGATCATTACACTGGATACCCAGGTGGCCGTAAAGAAGAAACAGCGAAAGATCTGCAAAAACGCAGGCCCGAAGTTGTAATAGAAAGAGCGATAAAAGGCATGTTGCCTAAAAACCGCTTAGGTCGCAAGATGTACAAAAAATTATTTGTGTACGTTAACGCTGATCATCCGCATACAGCACAAAAACCACAAACATTAAAGTTCTAATCTAATAAGATAATGGAAAAACAAAAAACCGCAGTTGGCCGCAGGAAAGAAGCTGTTACCCGTGTTTTCTTGAGCAAGGGCAACGGTACCGTAACGGTAAACGGCAAAGACCATAAAGTATATTTTCCGCTGGTCTACTTGCAAAACCAAGTAGAAGCTCCTCTTAAAACCATTGAAGCTTCCGATAAATTCGACGTAGCGGTAAATGCAAAAGGTGGAGGCGTAAAAGGCCAGGCAGAAGCAATCAAATTAGGCATTGCACGTGCTTTGCTGCAAATAAACCCTGAATACCGCCCAGTACTGAAAGCGGCAGGGTTACTTAAAAGGGATCCACGTTCTGTTGAGCGTAAAAAACCTGGTCGCAAAAAAGCAAGGAAGAGCTTCCAGTTCAGCAAACGTTAGTCCATCCTGCCAGTTGGCAGTTGGAAATGGCTTTTACTTTTTAATTATAATTTTTTAATTTATCATAATGGAAAACAACACTTCCTTACAACAACAGCTTTTGGAAGCAGGCGTACACTTCGGCCATCTTAAAAAGAAATGGAACCCAAAGATGTTGCCTTACATTTTTGCAGAAAAAAAAGGTATCCATATCATCGACCTGAACAAAACCGTTGAAGGTTTGCAGGAAGCTGCAGCAGCATTGAAATCCATTGCTAAGAGTGGAAAGAAAATCATGTTCGTTGCTACAAAAAAGCAAGCAAAAGAAATCGTTTCTGATTGTGCTAAGAAAATAAACATGCCTTACGTTACAGAACGTTGGTTGGGTGGTATGTTGACGAACTTCAACACCGTCCGCAAAAGCGTAAAGAAAATGCAGAGCATCGAAAAGATGCTGAACGACGGAAGCATCGACAACCTTACAAAAAAAGAACGTTTGACGCTTACGCGCGATAAAGATAAAATGGAAAAAGTGTTGGGTGGTATTGCACAAATAAGCCGTGTTCCAGCAGCATTGTTCTTGGTTGATATCGGTCATGAACACATCGCATTGGCTGAAGCTAAGCGTTTGAACATTACAACATTTGGTATGGTTGATACCAACTCTGATCCTAACAAAGTAGAGTTTGCTATACCTGCAAATGATGATGCTACAAAATCGATTGCAATCATCGTAAATTATATTACTGCAGCAATCGCTGAAGGTTTGGCAGAACGCCTGGCAGAAAAAGACGATGATGACAACAGCGGCGAATCAGAAGAAAGCGCTGAAGCTAAGGCTGCTCGTTTTGAACAAAAACAAGCGGATGGCGATGACAGGAACAAACGCGCAAGAGGCGCTACGCCAACGAAACGTCGCGTTCCTAATTCTGGCCCAGGCGGAAGAAGGCCGGCAATGGGCGGCGGTCCAAGGTAATCAAGGGATTGCTTTCGTTTAAATAGTTCAATATTTATTAAAAATAATTTCAAATCTTTAAAATCCATTTGTTCAAAGCAAGTGGATTTTACAATTAAAAAACAGGATAAAAAATGAGTGCGACAATAACAGCAGCAGACATAAACAAATTACGTCAGACAACCGGCGCCGGCATGATGGACTGCCGTAAAGCATTGACAGAAAGCAATGGTGATTTTGAAGCAGCCATCGATTGGTTGCGCAAGCAAGGGCAAAAAGTTGCGGCTAAGCGCAGCGACCGTGAAGCAAAAGAAGGCGTTGTATTAGCTAAAACAACAGCTGACAACAAAACAGGCATCGTGCTTTGCATCAGTTGCGAAACCGATTTCGTGAGCAAGAACGCCGATTTCGTAGCGTTTGCGCAAAGCATTGCAGATGCCGCCATTGCCAATAATGTAAAATCAGCTGAAGAACTGAACGAAGTAAAGATCGGCAACGAAAAAGTTGCAGACATGATAAACGAAAAACTAGCTGCTATCGGTGAGAAGATCGCTATTTCAAAATTTGAAAGGCTTGAAGCTCCTTACGTGGCATCTTATATACACGGCGCAAACCGCATGGGCGTATTGGTGGCCATGAGCAAACCTGCAGAAGAGGCAGGCAAAGATGTAGCCATGCAAATTGCTGCCATGAACCCATTAGCTGTAGATGAAAAATCTATCCCCGCCGAAACGATCGCAAGGGAAAAAGATATTGCCATCGAACAAATAAAAGCAGAAGGCAAACCTGCTGAAATGGCTGAAAAAATTGCCGTAGGAAAAATCAATAAATTCTTTAAAGACAATACCTTGTTAGCACAAGCATTTGTAAAAGACAACAACAAATCCGTAGGTGACTACTTGAAAAGCGTGGATGCGGATTTGAAAGTAACAGATTTCAAGAGGGTTGCGTTGGGATAATCCTTCCTGCGACTAAATATTTTTTAAACGCGGAACACTTAAATGTTCCGCGTTTTTATTTTAAACCCGATCACAACTGATCAATCTACTATCTCTCCATAATCGATCAGCAATTCTTCTCCCGCTTGTATATCCTTTATCGTTTCGAAAAATTCACCATCATTTATGGAGATGATATTCGGCGTATCGGAATGATTCAAAAAATTGACCAGGTCCATTACTTTGAAACCATGGTCAGGCACAAAATAATTTTCTTCGTCATACAAACAGTAGGTTTCTACCAATGCCTTGGAATGATTGGGCAATGATTCGATGTCAGCCTTCGGCACCTTTATCCATTCGCCTATCCCTTGCGAAAACATATCCCGACAACCTTTGGGTATATCCCGTATCGCAAATACGCCAATGCCCTCTATCGGCGAAGGTCTTATCATTACGTAAGTATTGTTGCTCAGCTCCGACAGCAATTTTTTCACATCCATCCTTGGTTATTATTTAGGAAAAGATAAATAATTTTTTGATAGAACACCGATGACACGGATATAGCGGATCAGAACAGATTAAATCCGTGCAAACCCTGTTCTATCAGCGTCATCAGCGTTCCATCCTTTTCGAAATAACAATTAAACAACATCTGCTTCCGTTACAATTCTTATTTTTGCAACAGTGTTTCAAAAAAGATTTTATGAAAAAATTGTTCCCAATCGTTCTTTGCTTATTTGCAGTGGCGGCTTATGCCACGGATTTCAATACAAATATCCCGCCAACGAAAGGAATGTTATCAGGTAAAGTAATGGATGCAAAAACAGGCGCGCCGATACAAAGCGCATTGGTTTATATCTCCGACCTAAAAACAGGCGCATCGACCAACAGCCTCGGCGAATACCATTTCAAAAATTTGCCAAGCGGCACCTACCTTATAGAAATATCGTCTGTTGGTTATAGATCTATTTCGCAAAACGTTCTGCTGAGCGGCGATGCCACACAGGATTTCAAATTGGAAATAAATTATGTAGAAGCGTCAGAGGTAGTAGTAACAGGACTTTCAAAGGCCACACAAATAAAACGCAGTCCCATCCCCATCGTATCCGTCAGCCATGATTATTTGGTTGAAAACCTAAGCACCAATGCAATCGATGCAATCGTAAAAGTACCAGGAGTGCGTGCTGTTACTACAGGCCCCAACGTCTCGAAACCATTTATCCGTGGCCTGGGATACAACCGCATTTTGACTTTATACGATGGCGTCCGCCAGGAAGGCCAACAATGGGGTGATGAACACGGTATCGAAGTGGATCAATACGGCGTAGAAAAAGTAGAAGTTATAAAAGGCCCGGCCAGCTTGAGTTATGGATCGGATGCATTGGCCGGCGTAGTAAATTTGATACCGACGCAACCTGCGCCTGAAGGAAAGATGATTGGTGAAGTAACGACCGATTACCAAACCAACAACCGCTACATGGGTGGCTCCGCCATGCTGAGCGCCACAAAAAACGGATTCGAATGGATTGGGCGCATCAGCCACAAACAAGCAACCAATTATCAGGACAAAATCGATGGGCGTGTATTCGGGACTGCGTTCAACGAAACCGATGCAAGCGCTACCTTAGGCTTGCACAGAAGTTGGGGTTATTCGCATTTGAATTTTGTTTTGTTCGACGACTTGCAGGAAATACCTGATGGAAGCCGCGACAGCGCTGGTCAATTCACAAGACAGGTTTCCGAAATAGATACGGTGCGGCAAGTCGTTTCTGCTGCGGATCTAAAAAGTTACAAGATAGAGCCCTTGCATCAACACGTGCAGAACTACCGTGTATTCTTGAACAACAATTTTATATTAGGCGCAGGAAGCCTTGGTGTGAACCTTGGTTTCCAAAACAGTATCCGCCGCGAATTCAGCCATCCGGATTCACCTGATGTCCCGGGTTTGTATCTGCAATTGGATACGTACACCTACGACATAAAATATACATTCCCCGATATCCATCATTGGAACATAACCGGTGGCATCAACGGGATGTACCAAAACAATATCGCCACGAACGGCACCGAATTCATCATCCCGTCTTATCATCAATTCGACATCGGGCCTTTTTTATTGGCAAAGAAAACATTCAATAAACTGGACGTAGCGGGTGGGATACGCTACGATTCACGCTCTTTCCAAAACGCACAACTATATACCGACAGCGTAGCGCTTGGTTTCGATAAACCTGTTTATGGCACAGATACGGTCGGTGCGAACAGCGTGTTTTCCAATTATAGCAAAACATTTTCCGGTATTTCGGGAAGCTTGGGCTTTACTTATAATTTTTCAGAAAAAATTTCTGTCAAAGCAAATGTGGCACGCGGTTTCAGGGCACCAAACATTGCAGAGATATCAGCAAACGGCGTTCATCCGGGTACCAATATTTATCAAATCGGCAATCCTGATTTCAAACCGGAGTTCAGTTTCCAGCAAGACGTCGGTTTCCTTTACTCCTCACAACAGGTCATGGCTTCGCTCAGTGTTTTCAACAATACCATCGATAATTATATTTACGATCAACGATTGACGAACCCAGATGGCACACCATTGGTGCTGGTGCCTGGCAACCAAACCTATCAATACCAGGCAGCCAAAGCTCATCTGTACGGCGGCGAAGCGAGCCTGGATTTCCATCCTATAAAACAACTGCATTTTGAGAACAGCTTTTCTGTTGTGTATGGGAATAATGATGGTGTTGACGGCAAACCTCTTGGCGACAGCGCGAAATACTTGCCATTCATCCCACCAGCACACGGTACTACCGAATTACGGCTTGATTTTAATTCCAAGATGTTACACATCGTAAAAGGGTTCGTCAAAGTAGAGGAAGAATATTATGCCGCGCAAAACCGCGCCTATATTGCATTTGGCACCGAAACACCAACCTTGGGTTATAGTTTGTTGAATGCCGGGGCAGGCGGAACATTCACTAACAAAAAAGGAAACCCGGTAGTGAGCATTTATATCATGGGGAATAATTTATTCGACGTCGCATATCGTGATCATCTCAGCCGCTTGAAATATTTCTCGTATTCACCGACAGATACCAATCCTAACCATGGGCTTTACAACATGGGCAG
>Ga0206892_1040_pt2 | contig 17928 bp, 12 predicted proteins | sample Alteio_BWOrgHeat_56_FD_153257 | JGI IMG/M metagenome (GOLD analysis project Ga0206892, IMG submission 153257) | Enriched cells from forest soil in Barre Woods Harvard Forest LTER site, Petersham, Massachusetts, United States - Alteio_BWOrgHeat_Nextera8 ... | reverse complement strand
TTTTTTGTCCAAATCCCACCCTCGCTTGGCGGGCTTCCGCGCCGACTTTCCTGAAGGTCCGCGCTTCGGCAAGACCCCGATATTTTGACTTCCGATGCCCGGTCCGGGCGATAGTCTGGCGCTGAATTTCGGCAATGAAAACTCCGATCCTCCTCGTGCTGGCGTGCTGGCTGACCTTCACCGCGACCGTGCGCGCCCAGACCGACATCCGCACTGCCTTCAACGGCAAACGGATTCTTTTCGTCAACGGCAGCGACGTCCGCCCCGATCCCAATGGCCGGCGCCTGCTCTTCATCGACGGCGATTTCCTGCGCCCTGATCCCAGCGGCAAACGCCTGCTCTACGTGGACCAGGACGGCGATGTCCGCCCCGATTTGAACGGCGTGCGACTCGCCTCATGGGAGGGCAAGGAATTGCGCAAGACGCACGGCGGGCTGCGCCTGGGGCTGGTCGATGACAAGGACTTCCGGCCCGAGCCGGGCTACAAGACCTACTTCTACATGGACGGCCCGCCGCTCACGCGCATGCAGCTCACGGCCGTGCTCTACCTGCTCAAGCCCGAGTTCTTTCAAATCTCGCCGGAGGAAAAAGCCGCGAAAGAAAAGGAGATGGCGCAGAATGGCGCCGCGGAGGACGCGCGCCTCGCAGCGGATCACTTTCCTGGCGAACACCCCATCCTCTCGCACAGCAGCACCATCGGCGTGAAACGCACCGGCACGGTGCAGATCACGAAGCAGGGCGAGTATTACGCGCTGACGCTCAAGACCGGTGACAATCCCGCGTGGCAGGGCATCGGCGTGAAAGTGATCACCGCGGGCGGCGACCAGGAATTGTGGGCGGGCATCGCGCCGGCGGGGGCGGTCTCGCTCGGAGTCTACGCGATCAAGGGCGGGGCGCTGTCGGGCGTCTGGGTTCCCATCAATGCCGCGGGAGACAAATCGGTGCTCGGTTATGAAGTGCTCGCCGGTGCGCCGCAGATCGGCGGGGTCTACAAGATCACTTCCGGCAAACTCCCGAACGGCGGCGTGGCCTACACCGGCGCGATGAATATCGACCCGCTTTCCGAATCGCTGATCGCCGACGCGCGGTGCTATCGGTTCCGCTGGGCCACCGGCACCACGGCCCTGGCCTTCCGCGTGGGCGATCGCCTGGCCGTGGCCGCAGGCTGGGGCGCCGATTACGAAGTGCTGCGGCTGCGGCTCGACCACGCCGACGGACTCGGCGGCGATTTCCTCGGGAAGACGGGCGCGAAGGGTTCCTACAATCTCGGGAAATGAAACTGCGCACCTTCCTTCCGCGGCTGGCCTTCGTCGTGGCTTTTTTCGCTGCGGTCACACTCACCTGCGCCATCGATTACGCCAACCTCGCCACGCAATATCTCGCCAAGCTGGAACACGGCATCGCCGGCGCGAAGGAGCATCCCGACGCGCCGCAGTGGTGGGGCCAGTGCGAGATCGATTTCAAGGGACTGGAGGAAAACACCGCGCAACTGCCGGCGGATCAACGCGCGCCCTTCCTCGCGAAAATTCAGCTCTACCGCCCGCAAGTGGAAGCCGGTGTGCGGCTCTACCACGCGTCGATCGTCGCGCGACACATTCGCGACGCCCTCGCCTCGGCGGAGGAAGATCTCAAGACCGGGCCTGTGGCCGACCGCACCCTGGAAGCGCTCGCGCGCTTTTTTGCCGACAAGGACCTCGATGGCCTTCCCGCCGACGATCTCAAAAAGCTGCGCGCTCAGTACGAAGATGTGAAGAAGCGCAGCGGGGCCAAGTGAGCTGCGGCTGACGGACGATCGCGGGGATCAATCCTCGATCTTCGGGTTGTCGATGCCCAAGGCATCCGCGAGGTCGGTGAAATGTTCCTGCTCTTGCGCGATGATTTTGCGCAGCACCTCGCTGATCGCGTATTCGCCGAGTTCCTCGGCCTGCCGGATGCGCTCGCGATAGTTTTTGATCGTTTGCTTTTCGTTCTCGAGGTCGAAGCGCAGCATGTCCTCCGCTTTCTCCGAGACTTTGACCTCCTTGGCCACGACGACCGGTTGGCCGTTCAGGTAATCGATCTGCTTGGCGATGAGCAGCGCGTGGGCCAGTTCTTCCCCAGCATGCACGGCCAGTTCGCGAGCGATATCCATAAAGGCCGCGCCTTTGATGGTCTGGCTGTAGACGGTGTAAGCGATGATGGCCTGGTATTCACGAGCCAGGTCTTCGTTCAGTAATTCGATCAGTTTTTCGCGGGTGATTTTGGCAGGGGCGGTCATACCCCACGAATCGCAACCGTCGACCGGGCTGGTCGTCTCCCTTTAACAAGTTGTCAGGCCAGCCGCTTCCTGGGATCCGCCAGCGCCACCTGCCACCGGGCGAGCTGCGCGGCGACGTTTTGCGGGCTGGGCGCGCCGATTGCCCGGCGCGATTCCATCGATTTCTGGACGTTCAGCATTTCGAAGACGTCGGCGGCAAAGACCGGCGAGAGCGACTGGTAATCGGCCAGGGTCAGCTGCGTGAGTTCGCAGCGCTTTTCCCCGCACAGCGCGACTGCGCGGCCAATGACTTCGTGGGCTTTGCGAAACGGCACGCCGTGATTGACCAGATAGTCCGCCAGGTCGGTGGCGAGCAGCATGGGATCGGCCACCGCGGCGGCGCACGCAGCCGGATTGGCCTGCGCCTCGCGGAGCATCGCGGCGAAGACGGCCAGCGCGGTACGGATGGTGTCCACGCTGTCGAAGACCGGCTCCTTGTCCTCCTGCATGTCGCGGTTGTAGGTCATCGGCAGGCCCTTCAGCGTGGTGAGGAGCGAAACGAGATTGCCAATCACCCGCCCCGATTTGCCGCGCGTAAGCTCGGCGACGTCGGGGTTCTTTTTCTGCGGCATGAGCGAGCTGCCGGTGGTGAAGGCATCGCTCAGTTTGATGAACTGGAACTCGCTCGACGCCCACAGGATCACATCCTCGCTGATCCGCGAAAGATGCACGGCGACCAGCGCGAGCGCGGAGAGCAATTCCACGGCGAAGTCGCGGTCGCTGACCGCGTCCATGCTGTTTTGCGTCACCGCGGGAAAGTCCAGTTCGCGCGCCACCAGTTCGCGGTCGAGCACGATGGTCGAGCCCGCGATGGCGCCCGAGCCCAGCGGCAGCACGTTGATGCGCTTGCGCGCGTCCACCAACCGGTCGCGATCACGCTGAAACATCTCCACGTAGGCGAGCAAATGGTGGGCAAAGTAGACCGGCTGCGCCCGCTGGAGATGCGTGTAGCCGGGAATGATCACATCGCGATAGCGCGAGCCGAGATCGACCAGCGACCGCTGCATCTCGGCGAGCAGCTCATCCAATTCGTCACAGGCGTCGCGCAGGAAAAGCCGGATATCGAGCGCGATCTGGTCATTGCGGCTGCGCGCCGTGTGCAGCTTGGCGCCGGCGTCGCCGATCCGCTTGGTCAACTCGGCCTCGATGTTCATGTGTACGTCCTCGAGCTCCGTTTTCCATTGGAACTGGCCGGCCTCGATCTCCGCGCCGATGGCCTTCAGCCCGGCCACGATCTTCTCGCGTTCCTCGGCGGTGATCAGCCCGGCCTTTTGCAACGCCGCCGAATGCGCGATGGAACCTTCGATGTCATGACGCCACAGGCGCCAGTCAAAGCTGATCGATTCGCTGTACTGCTGAAGCAGCGCGGAGGTTTCTTGCTGAAAGCGGCCTTTCCACATGATGAAGAATGTCGTGGTGGTGGGAGTTTGAAAATCGGATTTAGCCCGCGAATCACACAAATCACACGAATGAAATAGGGTTGATTCGTGTCATTCGCGTGATTTGCGGGCCTTTTTCGACCCTAACGTTCCACAGCGAATTGCTGAAATGCTAATCTCGCGCTGCCTTGCGATTTTTGCAGGCGCCGTGTTTGCGCAGTTCGTCGCAATTGGCCTCGATGCGCAGGCTCTTCGAGGCCGGGGAAAACCCCAGCCGCTTGCTGATGCACTCCTCGAGCAGCTCGATGTGCTGGTCCTCAAACTCCACGATCCGGCTGCAATCCACGCAGATCAGGTGATTATGGTGCGGGTGCTCCAGGTAATTCGGATCGTAAAATTTGTAGTCCTTTCCGAAGTCCATCTCCTTCAGGACCCCGCATTCCACGAGCAGCGGCAACGTGCGATACACCGTGGCCCGCGACACCGAGCGGTCGATCTTCCGCGCCATGCGCAACAGCTCCTCGGCCGTGTAGTGTTCGGTCGTGCTGAAAGCCGCCTGGATGATGGCTTCCCGTTGCATAGTCTTGCGCAGACCGCGATCGGCCAGAAATGTATGAATGCGTTCGCGAATACCAGGGCGCATAGGATCACTATGCGGGCGGCGTGAGGGAGCGTCAAACATCCGCAGGCCACCTCCTGCCGTTTCGGACGCGGAAAAAATCGAACGGTTTGATGGGATTTGAATCGCTTTGAAATACAGTAGCGGAGGCGGTGCAGTCCGGGCGCCCATGGGCCACGTGATCCCCTCCGCGCGGATGGAGTTCCTCGCGCACCACCGGCGGCAGCCGCGCGATCTTGCTATTTCGTCTTACCTTCATGGGCACGAGCCTATCACGCGTCGGCGAAGACGAACACAGACTGCGTGGGCTGTATGGGCTGTGTACGGAAAAATCCTTCATTTGGGGGCCAAAAAACCTCTTTTCGCCGCACTCCCCCGGGGAATCTTTCGTTCCCTATACCGCCGCTATTCATTTGAAATGAGGGCACTACCTGTCACCTCTTACGCAATTACGTGAAGTCCTAACGCTTGCGCCCCTCAGACGCTCATACTCAATGTGAGTGATTACCGCCCAGATATGATCCGCCAGCACCTGTTTCCCCTCTTTATCCGTGTCGGACTCGGGTCGCTCGCACTCGTCCCCGGGGCCCGAGGCGCCGATTCGCAGCCGGACAAGGTGCATTTCAACCGGGATATCCGGCCGATTTTCTCCGACACCTGTTTTCATTGCCACGGTTTCGACGCCAAGGCCCGCAAGGCCGGCCTGCGCCTCGACATCCGCGAGGAAGCGCTGAAGAAGACCGAAAACGACGTCTACCCAATCGTCCCCGGCAAGCCGGAGGAGAGTGAGATCATCAAGCGCCTCTATACGACCGACGCGGACGACATCATGCCGCCGATCAAGGCGCATAAGGAAATCGCCCCGGCGCAGAAGGAGATCATCAAGCGATGGGTGGCGGAAGGGGCAGTCTACGAGCCGCACTGGGCCTACGCCCCGTTGACCAAGCCGGTGGTACCGCAGATCGGAGATGGGAGTTCGAAGATCGCCAATCCCATCGACGGTTTCATCCGCGAGAAGCTGGCGGAAAAGAAGATCGAACCTTCGCCGGAAGCGCCCAAGGCGAAACTGCTGCGCCGCCTCTCGCTGGACCTGACCGGGCTGCCGCCTACCGCCGAGGAAGTCGCGGCTTTCGTCGCGGACGAATCGCCGAATGCCTATGGGAAGCAAGTGGAACGGTTGCTGGCCTCCCCGCGCTTTGGCGAACGCATGGCCGTGTGGTGGCTGGATGTCGCCCGCTTCACCGACACGGTCGGTTTCCACGGCGACCAGAACCAGCGCATCTTTCCCTACCGCGACTACGTCATCAACGCCTTCAACACGAACAAGCACTTCGACCAATTCACCATCGAGCAACTGGCCGGCGACCTCCTGCCCAATCCCACCCCCGAGCAGCTCGTGGCCACGGGCTACAATCGCCTGAACATGATGACGCGCGAAGGCGGCGCGCAGCCCAATGAATACCTCGCCAAGTACGGCGCCGAGCGCGTGCGCTCCGTGGCGGCAGCCTGGTTCGGCAGCACCTTCGGTTGCGCGGAATGCCACGACCACAAGTTCGACCCGATCAAGACCCGCGACTTCTACGAGTTGAAGTCGTTCTTCGCCGACGTGAAGCAATGGGGCGTCTACTCCGACTACGGCTACACCAAAAACAACGAGCTGGCCGGATTCACCAACGAGTCCCCCTTCCCGCCCGAAATCCAAGTCGAGAGCCCGTATCTGCTCACCGAAAAGAAGCACGCGCAGGCGGACCTCGACGCGCATCTCCAGGCCACACGGGAAAACCTCACCAAGGACAAGAAACTGCGGCCGCAATTCGACCAATGGGTCAAGGACTCGCTCGCTTTTCTCGGCCACGAAAGCACTGGCTGGGCGTCGCCGGCCCTCAGCGCGCTCATCTATAACAAGGCGGGCAAACCCGACCTGGACCGCGACGTGGCCATCGGCGCCGGACTCGCCGTCCAACTCGACAAGCCCCTCGGCAAGGAGGAGGAACTGCGCATCACCACGCGCACCGCTGCCGGGCGCATCGCTTCCGTGCGTATCGAGGCTGCTGAGGACCTGGCGGAGGAGAAAGACATCACCGCTTCCTTTGGTAAGAGCCTCAAGGTCTCCGCCAGCGTGAAGACCGCCGATGGCAAGATACGGAAGCTCGCCGCCTATTACGCGGACGCCACGGCCAAAGAGCCTCGCTACGACAACGGCAACGAAATCCTCGGCGTGGCCAGCGATTGGAAGTTGCCCCGGCACAAGACGGAAAAATCGCCCAGTGCTGTCTGGCAGCTCGATCCGCCGGTGAAACTCGCCGCCAACGAGAAGCTGGTCATCACCATTTCCGGGGACAATCCCCTGCCCCTGCGCGTCTCAATTTCGCCCTTCGCCGCACGAACCCCGCTTGGCGTCGACGCTGCCGCCTTGCGCGCCGCGCTCAGCGCCGCTCCCGAGGCCCGCACCGCAGAGCAGCAGGCCTTGCTCGCCGACACCTGGCTCTTCAGCACAGCCACCGATCGCGCCGCTTTCGACCGTTACAAACAGCTCGCGTCGGTCCTGCGGGAAACCCGCGATGGCAAGGCCTGGACGATGGTCACCCAAGCCGACGAACCACTGACTGTCCGCGTGCTCCCACGCGGCAACTGGCAGGACGAAAGCGGGCCGATCGTGCTGCCGGCCACGCCCTCCTTCCTGCCCGGGCGCGAAGAGAGCACGCCGGAAAAGCGCCTGACCCGCCTGGACCTCGCGGAATACATCGTTTCCAAGGAAAACCCCATCACCGCCCGCACGGTCATGAACCGGCTCTGGCAGCAATTCTTCGGCACCGCCTTGAGCGCTTCTGTGGACGATCTCGGCTCGCAAGGCGAACCGCCGTCGCACCCGGAATTGCTCGACTGGATCGCCAGCGAATTCCGCGACAGCGGCTGGGACTTCAAGCACATGATCACGCTTTTCGTGACCAGCGCAACCTACCGGCAGAGCAGCGTGCTGCGCCCGGAGTTGCGCGATATCGACCCGGCCAACCGCCTGCTCGCTTCGCAGAACCCGCGCCGCCTCGAAGCCGAGTTCGTCCGCGACAATGCGCTCTTCATTGCCGGCGTCCTGAACCTCGACCAGATCGGCGGCCCGAGCATCAAGCCGTACCAGCCGCCGGGCTATTACGATGCGCTGCAATTCCCGACCCGCGATTACGTCGCGAGCACGGGGCCGGAGCAATGGCGCCGCGGCGTCTACATGCACCGCCAGCGCACCTTCCTCCATCCCATGCTCGCCAATTTCGATGCGCCTTCCCGCGACGAATGTGCCGCTGCGCGCACGGTCAGCAATACTCCACAGCAGGCCCTCACGCTCCTCAATGATCCGACTTTCGTCGAAGCCGCGCGCCTCTTCGCCAGCCGGGTGCTGACCGGGGAAGCCACCGGCGACGACGTCCGGCTCGACCGCGCCTTCGAGATCGCCGTGGCCCGCGAGCCCAAGGACAAGGAAAGGGAATCGCTGGAGAAATTCCTCGCCACGCAGCGCGACTACTATCGCGAGCATTCCGACGATGCCGGCAAGCTGCTCAAGACCGGCTACGCCCCGCCGACCCAGGGCGATCCCGCCGAGCTGGCCGCGTGGACCAATCTCTGCCGCGTTCTCCTCAATTCGCAGGAAGTCATCACCCGCTACTGATATGAAGCCCTTCGATCCCATCGCCCACGCGCTGAGCGTCAATCGCCGCACCTTCCTGACCCAAGGCGCCTACGGCCTCGGCGGACTCGCGCTAGCAATGTTGCAAAACAAAGGCCTCGGCGTCACCACCGCCGGGCATCGGCCCGAAGGCTGGCACGGCGTGCTGCAGGAAGCGCATTTCCCGATCAAGGCCAAGCGCGTGATCTTCCTTTGCATGGCGGGTGGCCCGTCGCATCTCGAGACCTTCGACTGGAAGCCGGAGCTGAAGAAACTCGACGGCCAGCCGTTCCCCGAATCGTTCACCAAGGGACAGCAGCTCGCGCAGTTGCAAAACGCCGTGCTCAAGGCCCGCGGCTCGATCACCAATTTCGCCCGCCACGGCGAGGCCGGCATCGAGATCAGCGATCTTTTTCCGCACATCGCCGGCGTCGCCGATGATCTCTGCGTCGTCCGCTCCATGCAGACCGAGCAGATCAACCACGACACTGCGCACGCCTTCATGAACACCGGCTCGATCATCAAGGGCCGGCCGAGCATGGGTTCGTGGCTGCTTTATGGACTCGGCGCGGAGACCCAGGAATTGCCCGGCTTCATCGTGCTCATGTCGGCAGGCAAGACCGGCCTCCAGCCCGTCTCCGCCCGGCAATGGTCGAGCGGCGTGCTGCCCAGCCGTTTCCAAGGCATTCAATTCCAATCGCGCGGCGACGCCGTGCACTACATCGGCAATCCCGAGGGTGTCTGCCAGAGCACGCAGCGGCAGGTCATCGACGAGATCGCGCACCTGAATGGCATCCTCGCCGATGAGCAGCACGACCCCGAAATCGCCACGCGCATTGCGCAGTACGAGCTGGCCTTCAAGATGCAGAGCAGCGTGCCGGAGCTGATGGATTTCAAGAACGAGCCGAAGGAGATGCTCGACCTCTACGGAGTGACGCGCCCCGGCGATGGCAGCTTCGCCTCCAACTGCCTGCTCGCCCGCCGCCTCGCCGAACGCGGCGTGCGCATGATCCAGCTCTACCATCGCGCGTGGGATCACCATGGCGATCTCAAAGGCGGCATGGAAGCCGGCGCGAAGGATGTGGATCAAGCCACCGCCGCGCTCATCACCGATCTCAAGCAACGCGGTCTGCTCGACGACACGCTCATCCTCTGGGGCGGCGAATTTGGCCGCACTCCCATGGGCCAGGGCAGCGGCCGCGACCATCACATCCTCGGCTTCAGCGTCTTCATGGCCGGCGGCGGCGTGAAAGCTGGAACTACCTACGGTGCCACCGATGAACTCGGCTACCGCTCCGTGGAAAACGTGGTCAATGTGCACGACCTCCACGCCACCATGCTCGCGCTTCTGGGCGTCGACCACAAGCGGCTCTCCACCAAGTTCCAGGGTCTTGACGTGCGCCTGACCAATGTCGCCGGCAATATCGTCAAGCCGCTGATGGCGTAACCATGGTGTCATCCTGAGCGGAGCGCAGCGGAGTCGAAGGATCCCGTCGACTCACGGGCGATGATCGCTGGTTGGTCGACGGGGTTCTTCGACTGCGTTCGCTTCGCTCACTCCGCTCAGAATGACAGCGCAAGAGGACGCGCCCTCCACCTCCGCCCTACTTCGCCCCCGGCGTTCCCGTTTGCGTGGCCGTCTTTTGACCGAGCAAAAACGCCACCAAGTCCCGCAACTCCGCCGGATTCTGGATGAGCCCCTCGGGCATGGGCGAACGGTCCTGAAGTTCCCGGGAAACGATGTCCGCCTTCTTTACTGTGCGTCGCACTCCAGCGGGCAGCAGAAACTCCACTTCCGCTCCCGTCTCGCTGGTGATCAGTCCAGTCACGATGTCCCCATTTTGCAGCTTGGCGAGCGTCCACCGAAAGAGCGGCGCGACGACCTTGTTCGGCGTGATGACCGACTCCACGATGTATTGCGCGCTGAAGCGGCTGCCCGCCCCGGCCAGGCTCGGGGCACCGCCGCCTGCGTCCCCGTCCTTGATGCCATGACACACCGTGCAACCGCGCGTGTTGAAAAGCTCCTGCCCCTTTTTAGGATCGCCGGACGCAGCTTCCTTCACCCAATCCAATTTCGCATACGCCTCGGGCAATTCCATGAGCCCGGTCGTGGTGGCGTTGGCGATGGGCTTCGCCTTTTCGGGCGGAGCCGGGAAGCCGAGCAACGCATTGACTTGCGACTCGGTCTGGGCATCCCCCAGCAGCCGCAAATAGAGCGCGGCTTGCTTGGTGAGACTGGCGTCTGTGTCCGTGAGGCGTTCGCGGAGAAGATCCAGCAGGGCCAGATCGTCGGTCGTCTTGTTTCGGCTCGCCCACGCTTCGCTGGCGGTGAAATTCCCCATTTTGGCGCGCTCGGTGAGCACTTCTTCCCCACCACCGGCGTAAGTGATCCGGTACGCGTCCTTCTTGCTCGCGTCGAGCGAGGTCGTGGAATCCAGCGGCTGATCCCATGGCGGGAGCGAAAGGCGGAACCCGATGGCCACGACACCAGCACGACGGCGCGGCAACTCCGGCGAAGTGCAGAGCGTCCGTAATTGCGCCACGGTTGTCCGCTGTGCCAGGAGAAAATCCGCGGCCTGGCGAATATGGCTGAAGTCCTCCCCGGCTGCGGTAACGACCGCGTCAAAAGGCAATTCGTTGGTTTGATCCTGAAGCCCAGCTAGCCCGGCCTGCCGCACCCGCGGATCGCTGTCTTTCAACGCCGTAGTGAAGAATCCGCTCGCTCCCGTTACGCCAAAACGCGCCAGCGCACTCACCGCTTCCGCGCGAATTTCAGCATCAGCATGTCCGGCGAGCTTTTGCACTTCACCGCGCGTTGCGGAATTGGAGGCGGCCAGCCAGATGAGATGCGACGCCGTGGGCGATTTCGGATCCAGATTCGCGAGCTCGGGGCTGGCGTCGCCGCGGCGGGTCAGTTCGAGGTGGGCGCGGAAGCGGTTGCTCCAGTTCGGGTTCCTCAATTCGGTGAACAACTGCCAAGAGGAGGCGGCAACTTCATCGAATGCCGTGAATGGCGCGGCCGCCGTGTCATTCACGCGAGTGATCATCACCAGATCGCTCCGGTACATCGGCGACCCTTCGTTGTGCACCATGAAGCACACCACGGCGAACAGCCGCCCTCCGCGACCGACTGCTACGCTCACCGGCCGTGCATCGCCATCGCCCGTCAGCACGATCTGCTCCTTCGTCTTGAAGGAATCGCCCGCTGCCTGGAGCGGATAGTAGGCGATCTTGCGCGAGCCCCATTCCGGCACCAAGAGCGCGTGCCGGTATTTCTCCCCGAGAAACGCGTCCCCGTAGTAGGCCATGCCGATGGGCACGTAGCGCCCGAGGTCCGCGCTCATCGTGTCGAGCAGGTCGCTGCGCCAGGGCTGCTTCTCGATCATCCACCCACGCGGCCAGTTGAAGTAGGAGTGCGGGGTGATGTGCAGCAGGCGCCCGGGCACATAATCGTTGGGCATCCCCTCGTGGTCATTGTCATTGCCGAAGAGGTTCCACTGTTCATCGAAGGCCAGCCCGCAATCGTTGCGCGTGCCATTGGCGATCACGCTCAGTTTCCGGCCATCGGGACTCAGCCGCAGCACCCCGCCCTCGCCGGTGTAGGGTGTCGGCGCGTTGTCCGGCCCGTGGTAGATCGGCCAGTGCCCGAAGTGGTCGGGGCGGCGGCGATAATCCCCGTAGTAAACGAGCTCGTCTCCCAGCGACAGGTAGAGGTCGCCATCGGGGCCGAAGGTCATCCCGTGCAACCCCTGGTGGACGTGAAACACCGGCCATCCCCACATGAGGCGCTCGGCGGTGAGGCCCTCGCGCTTCACCACGCCGTCACGCAGCAGATAGAGCGCAGTCGTCGTGGCCACGTAAAGATCGTGCCCGCGAATCGCGATGTCGTAGACCCAGGCGTCCTTTGGAAAGCGGAACAACTCCCGCCGGGGCTGATAGAGCCCGCCGGCCGCCGGCTCATAGACGAACAGCGCTTCGCGCGACCCCGCGAAAAGACGCCCCATCCCATCCACCGCCAGCCCCAGAAACGACACTTGCGGATCACTATCGACCGTCACCAGCTTGAGGTCCGGATCCGTCAGCCGATACTCACCTTTGGCGCTCGCCGTGGCCTCGGACGGCACGGCGGCAAATCCTTCGGCCACGAGCAGCAAACAGAACAGCCCGGAGAGACAACTACGCATAATCGGAGCGGAGACATTCATTGTTTTGAAAAAGGGGGACAGGACGCGGAAGACGTTCAGCATTTCCAACCAAACGCGTCACGGGAACTTGGTTCCCGTAACGTCGACGTCGACGATTGCTGCCTACTTCTGCTCTTCGCGGTACGGCTTGTTCTGCTTGTAGAGATCGATCCGCGACTTGATGTCCGCCTGCACTTCCGGCGGTTCCTGCGCCGAGGCCTTCACCGCTTCCTCCTGCCACTTGATCGCGTCGGAAAACTGGCCCTTCTCCGCAAAGGCCGCGGCCAGCGTATCGAGATAACCGGCATTCTGGTAGCTGGTCAGTTCGCAGGCCTGGCTGGCCAGTTCCACCGCACGCTGTCCGTTGCGTACGCCATCCTTCACGCCCGTGGCCAGCAGCCACGCGCAATCGTTGAACGGCTGCGCCTCCGTGGGAAAACGCTGCATCAACTCGCCGTAAGTGGTCAGGGCTTTTTCGAGATCGCCCGACCCATATTGGGCCGATGCTTTTCCGAGCAGCGCCCGGAAATCACCCGGCACGCCGGTAAGGATCGCCTGGTAATCGTTGATCGCATCGCTCCACGACTTCTTGCTCCGGTAAATCTCCGCGCGCCCGAGTAGCGAGGGCACGTCCTTGGGATTGAGTTTCAGCGCGGCATTGAAATCGGCCATCGCCTTGTCCATGTCCCCCAGCCCGGCGTAAGCGTAGCCGCGTTGCGCCAGCGGTTGCGGATCCTGCGGCAGCAGATCGACCGCTTGCGAGTAATCCTCGACGGCCTCCTTGAAATCGCCCTTCAGGTAGTTCACCCCGCCGCGCCCGGTGTGGCCGGTCGGGTCCTTCGGGTCGAGCTGGATGCAGCGCTCGAAATCCGCCAGCGCCTCGTCCAGTTCCTTGCGCAACACATGCACCTGGCCGCGCGCCTGCAGCGCCTCACGGCTGTCGGGTTGGAGGGCCAGCGCCGCGTTGAGATCGTTGAGCGAAGACTTGGTATTCCCCGAGTCTCCCGAGACAAGCCCACGCAGAAACAGCGCCAGGTAATGCTGCGGATCGAGCCGCAGCGCCTCGTTGAAGTCGGCCAGCGCGTCGTCAAACTGCCGCTGCTTCTGGAAAACGTAGCCGCGATGCGCATAGGCCTCGGCAGTCGGCTTGATGCGGATGGCCGCATTCAGGTCAGGCAGCGCCTTGTCATACTCTCCCTTGCCCGCCCGCAGCCGTCCGCGCCAGAAATGCGCTGCCGCATTGTCGGGGTCCTCCGTCAGCGCGGCATCGAGCGCCGCCAGAGCGTCGTCGATCTTATTCTCCTTCAGCGCGTCCTCGGCCTCCTGCAGATGGTTCTTTTGTTCCGTCTTGATCGCCCCGGGGCTCAGGGCCGGCAGCAGAAGCAAAATGGCGAGGGGGAGAACGCGGCGAAGTTTGGCAAGGTGAAGCACGCGGCGACGGTCACGCGGAGTGGCCCGCAGGTCAAGTCTGACGCTACAAGCTTTCCCCCGCAAATTCTTCTCCACCTCCGCGCATTTCCGGCTACATTCCGCGCCCCTGCCATGTATCGCACCCATTCCTGTCAACAGCTTCGCCCCGCCGATATCGGCCAATCCGTCACACTCGCCGGATGGGTAAATACCAACCGCGATCACCACGGCGTCATCTTCATCGACCTGCGTGATCGCGAAGGCGTGACCCAGGTCGTTTTTCGCCCCGAAGAGAACCCCGAAGTCGCCGCCGCCTCGCACAAGCTGCGTAGCGAAGACGTCATCCAGATCACCGGCAAAGTCGCCGCCCGCGTCACCGGCACCGAGAACTCCAAATTGGCCACCGGCGCGATCGAGGTCATCGGCACCGCACTCACCGTCCTCAACAAGGCCGACGTCCCGCCCTTCCCGCTTGACGACCCGAAGGTCAACGAAGACCTGCGCCTCGAGTACCGCTACCTCGACCTGCGCACCGAGCACATGCAGCGCAACCTCAAGCTGCGCCATCGCATCGTCAAAGCCACTCGCGATTACCTCGATGAAAAGGGCTTCCTCGAGATCGAGACCCCCGTGCTGTCGAACCCCACCCCCGAAGGCGCGCGCGACTTCCTCGTGCCCTCGCGGCTCAACCCCGGCACCTTTTACGCGCTCCCGCAGGCCCCGCAGCAGTACAAGCAGCTCCTGCAAGTCGCCGGCCTGGAGAAGTATTTCCAGATCGCCCGCTGCTTCCGCGATGAAGACTTGCGCGCCGACCGCCAGCCGGAATTCACGCAGATCGACGTCGAGGCTTCTTTCATCACCGACGTGGAAATCCAGACGCTCATCGAGGGCCTCCTCGTGCGCATCTTCAAGGAAGCTCGCGGCGTCGATGTCCCCACGCCCTTCCCGCGCATCACCTACGCCGACGCCATGAACCGCTTCGGCTCCGACAAGCCCGACATGCGCTTCGCCCTCGAACTGGTCGATCTGGCCGACATCTTCAAGGAGTCGCAGTTCAAGGTTTTCCGCTCCGTTGCCGATGGTGGTGGGGTGATCAAGGGCCTCAACGCCAAAGGCGCCGCCGCGCTGCTCAGCAAGGAACAGCTCAAGAAATGGGAGGAATGGGTCAAAACCGAATTCGGCGCCAAGGGCCTCGCCTATATCAAGTGGCCTGCAGCCGGCCTCAGTGAGGCCGGCCCCGGGGTCACTGACCCCGGCTACAACACCTGGGAATCCCCCATCGTGAAATTCTTCAGTGACGCCGAAAAGGCCGCGCTCACCGAGCGCCTGGGCTTTGCCCCCGGCGACGTCCTCTTCTTCGGCGCCGATCTCAAGCTCGAGCCCGTGGTCGAGGTGCTCGGCCGCGTCCGCCTGCGCTGCGCCGACATCCTCGGCATCCTCGCCGCCAAGAAGGACGAGCTCAACTTCCATTGGGTCGTCGATTTCCCGCTCCTCGCCTTTTCACCCGAGGACAACCATTGGGTCGCCGTCCACCATCCTTTCACCCGTCCGAAAGCCGAGGACGTCCCCGCCCTCGAAGCCGGCGAATACGCCAGGGTCCGCGCCGTCGCTTACGACGTCGTCCTCAATGGCGTCGAACTCGGCGGCGGTTCGATCCGTATCCACGAGAAGGACTTGCAGGCGAAGATGTTCGAAGTACTCGGCGTCGGCCCCGAGGAGCAGCAGGTTAAATTCGGCCATCTGCTCCGCGCGTTCAGCTTCGGCGCCCCGCCCCATGGCGGCATCGCGCTCGGGCTCGACCGCCTCGTCATGCTCGCGGTCGGCGCGGAATCCATCCGCGAAGTCATCGCCTTCCCGAAGAACAACCGTGGCTGCGATCTCATGACGCACTCGCCGGTGGAAGTCGATTTCAAGCAGCTCCGCGAGGTCTACATCGCGAGCACGGCGAAAAAGAATTGAACCGTTTGGCGCGCCGCGCGCTCTAAGCGCATCGCTCGCGCGGCTGGCCGGCCAAATTGCCCTCGCCCGCCCGCGGCGCCGCGCCTACTTTCGATGACTATCATGTTGAAACACCTCGTCCGGCTCACCGCCGTGCTCCTCTTCCTGGGAGCCAGCGCCCTGCGCGCCGAGGAAATCAACCCGCCCTTCGGCCTCCGCTGGGGTGAAACCGCCCAGCGCCTGGAAAAACTCCTCGGCGGCGCCAAGGCGACCATCGTCGACAAGCGTTTCGTCGACGGCAAGGAAGCGTGGGACGTCGAGGGGCTGCTCCAGACCGGCCTCAAGCGCACCGTCTTTTACTTCCATCGCGGCGAATTGGTCGAAGTCGAGCTTCAGTACCAGCAGGACGGCTGGGACGATGCCCAATACACCAACCTCATGAACGACGTGCGCAAGCGCCTCGAGCAGCGTTACGGCGAAGGCCAGCTCGTCGCCCGCCGCACCGAGCAGGCGCCCGATAGCGACGTCACCCAAAAGATCGTGGGCTACAAGTGGAACCAGAACAACACCGCCATCGAACTGGTCTATTTTGCCGCCGTGAATACCTCGCAGTCCTACCGGACCCTGAGCGTGCACTATAAAACGTACTAACGCGGAACCAATATCTGGAGGGCAGCGCTCCGTCGCTGCCGGGCGGTGACCTGTCCGAGGAAGCGACGGCGCGCTTCCCTCCAGTTCCGCTTCGCAAGCCCCTCTCAGTTCGCCGCCAGCCGCTTCGTCGAATGAGACACCACCACGGCCACGGCCGTCTCCCGCGTTGCGGGTTCCACCGGCAGCACCCGGGCCATCTTCACACTGCAATGGATCCCGCTGAATTGCTGCGCCATCTGCATCGGCGCCGCGTTGTGCACCCATTGCGGCGTCCAGGATTGATTGTCCATCATGTAAGTCCGCCCGCCATCGTCATACATTACCACGGCGTGCGATCCACGCCCCGCAGCCGTGCCCAGCACCGGTTGCGCCGAAATATCTCCCGCCGCGTCCGTCGCCGGAACCCCGCCCGCTTCATAACCATAGACGACCACTCGCGCAGCGATCCCCGCCGCTTCGAGTTTCTTTTGCAACGCCGTGGCAAAAGGCAGGCACTGGCCCGCCTTCCCTTTCCCGGGGATACTGGAGTCCTTGGCAATCCGCGCGGCCTGGGTATCTCCGATCCGGATGCCACCCGCCATACAGGGAGCGCTTGCAGTGACCAGCAGGGCCACCGCCGCTATCGCTATCTGTTTCATCGTTTTCATACCTCCTATAGAGCACCGCGCATACGCCACCCCGCGCGGCGTCTCTGTATATCCCCTCAGGGAATCCCCTGAATCCGTGGGGTTTAACCCGCATCCGTCGGTAGGTTTCTCCACGAGAAAGTCTTTATCCGCTCCGACTCAGAGTGACCTATGCGTGTTCCCACGCAATGGTTTTCCCGAATTCACAAGCCGCGCTTGCGTCCCCACCCTTGCTGCCGTGAAATACCGCCCTTGATCTCGTCCCGCTCCCTGCACGCCACCCTGAAGCAAACCTTCGGCTACGACTCCTTCCGCCCCCTTCAGGAGGAGATCATCACCGACGCCCTCGCTGGCCGCGACGTCTTCGCCCTGCTCCCCACCGGCGGTGGCAAATCCCTCTGCTTCCAGCTCCCCGCTCTCCTCCGCGAGGGCCTCACCGTCGTCGTCTCCCCCCTCATCGCCCTGATGAAGGACCAGGTCGACGCCCTCACCGCCACCGGCGTCCCTGCGACCTTCCTCAATTCCACCCTCGATGGCGACGAAGCCCGCGCCCGCTTCCGCGGCCTGCACCGCGGCGAATACCGCCTGCTCTACGCCGCCCCCGAGCGTCTCATGCTCCCCGGCTTCGTCGACAATCTCCGCGCTTGGAACGTCACCCAGCTCGCCATCGACGAAGCGCATTGCATCAGCGAATGGGGCCACGATTTCCGGCCCGAGTACCGCCAGCTCGCCGAGTTGCGCGCCAGCCTTCCCGATGTCCCCGTCATGGCCCTTACCGCCACCGCCACCGAGCGTGTGCGGGCCGACATCGTTGAGAAGCTCCACCTCCACGCGCCCCGTTGCTACACCGCCAGCTTTAATCGCCCGAACCTCACCTACCGCGTCGTCCCGCGCGCCCAGCCCTACGATCAAGTGCTCGCCTTCCTCCGCGGACGCCCCGGCGAAAGCGGCATCATCTATTGCGCCAGCCGCAAGGCCGCCGAGAGCGTCGCCGAGCGGCTCATGGCCGATCGCATCCCCGCCCGCCCCTACCACGCCGGCCTCACCGGCGAGGAGCGCTCGAAGAACCAGGAACTCTTCCTCCGCGACGAAGTGCGCGTCATCTGCGCCACCATCGCCTTCGGCATGGGCATCAATAAACCCAACGTCCGCTTCGTCCTGCACTAC
>Ga0206892_1039_pt1 | contig 18161 bp, 19 predicted proteins | sample Alteio_BWOrgHeat_56_FD_153257 | JGI IMG/M metagenome (GOLD analysis project Ga0206892, IMG submission 153257) | Enriched cells from forest soil in Barre Woods Harvard Forest LTER site, Petersham, Massachusetts, United States - Alteio_BWOrgHeat_Nextera8 ... | reverse complement strand
CTACCCCATCACTCCTGAAAGTGTTCTTATAGTCAGAAGCAAGTTGAAGTTTTCGGATCATTTTTCAAACAAGGAAAATGGTCCTGGGAGAGAGGCATATGAAGTTCAGTCGTAGCAAGATGATGATGTTGGCGGGATCAGCGATTGTGCTGTTAGCGGGGTTCGCGGTGGCGGAGCATCATGGCGGCCCACGCGATGGCGATGAGTTTGGCGGGCGGATGTTCAGGCATCTGGATTTGAGCGATGCGCAACGGACCCAAATCAAACAGATTTGGACAAAGGAAATGCCGACGATAAAGCCGTTGTTCAAGCAGGAAATGCAGAGCCATGAGGCGATGAAGCAGCTCATCCAAAGCGGCACATTCGATGAGGCCAAGGCGCAGGAAATCGCAACTCAAGGAGCGCAGATCCACGCGCAACTCGAGGTGCAGCATGCTCGCATCGCCTCTGAGGCATACCAGGTTCTGACCGCGGAGCAAAAGGCCAAGCTGGCGCAGCACATGGCCGAGCGCCAGCAGCGGTGGCAGCAGCATATGCAAGAGCATCAGCAGGGAGCTGGCTCGGCAGAGACTCCGAACCAGTAAGGAATCTCACGGCGCAGGGGAGGGACGTGAGGGGGATCAGTCCCTCCCCAGTAGGGCTTAATTCAACCGATTAGGAAAGGCGGGTAACTTCATGGCAAGCATAGCTATACCAGCTGATCTCGTGGACGCCATTGCAAGCGAGATGGCCAGCGGAGTGGATCGCGCCGTCGAATGCTGGATGTCGCAAATTGAACAAGCGCTTACGGATTCGCGCCTAACCTCGCTCGGACGGCTTTTTGCCGTACGCGAGGTTCTGGAGCAATACAAACATCTGACCGGAAAAACACATTTGAAGCATCCGGTCAACTAGTTCATCTGTGGAAGGTGCAATGATGAGCGTAGATGGTGTTTATTCTTACCTGATCGATTCCACCTGGCTTTTCCTGGGGAGTTGGGTCGCGTTGCTGGTCACGGCTGCTGTGGCTGCGTTCGTTCCGGTTCGGCGCAACGAACGACCTTCGCGATAGTGCGGCCCGGCATCTTGTGATGATCGTGAAAGTGAAGCGGGTGCTGGTAGAATCTCATCTACTAGCAACATGCTGCCCAAGAGTCTGCGTCCGCTGTTTCCCTACTTTAAGAAGTACCGACGCAATTACGTTGTGGGAACGATTTGCATTTTCCTGACCAACGGGATCTGGATTCTCTTTCCGCAGGTAATTCGGCGGGCAGTCGACGATCTGCATGGCGGCGTTACCAGGCACAAGCTCGTGACCTATGCGCTGCTCTTGCTTGCTGTCGCTATCGCCAAAGGCATTTTTCAGTATCTGACCCGCTCGATTGTCATTGGGGTTTCCCGCGAAATTGAATTCGATCTGCGTAATGACCTGTTTCAACACCTCGAAGGGCTTTCATATTCCTATTATCAGCGGACGCGGACCGGCGACATCATGGCCCGCGCGACCAATGATCTGAACGCGGTGCGCATGCTGCTGGGTCCGGCCATCATGTACTCGGCGAATACGATTGTTTTTACCGCCGGCGCTCTGATGTTCATGCTGTGGATTAGTCCAAAGTTGACGCTCTACGCTTTCCTGCCCCTGCCGATTGTCAGCATTACTATCCAGTATTTCGGGCAACGGATCCACGAACGGTTTGAGCGCATTCAGGCGATGTTCTCCGACATCTCGGCGCGGGCGCAGGAGAATTTCTCCGGTGCGCGAGTGATTCGCGCTTATGTGCAGGAGGAAGCGGAAATTGCAGCGTTTGAGACCTCGAACCTGGAATACATTTCGCGCAGCCTGAAGTTGGTTCGTCTGATGGGCATGCTCTGGCCGACACTCGAAACCATGCTCGGATTGGCCATTGTTCTGGTGTTGTGGCTGGGTGGGCGTGAAGTGATTGCCGGGAGGATTACGGTCGGCGATTTCGTTGCATTCAACACTTACATGGTTCAACTCACCTGGCCGGTCATCGCTCTGGGATGGGTGATCAATATTTTCCAGCGCGGAACGGCCTCGATGGGACGTATCAATGAGATTCTTGTCGAACGCTCGGAGATCGAGGATAGTGCGGACGTCAGGGCCGCTTTGGCCAGGAACAGCATGGGCGGGACCACCGCGCCTTCATCTTTTGAAGGCGAAATCGAGTTTCGGCATTTGGACTTTTCTTACAGCGGCACGCCGGTATTGCATGACATCAATTTGCGAATACCCGCGGGCAGCAGCTTGGCCATTGTGGGCCCGACCGGTTCGGGCAAGACAACGCTGGTCAACTTGATTCCTCGTATCTACGACGCCGAGCCGGGAACGGTGCTGATCGACGGAGTTCCCATTCGCGATTATCCTCTGGCGACTTTACGCAGCAACATTGGATTTGTGCCGCAAGAGACGTTTTTGTTCAGTGAGACGGTTCGGGGAAACATCGCGTTCGGAAAGCAAGGCGCTACGGACGAGGAAGTGCACGCTGCGGCGCAGGCAGCCGACATTGCGGAAGACATTGAGGGTTTTCCCGAGAAGTATCGGACGCTGGTGGGAGAGCGTGGAATAACGCTGTCCGGCGGGCAGAAGCAGCGAACCGCAATCGCCCGTGCCGCAATCCGAAACCCGCGCATTTTGATTCTCGACGATGCCCTTTCCAGCGTTGACACCCACACTGAAGACAAGATTCTGAATCATCTGCGTGAAATCATGCAGGGCCGCACAACGATTTTCATTTCTCACCGCGTCTCCACCGTGCGCAACGCCGACCGCATCGCGGTGCTGCACGCTGGACGAATTGTGGAACTGGGCACGCATGACGAACTCGTGGCCAAAGACGGCTACTACACCGATCTTTACAACAAGCAACTTTTGGAAGAAGAGTTGGCGGAAGTGTGATTCAAACGGGCGACAGGCCTGAGCCGCCCTTGTGGTTAATAGTTTCCTATGAATCGTGTCGTCATCCCCGAATTACTCGATACGGATTCCGGTACACCCGGTGAAGTTTCAACCGCGCTCTCTGACCTGCGGCACATCAATCAATGGTTTGGAGGAATTGCGACTTCGCAGTCGATGGTTGCGCGTGTCGCTTCGGAAAATCACGCCAGATCATTGTCGCTGTTGGAAGTCGCCGCCGGCGCCGGGTTTGTGCCACACGCCGTGAGCAAGAGAATGCTGGGACTCGGCGTCGACGTTCACGTCACGCTACTGGATCGTGCTGCGTCTCACCTGAGGAACGGTTTGGGAAACGGAACCCGCGCCATCGCCGGCGATGCCACGGCCCTTCCCTTTGCGGACGGGAGCTTTGACGTTGTGAGCTGCTGTTTGTTTGTTCACCACCTCGAGCCGGACGACATCGTGCGCTTCGTCAACGAAGGGCTGCGCGTCTGCCGCAAGGCAGTTGTCATCAACGATGTTGTCCGCGATCCGGTTCATCTAGCCCTGGTCTATCTCAGCCTGCCCCTTTATCGCAGCCGATTCACCCACCACGACGCGCCCGCCTCCGTAAAGCGCGCCTACACGATCGCCGAGATGCGAGAGATGTTGGGAAAAACTTCGGCAGCCCGCGTCGAGATCGCACGACACCCCTTGTACCGCATGGGTGCGATCGCGTGGAAACATTAGGGTGATTTACGACCTGATTGTTGTCGGCGGCGGGCCGGCTGGGACGTCGGCAGCAATCACCTCCGCCCGCGCTGGCGCTCGTGTGCTTCTGCTCGAACGCGGACGATTTCCTCGCCACAAAGTGTGTGGTGAATTTGTCTCGGCTGAATCGCTCGACCTTCTGGCTGACCTCTTCAGCTCTGAACACGATTCCCTGCTGGCTGACGCAGTTCGTATTCCTCGCACCCGTGTATTCCTCGACGGCCGCACACTTGAGGCGCCAGTCAATCCGCCCGCAGCCAGCATTGCCCGCCTGGATCTTGATGCGGGCCTTTGTCATTCGGCAGAGAAGTGCGGCGTCGAAGTCCGCCAGCAGGTTGTCGTGCAAGGCATAGTGGGAAGCGGACCTTTCACAGTTGCCACTTCAGCGAGAGCATTTGAAAGTCGTGCTTTGATCAACGCATCCGGAAGATGGTCAAACCTGAACCCTACATCCTCCGACTCGGCGAATTCACACGCGAAGTGGATCGGCCTCAAAGGGCATTTCGAGGAACCCAATCCGGCGCATTCGGTGGATCTTTACTTCTTTGATGGCGGCTATTGTGGAGTTCAACCAGTAGACATCCGAGACGGAACATCAAAAGCGTCTCGGGTCAACGCCTGCGCGATGGTGCGTGCTGAGGTCGCGAGTGCGCTGCGGGAAGTTTTCCATTGCCATCCGGCATTGCAAGAACGCAGCCGGCAGTGGAAGCCACTGAGTGATCCCGTGAGCACTTCGCCCCTGGTGTTTCGCGTACCGCAGCCGGAGAAAGACGGAATACTCATGGTTGGCGACGCTGCCGCATTCGTCGACCCGTTTGTCGGGGATGGCATTTCTCTCGCGCTGCGCAGCGGAGCGTTGGCTGCTCGGTGTTTGATTCCATTTTTTGCCGGGAACGCTTCGCATTTGGAGGCGGCGCGCAACTACTGTGCAAGGTATGAACGCGATCTCTCACCGGTTTTTCGCGCATCCTCACAAATCCGCCGAATGCTGAGTTGGCCGCGAAGCTTGCGAACTCCCGTTTTGTTTTTGTTGGCCAAGACACCAGCAGTCACGCGATACCTGATCAGCAAAACGCGATAGGCATCTTGGGGAGAGAGTCAGCAAGCAACATCTCCGCGGTCTGCGAAAACAATGATTAGCGCACTACCAGCACTTCTCGGATATTGTCACGGGTGAGGAAAAACTTGATCGAGGCAAAGTCGCGGAACAGGTTTTCGATGTGGCGATTGTTGAAGACTCGTTGCAAGCGGAAACTTTTGTCGATGGACGTGTGAACGGCTCCGGTGGGGCCCTTGCGCATGTCTTTACGAGCTTCGACGTGCTGCATCTCCAGCACATCGCTTCCCATAATGTGATAGCGATAGCAGGGAGCGTCCGGCCCGGCCTCGCGAGTATGAAAGAATGCGAGCAACTGGCCACCGGGTTTGATGGTCGACCATAACCGCGCCACCACGGGTTTCACCAGGCTCTCATCCATGTAATCCGCGAGGTTCCAGCAGAGCACGACATCGAAATGGGCAGCCGGGTAAACCAGATTGTCCGACAGAAAACGTTTGCTATCCATTACGACCTGACCGGTCTCGTCCTTCATCTTCAGCGACGGATCGGTTGAGGCATCGAGCAGATCTTCGCTGTAAATCTTGTGCCCACGTTCCGTCATGTAGCGAATGTTCGAAGCCGATGTTGAGCCAATATCAAGGACGCAAAGCGGTTCCTCAGACGGAAACATACGCGATACTTCACCCAGGCCGCTGGAGCGGCGAGTAAGACGCGTCGCCGCAGACAATGGGCGGTTCCCGGGGACGGTGTCGGTGGGTGTTCCACGAAAGAGTTTCATGAAGCTATGCGTTACGGATGCCATTCGCAAATTCCTAGCGTCCGGTCAACAAACTCCCGCAATATAAATATATCGCGGTCTGTAGAGTCGAACCGGCAAAAAGTTCTAATGCTTGGTTACCGGAGTGCTTACCGTTCCGGTGCCGGCGACGTTACCCGCACTGGAGGCTGCCATGGTCTTGACTTCAGTCGGAGGCTCGGGCCGGTTTGGACTTGAACTGGGCTTGGCGGCATCTTTCTGAATCTCCACTTTGCCCTTGAAATAAGCACCATCTTCGATGGCAATCCGTTGGGTGACAATGTCACCCACAATTACGGCCGACTTTCGCAATTCAACCCGCTCGGTGGCTCGGATGTTCCCTTCCAACTTGCCCTCGACCACGGCGCCTTTGGCGTTGACCTCAGCGTGGACGTGGCCGTTCGGTCCGATCACCAGGTTGTTTCCCTGGAGTTGGATGGTGCCCTCGACAGTGCCGTCCACATACAGGTCCTCACTGCCGGATAATTCTCCTTTGATCACTACGGACTTACCGATATGCGCGAACTCTCCGGCCTTTGGCATCTCCATGCTACGGTCTCCTTTGGGAGTGCAAACGGGAATACCGGATTCTAAACCATTTGCGGGATTACCGGGGAGATTGGTTGTAAGAATGAGAAATACTGCGTCGGGCTGTCCTTTGGAGGTAATCCGAATCTTGGCGTGGCCAGGAATATGCCCGTACAACAGAAAGCTGTGAAATCTTCGTCTAAGCTGGAGCAGGATCGGCATGAAATGGAATCCATTGCGAAGCGCATGCGTCGCGACACTTATGTCATCGATTGCCATGATGCATCCGTGCGCTTCCCGCGCGCAGCAAGCTGCGAAGTCTCCCGTGGAGTTGGTGCGCCTCACCGTACAACGCGAGATTGCCTCCAGCAACAGCAATACCCGAGTGATGTTCACCGACCGTAAGACAACCCCCCACGGTTCGCAGACCAAACTCCTGGTCGAAACTCGTGAAGGTATGGCGGGAATGGTGGTCGCCAACAACGATGCCGTCTTGAGTTCACAGCAGCGTTTGGCGGAACAGGCACGTCTGGCCATGATGACCAGCAATCCGGAGGAATTAAAGAAAAAGCAGCGAACTGAAAAGGAAGATAGTGAGCGCGTCACCCGAATCATGAAGGCACTCCCCGATGCTTTTCTTTACGAAGCCGACGGAAGCGAGAATGGGACTCAGGAAGTTGGCGGGGAAGGCAAAGCGTTAATCCGTCTGAAGTTTCGTCCCAACCCCGCGTACAGCCCGCCCAGTCGGGTAGAACAGGTTCTTACGGGCATGCAGGGTCAGCTCCTCATCGATTCTCAGCAGCACCGCATCGCGAAAATCGATGGAACCCTCGGCCGTGACGTGAGCTTCGGATGGGGAATCCTGGGGCACCTCGATAAGGGAGGACGGTTTCTCGTGGAACAAGCCGAGGTGACGAAGGAAGACTGGGAAATCACCCGTATGAATTTAAGCTTCACTGGGAAGGTGCTTCTGTTCAAGAGCCTCAATATTAAATCTGACGAGACGTTCAGCGACTTCCAGCGCGTACCTGGGAACTTAAGCTTTAAGGAGGGAGTGGAATTGCTGAAGCAAAAAGCGGCTGAGTTCCTGGTGAGCCAGCCGCAGCCTGCGAACTCCAAGCCTCAATAGCGAGCTGCGCTTGATCGCTCTCCGGGGCGTGTGGAAGACGTTGCAAGCAAGGTCTTTACCCGGCTGCTCGAATCGTTTCCTTTCGGACGGTCAACTTCTCGATGAGATCTTCACGCACTCGATAACCCGTGCCGGGCTCATCGCCGACGACGATGGTGCCCTGCGGAGTGACCTGCACTTCGGGTTCGATTATGTCTTCTTTCCAGTAGCGCTTCGATGCGGACACATCTCCAGGCAGACGAAAGTTGGGCAGCGTAGAGAGTGCGATGTTGTGACTTCGTCCGATCCCTGATTCCAGCATGCCGCCGCACCATACGGGAATGTTGCGAGAGGAACAGGTGTCGTGAATTTTTTTCGCCTCGGTAAATCCACCAACGCGGCCGACTTTAATATTGATGATGCGGCAAGCGCCGATATCGAGCGCCTTCGAGGCATCGCGGGCGTGATGAATGGATTCGTCCAGACAAATGGAGGTGCGCAATTCTTTCTGCAGCCGGGAGTGGTAGTAAATATCGTCATGCCATAGGGGCTGCTCGATCATCAGCAAGTTGAATTGATCGAGCTTACGCAGGTGCTCGATTTCATCCAGCGTATAGGCCGAGTTGGCGTCACAACTGAGCAGGATATCGGGCCAGCGTGAGCGAACGCGCTCCAGCACGTTGACATCCCAGCCCGGCTTTACTTTTATCTTGATGCGGCGATAGCCGGCGGCAAGTTCACCTTCAATCTTTTCCAACAACTGCTCGATCGAGTCCTGAATTCCTATCGAGACTCCGCAGGAGATTTCCTGAACGGTGCCACCCATTAGTTTCCACAGCGGGACTTGCTTCTCCTTGGCTTCGGCATCCCACAGAGCGTTTTCGAGAGCGGCCTTGGCCATTTCATTGCCTCGAACTTTGGCCATCAGCGATCCAGCGTCTCGACCGGCAGACAGCGTTCGGCCCAACAGTGCAGGAGCCAGATAATTCTTGATCGTCGGCCACGCGCTCTCCGTCCACTCGCTGCTGTAGTACGGATCTTCGCCAGCTACGCACTCGCCCCAGCCATCGAGGCCGTCGCAATGAACAGTGAGCAGTAAAATTTGGCGGCTGAACGTGCGCTTAAAGCTCGTCTCGAAAAAGTGTACGAGCGGCATCTGAATTTCGCGGATTGTGATGGCTTCAATTTTCATATTGTAAGAATCGTTTCGCCACAAAAACACAGGGTCACAGAAACTCCAACTATTTCAATACAGCCATTTCTCATCCCATCGGCCCAACAAGAACTTGCCGTTGCCCTCCGGGTCACGCTGGTAGCTGAGGACTGCAAGACCTTCGGCGAATGATTGCTGAAATTCCTCGCGGTTCTTGTCCTGAACTTCCCTGGCTCGATCTCTTGTCGTTTCCGATGCTTTCCATTCGTAGATCGAGGCCGGAACGGATATCGCCCCCAAGACTTCAAACTTCGGCTTCGATGCTGAGTTCAGCAGGCTCTCGACACGCTCGGATTTCAGCCACCATTCCGCCACCAATCGGTCCGTCGGCAAGCCGCCCTGCAACGGAGAGGAGCTGAATCCATACTGATTCACGCTGTAGCGGCGCGCAATGGCACCCAGCTTCTCGATGTTGAGATATGCGTTCTTGATTTCCAGAGGATCAAAAGTCCATTCGAGGAGATCAATCCCACGAGCCATTGCGTCTTCTCGTTGGAAAAGTTTGATGCGGCGGCCCAGGCCTGAGTTTTGATCCTGTTTACGCACCGCCAGCATATGGGAGTGCAGGTAAGAATGCCCGCCCCGAAAACCGGGAATCGCCAGAGCGAACCCTGCCATTTTTCCAGTGGCCTCGTCAAATGCCGCAACGGCCTGGCCTCCGATCTTATCTGCGACTACGAACATGCGTAGCGGCACCAGATCGGCATCGGAGAAATTCCAGACTTCCTTTTGCAGCGCGACACAATCTCGCAGCTCTTCGAGGCCGCGACATTTGCGAACTACAAACGAATCCACGCTCACTTTGCGGTTCGCTCCGCTTGCTTGGCTCGCTGCCATAACGATTCCAGCTCTTCCGTGGAAGCCTGCTGCGGCGTGCGTCCTGTGGACCGTAATTGCTCTTCCATCCACTGAAAGCGCCGCCTGAATTTGCGGTTAGTCTTTTTCAGCGCCGACTCGGAATCGAGGGCAAGATAGCGTGCAATATTCACCAGCACGAAAAAGAGATCGCCCACTTCGTCTTCAATTCTTTGGCGCAGATCCTCACGAATCTCTTGACGTCCGGCCCCTGCGACTCCGTGCGCCCGGGGCTGCGGGCCGGGCGCGGGGAATTCTTTGAGCTGCTCCCGTAATTCTTCAACCTCTTCGTTCAGCTTCTCAAACAACCCCTGAATATTAGGCCAATCGAAACCTATGCGTGCTGCACGCGAGCTGAGTTTATACGCCTCTAACAATGCGGGCATCGCCGAGGAAACTCCCGCCAGCATCGATTCCGGGCGATCACCCTTTCCTCCCGATGTCTCACTGTCCGGCTGCCGCTTTTTCCGCTCCTCCGCTTTGATCGCTTCCCAATTGCGCAGCACTTCGGAGGAAGTGTCCGCCTTCACATCTCCGAAAACGTGGGGGTGGCGATCCACGAGTTTATTGGAAAGGCGATCTAGCACCTGGTCGATCGAAAACGTCTTCTGCTCATCCGCCATTTGGCTGTAGAAGAGCACTTGCAGCAGCAAATCACCGAGTTCTCCCGGCAACTCTTCCCAGTCGCGGTTGTCGATCGCCTCGAGGACTTCATAAGCTTCCTCGACCGTGTAGGGCTTGATGGAATCAAAAGTCTGTTCACGATCCCAAGGGCATCCACCCGGTCCGCGGAGCCTGGCCATGATCGAAACTGCGCGTTCGAAACGTTCTCCGGTAGTGGGCATGGGCGCAAATCACTGTAAATCAGGGGTGGGGGCCGGAGCAATTGACAGCTGGCCGCCGCGCTGCGCTATGAAAACTAAGGTCACCTTCCCTGTCAAGGCGGCCCTAGGCGAGACTACATTGAATGTTAGACCAGTTTTCCCGCGTCAGAGTTAAGGCACGCATCTAAAGACGACCATGGAATCCCGATCTGCCGAGGGCCGCAAATCACTGGAGGGCGAGCGCTTCCACGTGGTGGTGATCGGTGGTGGCATTAACGGCGTCGCCATCGCGCGGGAATGCGCCCGAACGGGAAAACGGACGCTTCTGGTAGAGCAACACGATTTTGCCGCGGGCACAACCAGCCGCTCGACGCGAATCATTCACGGCGGATTGCGTTATCTGGAACACGGCGATATTGGACAGGTGCGCGAGTCCTTACGCGAACGGCAGTGGCTATTGCAGCGTTATTCCCACCTGGTAAATCCTCTGCAGTTTCTGCTGGCCTTGGATGGCAAGAGCCGGCGTAGCGCGCTCGCCGTGCGCATCGGATTGTGGCTCTATCGGAGGCTCGGAAGCGCAACCCGCACTGTGGATGATCAGCACACCGAGCAGGCCAAACTTGAAAAATTGCTGGATGCAGGGAGGCACTTCTCGCTCTTCAGCTTTGAGGATGCGCAGTGCGAGTTCCCAGAGCGTCTGGTGGCGGAATGGCTGGTGGAAGCGATCGAGTCTGGCGCCGTCGCGCGCAATCACGCGCGCGTGTTGGCGGTAGAGATTCGCAATCGACGCGCCGTTGGCGCCCGGCTTCGCGACCAAGCCAGCGGCCAGGAGTACCGCGTCGAAGCGACCTGGGTCATCAACGCCGCGGGTCCGTGGGCGGACAGTATTTGCCAGAGTTCCGGCATTGCAACCGGCAATCCCATGGTCGGAGGAGTACGAGGTTCGCACATTGTTTTGCCACGGTTTGCCGGCGCTCCCGAAGCCGCCGTTTACGCCGAGGCACTCGATGGACGACCTATCTTTGTCATCCCGTGGAACGAGCAGATATTGGTTGGGACGACCGAAGTTCCTGACCGGGAAGATCCCGGTCGAGTACAGCCATCAGCGGATGAAATTGACTATCTCTTGCGTTCGCTGACTCATCTGTTTCCGCGGATCCCGGTTTCGCGCGATGTCCGTTATGCATTTGCAGGAGTGCGGCCGCTTCCCTTCTCGCCTGACAAGAAACTGTCAGCCGTCAGCCGAAAACATTATTTGCACGATCACGCCACGGATGGCGCAGCACAAATGATTTCTATAATCGGAGGAAAGTTGACTACGGCGGGTAGCCTGGCGCGAGAGTGCGCTGCGAAGATCGGCGTGAAAAGCGCGTTGCCCACACTTACACTGGCGGCGGAAGATAGCGTCGATCCCCTACTCGAGCAGTGGGTGGCCGAGATCGCCGAGACGGGCGGAATCAACGCCGACACCGCTCGTGGGATTGCCGAGTGGTATGGGAAGCGTGCATTAGCAGTCGCTCGCCTGGCGCGAAGCAGTGCACAAATGCGAGCCCCCCTGTGCTCTCACACTCGTCACGTCGTGGCCGAAGCGGCGGACGCCCTGATCCACGAGTGCGCTGCAACGCTTGGGGATGTTCTGTTGCGGCGCGTCCCCGTAGCTCTCGGCCAATGTTGGTCAGCGGCTTGCAGCCGCGAAGCAGCAACCCGGATTGGGGCGGTTATGGATTGGGGCGAGCGGCGTGTCGCGCTGGAATGCGAGACATTCGACCAGGAGCGCGAAGCGTTCTTGTTCCAAACGCTCACTGTCAAGAACGGGAAATAGATGACCTCCCAGTCCGCGTTGGAGCCGCCCTACTTTCCCCTGAAAGTTCGCACCAGCAACTGGGTATCGTCGGAGATGATACCGTCCACGCCCCATTCGGCAAGACGAAGCATGGAGTCACTATCGTTGACCGTCCAAGCCAACATCTTCTTACCCACGCTGTGAACCTCCTGCACCAGCTTCCAGGTGATGAGGGAATGATGTGGGATCAGATATTCGGTATCCAGTTCACGAAAGGATGCAAGCTGGGCCGGCTTGTCACAAATGATTCCTGCCTGCACATGGGCGTTACGAGCCTTCAGTTCAGTAACGACACCAGGCAGGAAAGAAGAAACAACGTAATTCTCCTCACACCTGCATTCGCGCAACGAATGCAGCAACTTTGACTCCAGACCCGGAACTTTGAGTTCGATATCCACGAATGCCCGCGCGCAGTAGCGGTTGAGGACTTCTTCCATATGCGGGAGATCGAGCAACTGACCGGCATTGGCCTCAGAAACAGTGACGCCGTCCACGTTGGGGTCATGGCAAACGACGGCGCGCCCACAGCCCGTAAGACGCACGTCGAACTCAAAACCGCCACAACCGTGGTCGAGAGCTAAATCGAAAGACGCAAAGGTGTTCTCAGGAACGGATGTGGAACGGCGCGCGCCACGGTGGCCCAGGAGGAGCGGAGCCTCGGACATTAGATCGCTGCTACCAGGAACAGTTCCGTAGCAATACTTCTTCGCTGGCTAGTCAAGGTCAAAATCTCGGATGGGTTTGCCGGTATCGGGAGATTCTTTGGCTTTTTTGACCGCCTCCTGAAACTTCTTTTCCAGCAGCTCCCCGGCATGCTTCTGCGCCTCCACGGACTGCCGGAAGATTGATTCGCGGCGACTATCCTGCTCCTTCATCGCCTTGGCAGCCTCTTCGAAATCATTGAACATTTTGGGCTTGACTGCCGCGGTATGGGCAATCACCGCTTTGGCTTCGGGATCAACCTTGAGCACGGCGCTGCAGCACGGGCAGGTGATATCGAACGCGGGGGGATTCTGCGCCATGCTTGAAATGATAGCGCAATTGGCCGTCTAGCGGGGCTCGAGCTTGATGGGGAAAATGTGGAAGATCGAGAGCATTTCCCAGCCCAGGAGAAAAACCGAGACGACTGTCACCGTGATTGCCAGGACTTCGCCAAAATTGAGGTTGCTGCGCCGAGGTTCAAGCCGTCTCGCCACCAGGCCCAAAATATTGAGGGTCGCGAAGCCGAAGACCAGCACCCAGAGAATGTTATAGACGTTGTCCTTCTTCGACAAGCGATCGGAAAATTGAAAGATGAGGATTACTGCCGATTGCAGGACGAGCAAGCCAGGGCGCAGGAAATTGCGCGAGGTGACGCGAGCCAGCGCAGCGGTAAGAGACAAGACCATGTTGTGGGTGCGCTGCTCCTCGGTAGATGTTCGCGTGCCACGAAAGACTATGATATTACCTTTTTTCCGGCACGAAGTCAGCGCAGAAGAGCAATTTGGGCTTCCGGCGTCCAACCAAACTCTGCTTTATAATAGAGGATTCGACACCCCCCTTTTGATGCCCCTAGAGGACCCGGGGCAACTGAGAATGGGGCTCGGAAGAACTCTTGGAGCGGCTCTCTCACTGATGTCCACGGAAACCATTGTTGTGCGCGGGGCGCGGGTTCACAACCTCAAGAACATAGACTTTGAGATACCGCATAATTCCTTGACGGTCGTTACGGGAGTCTCGGGATCGGGCAAGTCTTCGCTTGCCTTTGACACGATTTATGCCGAGGGTCAGCGCCGCTATGTAGAGTCTCTTTCCGCCTATGCCCGGCAGTTTCTGGAGCGGATCGAGAAGCCGGACGCGGATGAAATCGACGGGATCGCTCCCGCGGTCGCGATCCGGCAGAAAAATACTACGCGAAATCCCCGTTCGACGGTCGGTACCGCAACCGAGATTTACGACTATCTACGCCTGTTGTTCGCCCGGGTGGGCCGGACTTATTGCTCGCAGTGTGGCAAGGAAGTCAAGAAAGACACAGTAGATGACGTTGCCGATACTGTGATGAAGTTGGACGAGGGAACTCGCCTGCAAGCCGTGTTTCCATTGAACCCGGGGACGATTCCAGCCAAGCCTGGCGCGAAACCAAAGCGTAAGAAGGCCGTCGCGGATACGGTTTCCGATCAATTGAAAACACGCCTTTTCGACCTTCGCACCCGGGGGTTTAACCGCCTCTATCAGAATGGAGAGATTTTCGAGTTCTCCACTCCCGAGTCTCTGTTGAACGTCAATTTCGCGGAGCCTGTATTTCTGCTGGTGGATCGGCTGGTCGTATCCCCGAACTCGCGGGCAAGAATCGTAGACGCGGTGGAGATCAGTTACCGCGAAGCTGGGGAAGTTATTTTCGAGACCGCCCCGCGCGACGAACATGCAGCGGAACGGCTGCGTTTCTCTCAACGCTTCGAATGCAAGAATTGCAACATCCGCTACGAAGAGCCGGAGCCACGGTTATTTTCGTTCAACAATCCTTACGGCGCCTGCCCGCGATGCCAAGGATTCGGGAACACGATTGACTTCGATTTGAACCTGGTAATTCCTGACAAATCCAAAACATTGAACCAGGGCGCAATCGAGCCGTGGACCAAGCCCAAGTACCGTTCGCTGTTCACTGACCTGAAGCGCTTTGCTCGGCAAGCGGAAATCCCGCTCGATGTGCCCTGGAGGGAACTGGATCCGGAGCAGCAACGCGTGGTTATCGAGGGAGAAGGTCGATTTCCCGGAGTGCGAGGCTTCTTCGCCTATCTGGAGCGCAAGAAATACAAACTGCACGTACGCGTTTTCCTAAGCCGATACCGTGGTTATTCGGTTTGCTCGGAATGCAACGGATCGCGCCTGCGGACTGAAGCGCGGCAGGTGAAAATCGGTGGAAAGAATATCTGCGACGTGTGCCGGCTGACCGTCGAAGAGGCGCTGAAGTACTTCAGCGCAGTTCAGCTGACCGAGCAGGAAGCGGGCATTGCCGACCGGTTGCTCCAGGAGATCCGCGAGCGTTTGCAATTCCTGAATGAAGTGGGGCTGGAATATCTGACCCTGGACCGGCTCGCATCGACTCTGTCTGGCGGCGAGGCGCAGCGGATTCAGCTTGCTACTTCGCTGGGCTCCCGGCTGGTGGGAACATTGTACGTCCTGGACGAGCCGTCGATCGGTCTGCACAGCCGGGACACGCATCGTCTGATCAAGATTCTGCACAATCTGCGCGACTTGGGGAATACGATTTTAGTGGTGGAGCATGATCCGGACGTGATGCGCGCTTCTGACACAATCCTCGATTTAGGACCGGGCGCGGGAGAAAATGGCGGCAAGATTATCGCTGCGGGAACTTACGATCAAATCCTGAAAATGCCAGCTTCGCTAACCGGGCGTTACCTCTCGGAACAGCTTCATATTCAAATACCCGGCACGCGACGCAAGCCCGGAGCTCAGCAAATCAAAATCTCTGGCGCGCGAGCGCACAACCTCAAGGGGATAAATATCGAAGTCCCGCTACGAATGCTCGTGGCCATTACGGGAGTCTCCGGATCGGGAAAATCCACGTTGCTTCACGACGTGCTGTATCCCGCTCTGGCAGCGGCGAAGAGACAGCCTCTGGAGCAATTCGCGGCGTCGGGATGGGATGCAGTGCAAGGCGCCGAGTTTATTGACGAGGTTGTGCTGGTCGATCAATCACCCATTGGCCGCACCCCGCGTTCCAATCCAGTGACGTACATCAAAGCCTTCGACGGCATCCGCGATCTCTTCGCTTCCCTGCCCGAAGCGAAAAAGCGCGGCCTCGCCGCCGGCCATTTCTCCTTCAACATTCCTGGAGGCCGCTGCGAAACATGTCAGGGGGATGGAACCGTCACGGTGGAAATGCAATTTCTGGCGGACGTAGAGCTGATCTGCGAAGAATGCAAAGGTGCGCGTTATAAACCGCAGGTATTGGACATACGCTATCGCGGCAAGAATATCCACGACGTCTTAAACATGACAGTGAAAGAAGGGCTGCACTTCCTCGCCGCTGCCCCCCGGATCGTAGAGAAGCTGCGCGTGCTGGATGAAGTCGGCCTGGGCTACTTGCGCCTGGGCCAGTCTGCCACAACGCTCTCTGGCGGTGAAGCGCAACGCATGAAACTCGCCGCCCACTTGCAGCCGGCCGCGCAGGCCCGTGCGCGGGGATCCGATTCAGGCGCGGAATCGAAGCGCCGCAAGCACGTCCTTTACATCTTCGACGAACCTACCACCGGCCTGCATTTTGACGACATCAGCAAACTACTGGCTGCATTTCGCCGTCTAATTGACGTAGGAGGCTCAATCCTGGTTATTGAGCACAATCTGGAAGTGATCAAAACTGCAGATTGGGTCATCGATTTGGGGCCCGAAGGCGGAGAACGCGGCGGATATGTCGTAGGATCAGGTCCGCCGGAAGCAATTGCTAAACTCCCGAAATCGCACACCGGAAAGTTCCTCGCAGGTATATTGAACGGAAATGGTTCTTCGCGAAATGGGGCCAGGTAAGCGAACCCGGCGTGTCAGAATCACAGTCGCACTGCTGGTTCTGGAACTCTGCCTCGGGCACACCGCGGTCGCTCAATCGACTGGGCAAACGGTACGGCATCACAAAGTAGCCGATCAGGATTCCGCTTCCCCTCGCGAACTCGCAGAGGCTGAAGTTGCCATTGAGAAGCGTGATTACATAGCAGCTCAGCCGTTGCTGGAAAAGATCGTCGCTGCGAATGCGGCAAACTATCAAGCTTGGTTTGACTTGGGATTCGTCTACAACAATTTGGGAAAAACCCAAGAATCGATTGCCGCTTATCGTAAATCGGTTGCCGCCAAGCCCGACGTCTTCGAATCGAATCTGAATCTTGGATTGATGCTCGCCAAAACGGACCAACCGGACGCGGAACAATTTCTACGCGCTGCGACAACTCTAAAACCTACGGCTAACGCGGACGAAGGCCACGCGCGCGCGTGGTTGTCACTGGCGCGCGTGCTTGAAAACAGCAAACCGGAAGATGCCATCGCAGCTTACAAGCAAAGCGCGAAGCTCGATCCCAAAGACCCGGAGCCTCATCTTTCTGCGGGCGCACTGTTGGAAAAAGGAAATCACTTTGCCGACGCCGAGCAAGAGTACAAAACGGCTCTGGCCATAGACCCTAAATCCAGCGACGCTTTGATCGGCTTGGCCAACATATATATGCGGGGAAACCGCTTTGCGGACGCGGAAGCCGTTCTCCGGCAGCTGGCTGCTCTCCACCCGAACGATGCTGCCGTGCACACCCAGCTCGGACGCGCCCTGGCTGCTTCCGGCAAGAATGACGATGCCATCGCCGAACTGCAAACCGCAGCGAAACTCGCGCCGTCGCCAGGGATACAACGCGATCTCGCAGACCTCTACACCACGGCCGGGAAATACGATCAAGCGGAAGGTCAATATCGAGCCCTGGTAGCTGCCAGTCCGAATGATGCGGAGTTGCATCATGGGCTCGGTGTGGCGCTCTTGAAACAGCGAAAGTTTCCCGAAGCGCAACAGGAGTTCTTAACCGCGGTGAAACTCAAGTCGGATATGGGCGTTGCCTATGGCGATCTGGCCATTGCTGCAGTTGAAAACAAAAACTATGAACTGGCCATCAAGGCTGCGGACGCGCGTGCGAAATTCCTTCCGGAGATACCCATCAGTTTTTTTCTTCGCGCTTCTGCCTACGACCATCTGCGAGACTATAAGATGGCTTCGCAGAATTATCATCGCTTTCTCGAATTGGCGAACGGACAGTTTCCCGATCAGGAGTGGCAAGCCCGGCATCGCTTGATCGCGATCGAACCGAAGAAGTAACCATGCGTTTCCGCAAGACAATCACCGCGCTATTGCTGGCCGCATCGACGCTCGCGCTGGCCGCGAAGGCGGAAACGTTGCAGGAAATGATCGCTCACGCGGATGCGGCCCGGCTTGAAGACCGTCCGGCGTTGTATATCGAGATCTGCGAGAAGCAGTTAAAGACGGCAGATGACCTTTATAACGGCGGCAAAGTTGACGATGCTCGTATGGCGGTTAACGATGTGGTCACATACTCGGAAAAAGCGCACGATGCCGCGATTCAATCTGAAAAGAAACTGAAGAACACGGAGATTGCTTATCGCAAGATGGCCACCAAGTTGCGAGACATCAAGCGCAGCCTGAACTTCGACGACCAGCCCCCTGTCCAGGCGGCTGCGGATCGTCTGGAAATCCTGCGAGACGATTTACTCTCTCACATGTTTGGTAAAGGAAAATGATCT
>Ga0206892_1038_pt1 | contig 18168 bp, 14 predicted proteins | sample Alteio_BWOrgHeat_56_FD_153257 | JGI IMG/M metagenome (GOLD analysis project Ga0206892, IMG submission 153257) | Enriched cells from forest soil in Barre Woods Harvard Forest LTER site, Petersham, Massachusetts, United States - Alteio_BWOrgHeat_Nextera8 ... | reverse complement strand
CACAGCCACAGCAAGATGAAGAACATGACGAAGTTCGACATCTTGATGCGAAGCTCAAGAAATTGGTCGAACGACGGCGTTCCCTGCATCCCCAGGTGGGGCAAGGCAGCCATGCCGAACGAAACCGCCATAAGCGCCAAATCAAACAGCTTCGTTACGGTGTTCGAAATTCGGCCTCGTATTGCGACCATCAGGGAGTTCCTCTCACAGGATGCGATGAGTCAATGATCAGTGTTGGTTAAGGTGACTTCGGAAGCGCCCGCGCAGCGAAAAGAGAATCGCCACCCGGTGCCCCTGGCAGAGGATTAGAAGTGCTTATAGATCCGTTGCGGAATCGGGAAAGTTCTTTGATTAAGGACCGCGCCCAGCATACGGACATTGGAGGCCTGCATCTGCTGGATCGCCTCGCGTGTGGAATCACGACGGGAAGAGTTCGCTTTCAAAACCAGCACTACGCCGTCAGACCAGCCGCCAAAGATTGCGCTGTGATTGCATGTATTCACCGGCGCAGCATCCATAAGGACATAGTCGAATTCGCTTCGCAGTTCGGTGATACGTTTCCGCATGCGGCCTGAGGTAAGCAACTTCTCGGAGCTGTCGTCAACTGCGCCGGCAGTTACCAGCCAAAGATTGCGTCGCGAAAGTTGTTGGGCGAATTGGCGAATCGGGACATCTCCGGCGAGCGCATTGGCTAACCCGGAATGATTTTCCACTTTGAACTGCTCGTGCAAGGAAGGAGCGCGAAAATTGCAATCGACCAGGCAGACTGAGCTGCCGATTTGCGAGGCCAGGATTTCGGCCGCATGAGCGCACATCCAAGTGCAGCCGCTGCCCGATTCCGTTGCCGCGAACACCACGTGGTGCGGGGCTTCGCTGCCGGGTAAGAGAAACAACCGGTGAATCAGCTTGGTGACTTCTTCTCTTGGCATTCCGTCGATCTCCAGAGCCGGAGTGGAGGTATCCACTTCCGACAGAGGCGGAATGCTGGATTCCTGTTCCACCTCGGCTTGCAACATCTCCTGCGCTTTGCCCGTTTGGTACAGCAGTTCAAAATTCTTGCTCATTGATTTCCCTCAGGATCGCGTTGTGACGGGGGATATTCTCTCTAGGTGGTGCTGACGCCCAGCGCGTTCACTGCGCTGGGCTCAGTGGAAGTGACCGACCCTTTGGCTAGTCGCCTTGGGATTGACCGACTGTGGATATGGATGTAACGCTACGTGCGTACTCCCGGCCACGCCCGTAACCATTGGTGCCGTTGGCCAGGAAAGCATCCGAGTCGGTGGGTACGGCGGCCAGCACCGGGATGTTGAGTTCGTCCGCCACTTCCGTCGGGGTACGGAACGATGGATCGAGATATTCCTTGATGAATACTGCTCCGACCGATAGCACCCCAGCCATGAGCGTGCCGACGAGGAGGAAAAATAGAGCAGAGTGCGCTGGCAGCGTGGGAGCTACCGGAGTTTCAGCGACCGCAACGTTGACGATTCTCGTGCTGTCTAACGCATCCGTCATGCGCGCTTCTTCGCGTTTCTTCTGATACAGGAGATAGTTCTCCTCGTCCGCCTTGTAGTTGCGAACCAGATCCTGTTCGATCAGACCTTTCTGTGCAAGATCGCGAGCTTGCGTCTGGTATTTAGCGACAATCGCCACCATCGCCGCTTCTTGCGCTTTCAGTCCGCTGTAGTCGGCTTTCGCCTTGGCCAACTCGGCGTCAACCCACGCAAACGTGGGGTTGCGGTCCGTGGTCTGCTCCTTCAGCGGCTTGGCCTCTTCCGCGGCGATCGATGCTTTGGTGTCGGTAATTTCCTTGTCCGCTTCCACTACCAGCGGATAGCTCGGCTGATACTTGGTCAGCAGTTCGGTCCGCTTGAGTTCCAGTGTCATCAATGTGTTCTTCAAGCCTTGCAGCACGGTCGCGTCGTCGGACTCCTTCATTTCGGTCGTCAGGCGCTCCGGAGTGTTCCCGGATTGCTTTTGCAACATCCGAATTCGCTCTTCCGTTCCGGCCAGTTGCGACCGCGTGGTCTGCAAATCTAGATGGAATTCCGCTAGCTTTTGCAGAAACAGATCGCGGGCGACCGTGGGTGCGACTCCATTTTCTTCCGCGGAAAACTGTTTCAGTTGGGCCTCGGCTTCGGCAAGGTTGCCCTTATAGCGATCGGTTTCCTGGTCAAAAAATTTGAACTGCCCGGGCGGAGTGTGCACCGCCATGTGGTGTTGGATGTAGGCGTCACCCAGCGCTTGCAGAACGTGAGCGGACAGCTGAGCGCTATCCGAGGTATAGCTTACCTCGATCAGATCGCTTTTCTTGCCGGGTTCGATGGAAAGCGTTCCCTGCAAGCGGGACATCGCCTTCTCAATACGCTGTTGCGGTGACAACGGACCAAGAACGTATTCCGAAAGAGATTTGCGGTGATCGAGCCCCGTCGCCATCACGACCTTACGGAGCACGTCCTGGCTTTGCAGGATTTCGATTTCCGAGTTGAGGTCCTCTTCGGTGACTGGCGTCCGAATCATCGCCGTGGGGCTTTGATCGGAACTCACCACCGGATCCATACGTTCCCGGTCGACCAGGAACTTGGTGGTTGCGGTGTAGCGGGCGGGGGCAAATATCACGAACAGGATTGTGCCCAGCACCACTCCACTGAACCACAGCTTAGCCGTCCGCTTATGGCGGAAGAAAACGGCCAGCAGATCGCGCATGGAAAAACTTGAGGGAGCTTTCTCGTTGTTCAGCATGAAATCGCGGTTACTCATCAGTCGACCCCTATTTACTTCACTGGAATGTAAGCGCCAAACCCTGGATTGGGTATGAACGGCTTGATCTTCGAGAGCGCATTCTTTGGAACGAAAACCGTGTCCCCGGGATGCAGATAGGGGTCTTCCTTCAAGTCCCCTTTAGCTTCCATTTTCTTGATGTCATAAACCTGAGTTGAAACCCAAGCATCCGATACCCGCCGGAACACCAGCACCTGCGAGTGCTTCGCATCTTCCGTAAATCCGCCGGCAATCGCGACTGCCTGCGTCACCGTCGTATCGGCGCGAAGATCGTATTTTCCGGGGTGGCCCACCTGTCCGTCCGCGATGAAGTAGGGCTTATTGAAATCCTTGAGAACGATCGAGATGATCGGGTCATGCAGGATTCCTGCGTAGGCCTTGCGAATCGCGTCATTCAGTTCGGGAATTGTCAGGCCCTGAACCTTGAGATCACCAACTCCGAAGAGCGCCACAAAACCATCGGGCTGAACCGCCACAGCGAGTTGGTTGTATTCCGGGCTGAGCGGGAAGGTCAAGTCGAAAGAATCGCTCGCAGCAATCTTGTAACGCGGGTCGCGCGGTTGGAACTGTGGTGCGGTTGACGCACGCTGGGTCGAACTGACCGGAGCACTCGCGGTGGTCGCACCCTGAGTCGATTTTGCCGGAGCAGCCGCGCTGGGCGCGGGACTTGCCGCGAGACCGCTGGGGTCTTGCGCCGCGACTACAGCGGGCACAAGAAAAAGCAAAATTGCAAAGCAGATCAGCCTAGACCAATTCGTTTTCATAAGAACCTCCTACTGCTCTCAAATTTCCTGCCGATAATTTTGGCGCCGAGTCACGCGGCGGTTCGTAGAGTCCGGGCCTTAAACTCAAAAGGTGATTCGAGGAGGTTAATGCGCCCCAGTCTCGATTTTACTCTCCTTGACCAAGCAACGGGAGACTATCCTGGTGCTCGTTTTCGGATCTTTTCGCGCTAACGTCGAACCGGTCGACCTCGTCCAAACTTACAACTTCCGATGCGGCCTTGCGCTCACGCTTGAATTGACTACTCTCGCGACTTTGACAGCTTCGCCCTCTGAGTCACATTCTGTGACCCTAGGTAATTTGGCTCCCTCTGAGAACGCAGTCCTTATGGGTCTGCGAATCTGCTATGTGCTCAAGATCGTCGTCACAGGGGGATAAAGTCTAAGCGCCAGTCGCTCAATGAGTTGATCGCGCTAACTCTGCGAAAGTAAGCACGATAAGAGTGATCCCAGATTACAAAACCCCCCAACTTCCCACAAGAGGTAGAAAGCCCTAGTGACTAAAGCCTCCAACCCGCTTCGAAGCCATTGTCCTGCAATCACTTGCGCTTCCAAAAATCCGACTAAGTCGGAGGGAAGCACCGACACTCTTGGTACTTCAAAATTCCAGTAACAAAGTGAAAACAAAAGTTTTACGCCTGAATACCACCCGCGGATCGGGTCGGGGCGGCCAGCGAAGACGAGGCCCCCGTCTGCGGGGCGAAACCAACTCACCTCATAGCGCCGGCAACCTCATGCGTAGTTTGTTAGTGGCAGGTTGAGAGTTTGAAATTTGCAATCCTGGTGTTCCAATTGATCGCATTTCCCGTTTGATTCGTGGCAAAGTACTCGTTCACGTACCAGAATGTGCAGCCGTCAACCGGATCCACCGTCATGCTGTCATAGTCACCCCAGCGACTCGAGTTCTCCTCATCGCCACTTCCCGACCAAAGCACCACATCTTTCGGAGCCGGAGTCGTGCGCAGGCTCCAATGCGAAGCTCGAATGCCAGGATGAGTCGCAGCACTTGACACACTGAATCCGGCAGCTGCGAATCCCGTCTTGTCCTGCGCAATGCTCGACATGAACCGGTACATCGAGGCACCAGGCAACAAGGTTCCACTCTGCTTAACGGTTGGCACCCCAGCGCCACGCAGTTCGTACCATCTGATGCCGGTTTGCTGGTTGCGGTTTGTTGAGGTTTGTACGGTATGGGAAATCAGGAAAGACTCATAAGTACCGAAATTCCGATAGCTGAGACGAGGCATCATACGATCCCCAACGGAATCGATGAACTCGCCCGTGTTCTTGGTGCTGGCTTCCGGAATGCACACCGTACTCAGAACCCGATTGGGGTTGTAACACCCGGGCGTGTAAACCGGCACCGTCAGCTGGGAGTTGGTGAACGTAGAGTTCGCGGGGTTCACCCAATCCACGTGAAAGTCCCACAGATTGATCAAGTTCGATGTAGTGGACTTGCCGTCATTCGGAGGATTTTGAATCGACACAAAATATTCGTGGCGGCCCGTTGGCGGAGCGGTTGTACCTTCAACATCAGCCGGAATCAAACTGTGGGAGAGAAAGAGCGTGCCCACAGTCGGAATCGGATCTGGGTCGCTAAAACATTGCATAGGATTCGCGACTCCCCCTACCAGCATATTTGTCCGGTCGAGCGCGCAGGCCGACACGCCGATGGGAAGGAACCCATTGTCCTTGTCCAGCAGGTCAAAGCCTAAATAGTAAGCATCGCCCCATGTCCCCAGTTTCGGCCAATCCGGATAGTAGGGATGCCCCTGCGTGTTAAGCCCCAGAAAGGGATTCAGAAGGAATTCGTAAGTGAACCATTTAAGCGAGGTCGAACTAAGATCATCCGTGCTGGAAATCGCAACGCAGTAAAAATAGGTTCCGGTGCTCCCGATGGTATGCGCTGCAACCACCCAACGCGACGCCAGACGATCAAAAAGAATAACTCCGTCTCCCGCAAATCCGTAGCAATCCTTCATGCCGTTCAGCTTCCAGGGCGTGCTTCCGGGCTGCGGAGCCGACCACACTGGAGCGAACGTGACTTTGTCGTATGCCTGATACGCGACGTCCACCCATTCCATGTATTGCTTGGTTCCGACCGCGCCATTTGGGTCGATATCAAAGCCCGGTTTGAGAACTTGCGAGGCATCGATGCCTTCAAAGGTTTTGACCGTTTGAGCTCGCAGAAAACAAGGGGCAAATAGCAGCAGGAGAACAAGTGTTTTTTTCATCGGTGGACTTCCTGGCAACCACTATTTCGGGGGGCGCGTTGCGGGATTCAGAATAGCATGTGCGCAATTGTTAGCAATAGAGTCAAAAGTCTCCCGATTCGAAGACTGGCTTACTGTTTAGGTAACATGCAGAACTTTGCACAGAGCCGCGGAGGCCGCCCTGGAGGCGGACAGCCCACTTGCCTTAGGAATTCCGGACTTGGCCGGCATGCCGCGTATCGGCATCTTCCAACCCTTGCGTCAGAGTGTATCCGACCCTTTCCATGGTGGGGCCCCAGGCCTCTTCGATGAGGGACACGGCTCGCGGAGAGAGCGACTTTCGCCATCCACCGCTGCTTGCGGTGCGGATAAAGGGCTTATCCTGGCGGGTGCGCTTCAATTGGACATGTTGTCCAGTCTGTTCCTTCTCCAAGGCACGCATACGTTCCGGGGAACTCCGCTCCTCTGCCAGGGCGAGTTTCTCCGGCGAATCTTCGATCCCGACAAATCCAATACTCTGCAAGAATCCGGCGGTCCGGTAGAGTTCCCTCTGCGTGTTCTGCTTTAGATCTTCGTAGCGAAGCAAAAGAAAGCTGTCTCTACCCTGGCGCACATTCAACCAACCGTCGACGTTGTCTGCCCAGGATCCCGACCAGGGGTCGAACTCTGCCGCGATAAAGCGCGGAATGAAGTCGTCCAGCGCAGTATTCTCAGGGATATTTCGCCATTTGATGTTGTGGTGATAGTAGGAAACGGCCACGTCCCGCGGATCTCGAACGATGTAAATGATACGGGGATACCTTGGATTGAAGGCCTCGTGGCTCTTCAAAATGCGCGGGCGCGGAAGATTACGCAACGTGGTATCGACATTGAAGTAAATCTCCGGAACCCGCGATTCGATGTTCGCAAAAGTGGTCTCGTCTTCCGGATGGAGCAAATTCGCTATGAGGAAGCGGGTCCATGTGTTCCCCGACCTGGGATAAGACACCAGATAGACATCGTCAGGAAAAATACTGGCATCGCGCCCAGCGACTTGCCGGTCGGCGATTATCCGGATCGCGGTAACAATTCTACGGATTCTTCGCCGGATATCTGGATTTGTAACATAACGACCCAAAAAAGTAGGCATGCATTCCCCAAGTGGCTGTATCGTACCCCAGGTTGCGAGAAACTACCAGAATTTCCTCCAATCTCGCGAACCTCCGTTTCTAACTGATTCCTCCTCCAGAACTAGCATGGTTACTGTCGGTGGGTCCTGTCGCTGGGTACTTATGATAAGTTTACTGATATTTGGAGGTTGGACCCAACTGGCCAAAGGAGGTGTGGGATGCGGAAAATACGAGTCATAGGCGCCAAAACTTTGACGGGATTTTTGCTGCTGATCGCGGTCTTCGCAATCGCGGGCGACAATAAGAATAAGAAACCCACCCCCGAAGACACGCTGTATGGGACGATTACTTGCTCCATCCCGGCTCCTCCTCCGCCTCCTAAAGCGACCGGGACTCCAGCCGACACAGTCGATCTATGCCTCGCCCGAAAAGGACTCATCATGATCATCAACCCCGATGATCGAACTTCGATGGCCATCGAGAATCCCGACACCGTGAAGGGATATGAAGGACATAAAATTTCGGTAAGCGGCTATTTGAATGGCGCCACCTTTCATGTCGTAAGCTTGCGAATTCTCTGAGACCGGCAATTTTGATCTAATCCTGTGTTGCACTCCTAGGTTCCATAATGGGCGCGTGTGCAAAACTTATCTTAGCCGCGGCCCTTGGTTGGTGATAATTTGATTTCATGCTTCCAGTGAGGCGAGTGATCCGTTGCCTTCACCGTCGACAGATTCTCTTCTGCAGCTTTTTAGTCCTGTTGTTCGCGGCTTCTGCGCTCGCTGATTCGCAAGTCACCATGCGATTGATTGGCCACGGCGGCACTGGAAAGAATCCCGTCTATCCCTGGTACCTGCAAGTGGACGGTGTTCCCGCCACCTTGATTTGTGACACTCTGCTCAACACCAACGTCAAGGGAGAAACCTGGCAGGCGAACGTAACCAACATTCTCAATGGACCGACGCAGGGTCTATTTCAAGGCAACACGCTTCTCGACTACAAAGCAGCCGCCGTTTTATTCAGCGACGTCTTGTTTCACGGTGCCAATGCCAGCGATGCCAATTGGGCAATCTGGGCTCTGTTTACTCCGAGCGCCAAGCATAATCCTCACTTCGATGCCAATGCGCTCGCACTTTACAACGCCGCGTTAGCTCTCGCCCCCAAACTGCCGAAGAGTTTTTTCAACAACTACGTGATCTACACTCCGATTCCGGGCACGCAGTCCTGCACCAAGTGCGGCCTTCCGCAGGAATTTATCGGATTCAGTCCTGTACCGGAACCAGGAACGCTTTTATTGTTCGGCACGGGTCTGGTCGGGTTAGCAGGTGTGCTGCGGAAGAAACTGGCTCATTGAAAAATCATCCGCGCAGACTAACCTCGTTTCTTTTTGCAGCCGGAAACGCCTCCGCAGCGTGGGATCTCCTGTGCTCTACACGACAGCCTGTGTGAATTTCTGAACAATTTGTGTCCCTTCGCGTTTGCGCTTGGGGTTAGCGCAGGTTTAGACTTTTTCCGTTAGGCCTCCACGTAAGCTAACACGCCCATACGTCCGAAAAATCAGGAGTGCACGCCATGTCTATGAACCTGCGCCAACGGATCAAGGGGGCTATCTATCCGCTCGGATCGCTAGTCCCGCCCTCGCGATACAGTAGTCTTCCCTTTCGTTCGTGGCCGGCGTCAGCCGGGCTCATGTATGACATCAAAGTTCCCAACGCCGTCCGCGCGAAACCAACTTCAACCGGAGCGTCGGGAGCCAATATAAATATTCTGCTTGATTTTCTCGACAAGACATCAACTATTCCCGGTGACATCGGGGAATGCGGAGTCTTCCGCGGCCGAACTTTGGTTCCGATGGCGATTTACCTTACCGAAAAAGGATCGTCGAAGCACATCTACGGCTTCGATTCTTTCGAAGGTTTCGACGACGCGGTTAAGGTTGACGTAAATCTGGGAGGGGTCGAGTCCAAAGATAAACATGTCGGAGCGTTCAATGAAACCTCCGTCGGCCTGGTGCAAAAGAAGCTTCGCCAATTCGGAGCCAACAACGCAACGCTGGTCAAAGGTTATTTCCGCGAGACTCTCAATCGCCATCCGCAACTCCGATTTTCTTTCGTCCATCTCGACTGCGATATTTACGAGTCGTACAAAGAATGCATGGAGTTTTTTTATCCGCGGATGAATCCCGGAGGAGTGATTCTGTTTGACGAGTACAAAGACTCGCGCTGGCCCGGTTGCACCCAAGCCATCGATGAGTACCTCGCTGACAAGCCTGAGAAACCGATCCTCGTAGTGCGCGAGAACCACGAAAAATCTTTTATCCAGAAAAGATGACTCACGCTGGTGAATTGTCCCAGTCCGCAACGACTGGGACGATTTCCCGCAACTAGGATTCACTCCTGAACTAAGTCACACGCGGAATCCTCTCTCTAATTCCTTTCGTATTTTCCTTTAAGGACACTCGCCGCATCCCGCCGCGTCCGCAATTTGTGCACTCGCCAGCCCAGTCACTAGGTAACTTCCGTTCGGTCATGCACCACGGTTACCTTCGTCCGGAGTCCCGGAACGGCTAGATTCCAATTCAGGACTTGGCGAACGAAGTCTGAATTTTTTATCTGTCGAGGGCAAGATGCTCCCCTTCTGTTTTCTTGCGTCCAACCGCAAGCTCTGGCCAATCGCCATTGCCGGTATCGCACTTGCATTGGGAACTTTTCCTGCTGTGCATGCCGTGGCTCAAACCGTATCCGCAGTAAACTCCGGAGACACATTGAAAGCGCGGCAGAACCGCGCGCCCGGACCCACCGCCGATTTCTTTGTGTCAGCTTTCGGCAATGATGCATGGAGCGGGACACTGCCCGATCCCAATACTTCGCAGACGGATGGTCCCTTCGCATCGATCGCGAGAGCACAGAACGCGGTGCGAGTTCTGATTCAGACGCACCCCAATCGCCCCATCGTGGTCATGGTTCGGCAAGGAGTGTATTACCTTCCCGTGAGCCCAACCAATCCGGGAACTTTGAATTTCACCGCAGGGGACTCGGGCACAGCGCAGATGCCCATTCTTTGGGAAAATTACCCAAGCGAATTTCCGATTGTGAGTGGAGGAGAAGCCATCACTCGGGGATTGCTGGACGTAAACCGCAATGGGCTGGGGCTTACCTGGACAAATTCATCCGGCAATCTTTGGCAAGTGCAACTGCCGGAGAACACGCAGCCGTTTGAGTATTTGTTCTACAAAAGCAAGCATCGCGAGCGCCGTCTGCGCTCCCGGGTACTGTCCCAGACAGGCACCGGTTATTACATGAATAGTGGCGCCTGCTACTCAACCGCAACTGGACAGACCGTCGCCATTGGCACCTGCAATCTGGGAACTTTTCTCCGCATCGCCGGTGAGGTGCCTCCCGGCAATACGGGTTGCCCCAGCATAAGAAACGGGCAGCACGCGAAATGTCTGGACCGTTTTCAATATGACCCGAACGATCCCATCACCAAGTGGGTCAATCTGAACGGCGTATACACCGGAGATCCGGCCAACCCGTGCCGCACTGAGAGTGGAAACCCTTATCCGCCCGGCGATGTGGAGTTGACGCTGTTCGACGCCTGGTCGGTGGACTTGATGCGCATCAATTGCGTGGACACGAACAACCACATTATTTATCTCACTGGTGCGACCAAAGGCAACGCAGGGCTGATTGATTTTCTTGGGCCGGCTGCGCAGCATCGCTACATCATCGAGAACGCCAAGGATGCCTTCAAGGCCGCACAACAAGCCGGCCAGGGTGGACTGTGGTTTCTGGACCGCTCCACCGCATCCTGGACGCTCAATTACCTTGCCAACCCCGGGGAAAACCCCAACGTCGACAATGTAATCATTCCGCAACTTCAACCTGTCAGCGATACCGGCGGTAGCATCTTTTCAGCGATAGAACTCAGCTACGTGACCTTCCAGGGCATTGCTTTTGAGATGGACAACTACTTGCCGCCGCCGTCCGGTTTCAACAACGACGAAAACGGTGAGAGCACTATACCGGCGGCGCTGGATTGCGAGAGCTGCCAGCATGTGACCTTCGATGGCGTCAGCGTGCGGCATACCGCGGCAAACGGTCTCCAGATCGCCTCACTGGCCGGACACGCCGGGCCTCCCGCAGCCGACGATGTCATCCAGAATTCCGCGTTCTACGATGTGGGATCCAGCGGCATCCACATCGGCCATCACCCCCACGGCTACGACCGATCCACCAGTGTGGTGCATTCCGTAACTGTACAGAACAATATTGTGCAAGGCTATGCTCGCGTCTTCGCCGATGGCGAAGGGATTTCGCAGGGTAATGGAAACAACATTCTCTACCAGCACAACGATATCGACGACGGCTACCATGCCGGAATTTCGATCTGCGAAACCGGATGTCCGGGAGAAAATGGAAACGGCATCGTCACTCAGTTCAACCATCTCTGGAACATGATGCAAGGCGTCACCTCGGACGGCGGCGGGCTTTACTACAACGTCTCTGGCGTGAAAGGAAACAAGATTCTCAACAATCTTGTCCACGACGTGACCGACGCGTCGGTTATCGATCAAGGGATTCCCGGCACTGGTTATGGTGGTCACGGCATTTACCTCGACATGCAAACGGCGGCGATGAGCGTGGAGAATAACGTGGTCTATCGCGTTGCTTCGCAAACCGCGCTGATGGCTGAGGGTCCCGGCAATGGCCAACTACCGAATACTTTCAAGAACAATATCTTCGCCTACGGCCGCAAAGGAATGTTTGGTGAGGGAACGGCCTGGCCGCAGAACTGCAATAACTCAACCCGGGTAAACCTGATCAGCAACATCATGTACTTCGACCAGACGGATGCAACCGCCTTCTACGTTATCCAGGGGTGTGCCGATTCGTGCGGGATGTCGTACAACCAGTATCAGAATTTCCAACGGAACCTTTACTGGAGGACGGACGGCCAGTTCGCCACTTACCAGAAGGCGTTCCATGTCTCGCCCGATCCACCTCCGCCGGACCAGTCCAGAAGCTGCAGCGAACCAAAGAAACCGAGCGCCGACTGGACATTCTTCGACTTCCCCACGTGGCAAAGCGGACACCCGTTGGTTCACGGCAAGCCGTTGGCGATGAACGAAGATCCGGAGGGAAGCGTATCCGTCGATCCTGGCTTCGGTCACACCGGACTACCAACCGACTTTCTGCTTTCGCACTCGCCGGTTTCCGGCTTCGACTACTTGCAGACCAATCAAACTATCAAACACGCCGGCCGCACCAACCCAGTGATGAAGCCGCCGATCGTGCCAGCAACTTTGCCGACGTACACCTACACAACGTTCTAGTCCGACGCAAGAAAAAACCGTGACCCACTCGTGGGTCACGGTTTCGTATTTCTGCAGTGATTCTTGGAATCGTTACTTTTTTCCGACTCCCAGCATGTAGACATTGTGCGGACTACCAACCGCGTTGTCCGTGATCATCAGGTAACCCGTTTCCGGTCCAACTTTCGATGCCGTGAAGGTTACGGTGATCCGACATTTCCCGCCCGGCGCAACCGTGGTGCAATCATTCGTTTGCGTGAAGTCCGCTGCCTCGGCACCGGTAAATGCTACTTTGCTGATGGTCAGCGGCGCGATCCCGCTATTGCTCACACCCAGCAGCTTCGTGACCTTGGTTCCAATCGTGGAGGTCTTGAAAGTCCAGCAACCATTTGACAGAAATACTTTTGCGCCCTTGGGAGCGGGAAGATGGCCAAAAACATCCAGCTCGTTTTGCGTAGGGACATACACTCGGCCATTCGCGATAGTCGGAACAGCATACTTGTTGCCGCAACCGCCGCGATCCCTCGGGAAGGTCTGCGAGCGTTCTTGCTCACTGTTGTAGAGCATGGTCATGTTGGTCGCATCGTAGGCGTACAAAATGGATGGCTTGGATCCCGGCACGGTGCCCAAAGAATCCTGGCGGTCAACTGCCCAGACGATTCCGTTCGTCGTGCCACTCGATGAAATCGACGGCGTTGCCCCAACTGGAAACACATTGGTGCTCTGTGCCAGTGGAACACTCGAAAGCACACCGTTATTCAGGCCGAACATCTTCAGATTGTCGCCGTGTCCGCCCTCAGCCTGTACCCCGCCGTAATAAATCGCGCTGGTACCCTGAAAATACGCCGGACTGCTCCAATAACCCGCCGGCGCACCGGCGACTTCCTGCACTGCCTGGTCTTGCTTCGGGTTGTACTTACCCAGGTTGTCGCGATTCAAAAGATAGATACGGCTGGCCACCGGATTAGCGTCACAAGGGGCTCCACCCTTACCCGCGATCACTAGTTCGTTCGCGACCGCGCCTCCTTGCGTGGGCAGAAGCATCGCACCCGATGAACCCAGATCCAAATCGTTGGCTTTGCGGCACGCCTGATCGCTGGGCGTAAAGTAATCGAGTACTGTTAGCGTGGGATCCAACTTCAACATGGAATCGCCGTAGTCCACGCCCCCGCTGTCGGCGTCGAAGAGCGCGTCTCCGACAGCTCCATAAATATTTCCCGCGTCGTCCGCAGCGAGACCGTTGCCGCCGCCCCAAATGCCGCCAAATTGGGCATTCGCCGTGGGATTGAAAATTGCAGTGCGCTGCAGGGTTTGGGAATCGTAACCCATGATCCATCCGTGCTGCGAACCCGCCCACCCGATGTAAACCGTACCATTCAACAATAACAATGCAGTGCGCTGCACATCCGCCAACTGGTTAAAGGTAACGATGCCGTTCTTGCTGCCCGAGCCGGTTCCCGGAACCGAGCCGGTAAGAACGACTGGTCCGCCGAACTTTTCTGTGCCATCGAAAATACTGATCGCATGCAGGCGCTGGAAGTACTGGCCGTTTTCCGCGGTTCGCGCAACCAAATACATCGTGTTCGTATCGGGATCGATCACCGGCGTGGAGTTGATGCCATAGACCGGATAGACACCGCAGCTGATATCAGTGTTGCCATCCGTGCCGCATGAAACCGGCGTAATGCCGTGGGCGCGATCGATGAAGCTTACCTGCCATATTGGCTTGGAGCTCTTGTTGTCCGCGTCGAACATATAAACGCTATCGTTTTGGGTCTCCACAAACACCACGTTGTGCGTGCCTTTTCCGGGAACGCTCACATTTGGCATATACAGCGGTTGGCTGTAAATCTGGCCGTCCACACTGAACGAAAAAACCTTTCCAAACTTCGCGGCTTTAATGTTCTGCGGCGTCAGAATTGTCTCGCTGTTATTTTGGCCGCTTCGGGTGTTGTCGTTATGCTGGGTCAACACTCCAGTAAATTGCGACCAGGCAGGCGTGAAGCAGACAACGATGAGCGTGAACAACGCTCCCGCACGGATAAACCAGCGAAGCAGATTACGATTCATAGAACGTCCTCGTCGAAATGGCGTTTGGGAGGAACCTCGAGATGTGCAATTTTCCCCCGCCACGCGGCACCTGTCAAGATGCAAGACTTTGCGGTAACGAGGGAAAGTCCTTCCCTACCGCAGGTTACGGAAACCTAAGGTTTACGTGGAAATCCGGCACTGGAGTGGATCAATGCGCTAAATTCAATATGATACGATCTGAAAATGGGCTCGTTTATCTTCACAAAATCGACAAAAATCAGGCATTGTTGGCTGGTTATTTTGCTGGTCGGAGCACAAACCTGGGCACAATCTGGAACCACCCCCAATGCGCCATCCGATTCTCACGTCGCCAGCGCCGCGGGAACAGTCCCGGAGAAACCCACGCCGACCGTGGCCCCGGACGCTGCCGTAGTGACGATCAAGGGGCTCTGTTCCAAACCCTCGGCCGCGTCTGCCCCAGGGTCCTCGCCCGATGCATCCTGCGAAACCATTATTACGCGCGCCCAATTCGAAGAGTTGACCGACGCCATGCAGCCCGGCATGACTCCACCGATGAAAATACAGTTCGCCGCTGCCTACCCTAAACTGCTCGCCATGGCGAAGGCCGCCGAAGACCGCGGTTTGGAAAAGGGCGCGCGCTACCAGCGCAGGCTGGAATTCGCCCGCGTACAAATTCTGTCGCAGGAACTGCTGCGGCAACTCCAGGATGAATCTGCAAATCCGCCGCAAGCTGAAATCGAGGACTATTACCAGAAAAACATCGCTTCCTATCAACAAGCCACTCTGGAACGCATCTTCATTCCTATCCAAAAAGCAACCGATCAGTTACCCAGCGGTAAGTCCACACCGGCGGCCCGCAATGCTCAGCATGAGGCCGCCGAGGAAGCGATGACACGCGAAGCGGAACTTTTGCACAAGCGGGCAATTGCGGGTGAAAAGTTTCCGCAGCTACAGAACGAAGCTTACAAAGTAGCGGGACTGGATGAAGTTCCTCCTTCCTCCAGTCTTGGCCAGGTGCCGCGTTCTACTTTGCCGGCCGACCACGCCGCGGTGTTCGATTTGAAGCCCGGCGAAGTCTCTCCTATCTTTAGCGACTCCACCGGACACTTCATTTACAAACTGGACGCTTTGAATCTCCAACCTCTCGACGCGGTGAAGAATCAAATTAGTAAGACCCTCCAGCGCCAGTATGTGGAGAAGACGATCCAATCGATCCAGGGACCCATTACGTCCGACTCCAACCCAGCCTATTTCGGACAAGTGCGGCAGAGCGATAAATAGCCCCCGCAAATGCCGGTCGACACAAGACATCGACACGAGAAACCGATACCCACAGAAGACGCCTCTCCGGGTTGTAAGCATTTTGTTTCCGGACAGATCCCGATCCTTGATCGGCATCTATCTCTGCGAGTGGAATTACCGTCCGCCGGGTTTAACTAACCGAGTTGCAGTAAGGGCGTTTCCTGCGCCACAGGAGAAAACGAATGCTCTCACGTAAGTTGCTTGCTTGCTGGGGATTACTCATTGCCACCGCCAGCCTCCTCGTCGGATTGAACGCTTGCGGAGGAGGCGCCGCTGCCAAATCGACCACACCGCCGCCCCCGTCATCGCAAAAAGTCCAACACGTGGTGATTATCTTTCAAGAGAATCGCACTCCTGACAATCTGTTTCACGATGCGAACTTGATCAAGAATGGCGCGGACATTGCCAGCACCGGCAAGAATTCTCTGGGTCAAACCATCACGCTGACTCCCACATCGATCGTCACCGACTACGATCTGAGCCACGCTCACCAGGCATTTGTGGACATGTACGACGGGGGCAAGATGGATGGCGCTAACACCATCCCAATCAGTTGCCAGGCCCATACTGTGGACTGCCCGCAACCGAATGCCGGGTTTCGCTATGTGACGCCGTCGGAGGTCCAACCGTATTTCGCCATGGCAGAGCAATACACTTTCGGCGATCGCATGTTCCAGACAAATCAAGGTCCGAGTTTTCCAGCTCATCAATTCATTATTTCTGGGACTTCCGCGCCCACAGCGCCGGGTGATGCGCAAAGCGATTGGTTCGCGGCCGAGAACCTGGGGTATCCCCCAACTCTTACAAATCCTAATGCGGGATGCATCGCACCTCCGGATGTGACCGTACAGCTAATTGATCCCGCCGGCATCGAGCACCCTGCATACCCATGCTACGAGCATCCCACGCTTACCGACTTGCTGAACGCGAAGTCACTCAGTTGGCGCTATTACACCCCGGGAGCGGGATCGATATGGACTGCGCCCAACGCCATTCAACATATGTGCGGCCCCAACGCAGCTCCTCCCAACGCCACCGCGTGTGGCGGATCCGACTGGATCAACGGCGTCATAATTCCACAGACGCAGGTATTGACCGACATCAGCAACAACCAACTGCCAGCGGTGAGTTGGGTGATCCCGAGTGGACAGGCCTCCGATCATGCTTCGATCAATGACGGATCTGGGCCTTCGTGGGTGGCGTCGGTCGTCAACGCCATTGGCAACAGCCCGTACTGGGCGAATACCGTCATCATCCTGACCTGGGACGATTGGGGAGGCTGGTACGATCACGTCGCGCCGCCCGCCGTTCTCAATTCCTACGAGTACGGTTTTCGCGTTCCCCTGGTCGTGATTTCTCCTTATTCGAAGGCGGGATTCGTTTCCCACACGGTTTATGACTTCGGCAGCATCCTGAAATTCATTGAAGCAACCTTCGGATTGTCGACCGTGGCTCCCGGCGCTTCGCCGGCTTACGCGGACGCGTTCACCAACACCGGCGATCTCTCGGATTGCTTCGACTTCAATCAAACACCGCTGGTGTTTCACACGATCCAGGCGCAATTTGACGCGGCCCACTTCCTAAACGACAAAAGACCGCCAACCGATCCCGACGACGACTAAGGTGCGCTGCTGAAATAGGCCTGGAAATCGCCACGGGTGAGCGTAACTGGTAAATGGCGTAACTTCGCCATCGCACGCATGGACCTCATTTGAAGTCGAGGATGTTTATCAAATTCCACGAATTCTGATTGAGTTTGAATTGGAACTCTCCATCCTTGTTAATTACGAGTTGCGCCGCAGGATAGATGAACCCCGTGCTCTTTTTTTTGTCATTGTCGTCGAGATTGATCTCGCCAGCCGTCAAGTCAAAAGCTCGAGTGTGACTGTTCGTCGCAACTTCCGCATTTCTGAGTTGGCGGTTGGTCAAGAAACGGATTTGCCTGCCGTTCGCAGTTGGAATCATGCGAATAAAACTGACGTCGTAACCCTTTGTACGCACCATCTCGCACCGACCCACAGCCTTCATCTTGCTAAGAGCATCTGCCAACCCTTCACTCTGACCTTTCTGGAATGCCTCGATTAAGGCCTGCTGATCGTCGGGAGTGGAGAAATCGAAGATCGTTAGCGTGACATTACCGTTTTGTCCCATTTGGGTGCCGGTGCCCATCGCCACGGCTCGAATCGTTTCCGGCTTGGGTTTATCCGCAGAAAAGCTAAAGCTGTTGGCCATCGTCAGTAAGACAACCAAAAATACACTGTTGAACGCCAGCCATTTTCGACTTCTGTTTGTTACTTGCGGCATTTCGATTACCTCCGATGGTCAGATAACTACACTTGCTCCGAGGGACCGTCGAGTTTCTGATCAACCGGGTGTTCCATCCGACGGCGCTAAAGCTCGACTGCGGGTGCACGAACTGGGCGTATCCAAACCTTTCCACTCTTTGCGCAAATCACCATGCGCACACGAAACCGGAGAGTATTAAGGTCATACAACTTAGCCTAAGATGTGCGTACCGGTACCGGACCTGTCAAAAGTTGCAGTCCGCGTCGAAGGCTCAGCCCTACTCTGACACGACAAAGGACGCCCCACCCGTGGCCCGCTTGGTCCAGCAGGGA
>Ga0206892_1037_pt1 | contig 18417 bp, 24 predicted proteins | sample Alteio_BWOrgHeat_56_FD_153257 | JGI IMG/M metagenome (GOLD analysis project Ga0206892, IMG submission 153257) | Enriched cells from forest soil in Barre Woods Harvard Forest LTER site, Petersham, Massachusetts, United States - Alteio_BWOrgHeat_Nextera8 ... | reverse complement strand
GTACCTACCCACAATTGCGACAGCTGTTCACAATTGCACAGTTCCAGAAATGAGCAGGATCTAAACTGGCACTATCTGTGACTAGAGGCGGCACTCGATGACTTCGAGCGAACCAGACATTGCCCGGCACGGTACTCGTATTCGAAGCGTGCTTTTCTATGGATACGAAAGAAGTAAACCAGTGTATTTTTCAATCCGCGAAGGAGCCAAATGAAGATGCTGCTGATCGCCGGTCTGATAGTGATTGTATTCGGTATCGCGTCCTTGATTGTGCCCATTCCCAGTAGCGAAACGCATGGCATCAAGGCTGGTGATGTGAACATCGGCATCCAAACTAGCCATAGTGAACGTGTGTCCCCGATCATCAGCGCGGTGCTGATTGCCGGAGGAATTGCGTTGGCTATTGCCGGCGGGCGTGCAGGAACGCGAAGCTGAAGAGGAGTATCTAACTCCAAAGCACGTGTATCTCTTCGAATCATTCGTCGAATCGGATCATCGCGGCCTCACATCTTCGGCTACAGCTGAACACCTTGAAACGACTTCCCACACTCCAGACAGAATGGCTTGGATCGCGAGGTGATTAACCCGCAGAACGGGCACATCCTCTGCGGCCCAAAATCTCCGCGCGATGTTTTCATTGCCAGGAGCTTCCCCAGCGACGCCTTAAGTGAACTACGCAAGGTACGAAGATGGGCGAGGAAAGCACGCAAAGCTGGTCAGCTCTTTCGGGTATTTGACAGCTCCACGATTACACATCGATGGCATCCGTTCTGTGCAAGATTGCTCAATTTTAAGAGGACCTATACGTCACGGCCTGCTCGAAGTCGTCCCGGTCTGTGTTTCGACCGCAACCTGAAATGAGCAATTCAGACCAGCTATTGTTTCGGGTATGGGCGATCATGATCGAGAGACGAGAACTTCTTCTCTCTCTTTCAGATGCGCTGAGCTAAGTCAGCCCATCTGAAACTCTCTGGTTCTTAGTACCGCAATTCCTAAAGGAATGAAATTCATGAGAAAAACAATTTCAGTTTTACTGATGAGCTTGATGGGCTTGGTTGGAACTTTCGCTTGGGCAGACTCAGCTCGTGAGGACACGACCGAGCGCATGCAAAAATCGGTGGAAGTTATCAGCGAGATCATGTCAACTCCGGACAAAGGTATTCCCGAAGAAGTGCTGAGCAGCGCAAAGTGCATCCTGGTTGTGCCGAACCTGATTAAAGGTGGTTTCATTTTTGGCGCCAAGCACGGCCGTGGAGTGGCCTCCTGCCGTACAGCGACTGGCTGGTCCGCGCCCGCCTTCGTTTCCGTTGGCGGTGGTAGCTGGGGATTGCAGATCGGCGTCGAAGGCGTGGATCTGATCATGCTGGTCATGAATGAGCAGGGCTTCCAGCACTTGTTGTCGAGCAAATTTGAACTCACTGGTGAGGCATCGGGTGCCGCGGGCCCAGTGGGTCGTCATGCGTCCGCTGGAACTGACTGGAAGATGAACACGGAAGTGCTGACCTACTCGCGTTCGAAAGGTGTATTCGCCGGCCTGACGCTAGAAGGTGCAGTGGTGGAGCAGGACAACGACTCGACCCGCGCCATTTATGGCAAGCACATGGAATTTCGAACCATCCTTTCAGGCAAGGGGCCAACTCCGAAAACTGTGGAAGCATTCGTGAAAGCCGTAACCGATGCAGGCCAACAAGCCCGCATCGCCGAAGCCAAGGAAGATAAAGCAGACAAGAAATAAATGGGCGGTGAACTTGCGCCGAAAGCTGATTTGCGGCTGACCGAGACCCTGCGCGGTTTCGGTCGGCACTTCAGAGCAAGCCGGGAGACAGCTCCCGCCGCTGGAAAACCAACATCCAAACCCTTCCCGATGAGGAGATGTTTTCTCCATTCATCAGTTCGCGAGATCAATCTCTTTCGCGTGCAACCCCTACAGACTGGTCGCGTCGCCAGATAGACAACGGAGGCGCTCCCAGTGCCAATATGCCGAGCGTAGCCACCTTCGGCGTGGGCGTGTTGAGGGATACGATTGGTGCGTCGTCTGGTTCTTTGGTCACGCCTGCGACGATCGGTTTGCCTGGAATGGTCTCATAGGCGTAGCCGGTCAAAACGGCGCTGACCGTGGCCTCAGGATTACGATAAATTCTGACGTTCAACCGAGCCCAGCCAAAATGAATTTTGCCGTTGATGACAAATTCCAAACCAAGATAATGGTTATCGACCGGCTTACCAGAGTTAGCCCACGGACCATAATATTGGGGTCCGTCGCCAGAAATAAAGCCGACCCCACCCATCGATCCCCGGCCGCTGTTGAATGTTCGCTTCGACCCAATTTTGACGCCGGCGCGCAGGGCGGACGCATGGGGCACCATGCCAACAACTTGGTTCCCTTTAACTTGCGGATAGATCCAGAGAAACGCCGAGTCTCGCGTCCCAGAAGTACCCCGGACACCATTCACGTCCGATGCATAAATACGGAATCTAAAATCGCTCGTCCCGTCGTGGTTAAGGTCGAGGATGAAATCCTTGTTCAGCGGGATTTTTCGATGGGTGGGAGTGTAAACAATTTTGGCTTCACTTGGCTGGGCCAAGGCCAAAGCAGCTACTCCTGCCGCGCCTGCCACGAGCGCATACACATTCAAGCGCTGGCTGAGTGAATCAGAAAGGCTGCAGGCCTGGCGAAATCGGGAAACGCGGGTCATAGGGCCTCCTCGGTTAGGTGCATGATTATGCGTCTCCTCGCAGCGAGAATCAAATGCTAAGGTTTCACAAGCGTCGAAACCGGGACGATTACACATTATTGGCAGCCGGAGCTGTCGCTGGAGAAGCGAGTGTTGAAGGACGTAGCTCGGGAGACTTCCAAGCCCCTAGCGGCGGCGTTGTGCAGTCGAGCGCGAGACCAGCATGGGATGACAGAACGACGCGCTTTGTACTTCCGCCTTGAGCTCGTAGTCCTTATATATACAGCACAGTCGGGATTACATCGTGTCGAAGCCAGGCAAGAATTTTTCTTAACGGATGCTGATGATCGATCTGGACCTGGGCGAATCGATCGAGCGGTATTACGTTCTGAATGGAGCCGGAGAGATCGCCCTATCGGCTCATTCATGCCAACCACGATCCTAGGTTCGACATCGGCCAGAGCGCCTCAGGATGCTGGCAAAGGCGATTGTTCCGGTTGCGCTTGCCGGTTTCGCCTCAGGAACGCTGCGGAGATCAGGGTGATGACGAGCCCAATCGGGAAGGGCTCGATGAACGTCAGCGCTGCATTCAGGAAAGGATTTTTATATAGCTCCTTGTACTTTGCCACCTCCTGAAGCTGCGCCTGGAGGGCTGCAGGAGTCGCACCCGAGGCCCTGAGTTTCTCAACCAGATGAGCGCCATATTTGTCCCAGAAATCAGGCAGGAAGTTGTAGTAGATAACTTCCCACGTCACGACGTAGCAGATGCACGAAATCACGGTAATGGAGATCCCGACGGCAAAGGCTTTCAAGAAAGTAATCTGGCCGTTGCCGACGTTGTCGCGGTACGATCGAATGCCGAAAAACACCATCAAGAAGGAAAGCACTACGGACGTGTAGCCGATGACCGCGCCCCGGTCAAAGCCAATCCTGTTTCCGAACGCCGCCGTCGCTATCATCATCAGCGAGGAAACAGCGCCCGAAATCAACCCGAAGGTTAGTACGGTCTTTCTCATGGATTTTTGATGTCTTTCTATCCGATATTCACCATTTTAAACTTTAGGACGCCGACTACCTGCTGTTGCCGTTTCAGTGGCCAGCTGGGCTAGCCGACGGTGTCGATGCTATTGGAACGACGACGATTAGATTATCCGGCGCTCCAGGGTGCGTCATCCCCATATATTCCAGTTGTGGCGGAGAGTCGAAGCCGATGTCCTTCGTTGTCATGTTTGGCGCGTAAAACATCAAATGCGGGGGGAAACTGGCAGTAGCGTCAACGCCGGAAGGCAAACGGTTCTCGCTCGACATCATGTAGAGCAATCCCGGCTTGCTGGGGTCTTTGAAGCGGCCTTCCTTGTATCCCTCCGCGACGTCTGCTTTGATCTCGGCCTCCGACTTCCCGTCGGAGCGCAGTTCTTCTTCCCGGAGGCGAACCATCAAAATGGTGCGGCTGCCTTCCGCATCGAAGCATCCCGGCTCGACCGACGTTTCCGTGGGCTTTACGAAATGCCGACCAACAAAGCAGCTAAACCCGTTCGTGCCTTCGCGAGCTTTCTCATAGCCTTTGGAGCCAAGAATAAAAACTGTGGCGTGGCTTGATACTTCTGATGGTGCTGCGCTCATGGCTAGTGCGATCTGACGGTCACGGGGCACGGAGGCATCGTAGACCTTGGGAAGTTCCTGGGCCAATGTTTGAATTGCCGCAGTGTCCGCAAGCAAACCGATTGACAGGACACTCACAAAAAACTTCATCCAATTCGTAGACTTCATGTTCGCTCCTTTTCTGCGGCTCAACATACCGCATCAGGCGGGGCCTCTGTCATCATCCTTTCGGGTGATTTTGGCTGCGGAGAGAAAAATCATTCTTTCGAAGGAGAATTTCCTGGGGTGTTGTGAGTAGTGCTCGGGTGAGTCAATCAGGGCAGAAGGCCGAATTCCTTGCCGAGTTGCACCGCCTGCGTCCTTCGTCTAGCCCCTAGTTTGTCGAAAACACGGCTGGAATGGGTCTTAACCGTGTTCTCACTCACAAAAAGCTTCTCGGCGATCTCGCGATTGCTCAAGCCCTGGGCTATCAGTTCAAGGATCTCAAACTCACGGCGAGTGATATGGAGATCCTCTCGTTTTCGCTCGTCGGGCACGAACCGTTCCCCGGCGGCGACAGGCACCTCCTTTACAAGGATTGTCTGCCCCCTTCCCGTTAGATTGAGGCCCAGCCAGATGCCAAGCACGGCAAAGGTCGCTGCGATCAGAGCACCGTAGATTTCGACCGAATGTTCGACTACCAGGAACCGATACTCCGTCCACTTGAGCGCGGCAATCAAAATCCCGCCGATCAACCCGTACAGCATCACGTGGCGCTTCATAATTTGAAAGGAGGATGCGTACCGAAATTATCGCACCCATGGCGGGGTAGATCTACTGCTTAAGGGGCGAGATGTTTTTTCGATCAGTTCATCCGCAGTTCCCTGAGCGTAATCCCCGACCTCGGTCAACACAGAGAGGAGAATCCTATGCAGTTTCGATACGACTACGTTGCTGGGCCAGTTCCGATGTTTCCTGAGGGGCAAATTGTCGAGAACATCAGAAACATAACCCCGGCGAGTGCAAATTTCCCGGAGACCTCTTGCATGATGGAAAGCAAGACAGATTGAGTTGGTCCCTCGGTCGAGACGGGGACCGTGGGCATCGTGCGATCCAATTTGTTGATGGTAGTTTTAGACTGTGCTGAACCCGAACGCTTAGCTGTCGATGTCGGTACGAGTACTGTTGTAATCCTGGGTTCATCTGTGAGGCCATTGCGACTGGACGTGAAGCACGGTAATTAATGGGGAAGATATTTTTTGAGCGTAGTGCACGATCTGCAATTTGTGGAGTACCCTTCACATGCTTCTGACCCGCCTTTCCTCCAAGTGGATTCTCTCTCATTCCAGGTACAACTTTGCCGGCCTGGCTCGCAGCAGAGGGCTTCAGCGGTGCAATGCCGATTGTCTGAATTCGGACGGAGACCGGCCATAAGCGTCGCGGAATGCGGCGCTGAAATGGCTGTGACTGGAAAAGCCCAACTCCTGGCTTAGATCCGTCAGGTCGTCATAGTGGGCGAGAAGGTCCAGCGCCCGGGCAAGCCGCAGGCGCAATTGATAGCGGTATAGCGGCAGTCCTTCCACCTGCTGGAAGACTTGTGTGAGATAGACCGGAGAGCCGCGCACTACCGCGGCAATTTCGGCCAACGTCCAACGTCGCGCCAGATCGCTCGCCAACACAAGTTTCACTCGGTCCACCAACCGCTGCCGTCCCAGAGTGGCTCCCGCAACGTGAGAGGTACGCGAACCCAGAGCCCTTTGCACGAGGGTCAAGGATAAGGTCTCGGCTTGAAGGGGCTCGGCGATTTTCTGGCGCAGACTGTGTCGTAACAATGCCACCAGCGCTTGAGTTCGCGCGTCAATTCGCAGGCGCGGCGGCCGAAACAAAAGGTTCGCGCCCTGGCGCAGAAAGGCAGTCGGCGCTAGCTCACGCAGCATTCCTTCACCGATAACCAACGTCAGGCTGGCGTCACCACCCGGCACGGGATGACTGATCCGGTAGCCTTCAAAAGCATTGAAAAACAGGACTTGGTTCGCTTCGGCTACGGCCTGGTCTTGCCCAACGTGACGCACGTATACGCCTCGGTACGGAAACACCAATTGCGTGGTCGTCGTGCACTCTTCGGCGCTTTGATGGCGGCAGCTACCCCTGCAATACGTGTCCCGAATGGTAACGGTCGGAGATTTCAGCAAGGATTCAACAACAACTTCCGGGAGCGATTTGGGTTCGTTCCTCAACGCTGTATTCCTACCAAACCTGTTAAGCGGCTTTCTTTGGATGATAGAAGCGAGGGGCCAGATCCAAGGTTATCACCGCGCCTTGACAGCCGCTTATGTGTTTCGGTGGGCCGCCTCCAATCAGGGGACCGCGGACTCCGTCCGCGGTCCTTGTATGTCTTAGAGGCTCGACGCTGGACCCTAATGTGCGGATGTCAGTTCTTCTTTCTTCGACACTTGCTCTTCGACCAGCAACCAGTGCGCCCGCAGTTCTTTGTCGAACTCTTCCCATCGCTCTTCCGGGAAAAAGATTCTGGCGTCTTTAAATTCGACACGACGCCGGGTGGCTGGAATGTTCTGTGCAAGCCAGTGCGACCACTTCACCGGGAAATACACGTCATCTGTGCCCCAGACGATCAAGGTTGGCGCCTTCAACGTTTTTAGCTGCGGCTCGATGGCAAGAGTGTGCTTGTTATCGAAAGCTGCGAGGAATCGTTCGAGGTCGTGCGTTCGCTGAGGGTTTTTGACGAACGGACGCAAGTAAGCCTCGATGCTGTCATCGCTGAGCTGTTCGGGATGCTCGTAGGCTGGTCCCAAGGCCTGGGGTGATCGGTAGACACTCTTGTCCGCCAACATCGCATCGATAGTTCCTCGCAAACCTCCACCGGCGGCCATCGCGAGGAATGGCTTGAAAGCTTCGGGCGGCCAGTTATCGTGGGTGTCGCAGTCGGTAAGTGTGAGGCTTCGCACCCGCTCCGGATACAGTGCGGCGAAAATCTGTGAAATGCCTCCGCCACTGTCATTGCCTACTAGATCAACCTGATCGATGTTCAAGGCATCGAGAAACTCCTTAAGCATCTTCGCATTGGCGGTGACCGACACGTCCTGATTCGGCGCGATTTCGGTATCGCCGTGCGCCAGCAGGTCGACAGCAATGGAGCGCCTGATATCCGACAAATCCGCTAACTGGTGGCGCCACAAATGGCTGTTCAGCAGAACGCCGTGAACGAACAACGCAACCGGTCCAGTACCTTGCTCAACATAGCTGATGCGCCCAGATGCCGTTTGCACGCTGCGCCGGGCCGCCAATGTTTCGTTTCGAATTGCCGCCGCGCTCAATTCCTGTTTCGAAGTCATTACGTTTTCCTTTCCGTGCGTTTGGCCTAACATCACCACACCTAGGCAAAAGGCTGCGATTAGAACGTTCGTCCTCCGTAGCGCAACGCGCTGGGCTAGCCGCTGTTGGTTAACGCTCGTGGGTGGTAGATTCGCTCGCATAACTCAGCCCCGCCTCGACGAAGAACTGGCTTCCTTCAGCTTCTGGGCGCACTCGTCGCAGCACACTTCAACCGTTTTGCCGCCAATCTTGACCTTGATGGCTCCCTCATCCAGCTTGCAGTCGCACGCTGCGCAAGTTTTCTCGACCATGGTTTTGTTCCCCAGTAGGATTCCCGAAGATCGGGTGCCCCCAGTAGGCCACTCACGGCGAGAGCGCCGCTACCAGAATCTTTAGTGATTTACTGGGACCTGCGCTCCTGGATGGAGGTACAAAACCGGCCCCTGTCCTAGACCTTGACGTAATGCGTACAAACAATCAGAGTGCGAGATAAGACCGATCAAATGCCCAGTTGCAGGGGCGTTCTCCCCAGAAATGCCACGTGCGGTCTGGTTTCGCGGAGCACGATAACCCTACGGCACCTTCAAATTCCTGCCCATTGTCTCGGTTGAGATGCCGAGGGGACTTCCGATTTCATCAGTTTCACATTCGAAGAACTATAATTGTTTTTCCGATGTCTTCCTCATCGGCCGGAGCGGATGTGAAATGGCCAGTTAATCCCGTCCAGGAGGAACGTCTTGTCCTCGACGAAGGAACGTTTCAGCAGGTCTTGGCAGCTTGTTATGCGCTGCAGGAGCACGGGAATCGCCTGCAGTCGAACCAAGAAAAGACGGGTTTCGCCCAAACTCGTGCCGACGACCTTCTACTGCAAGTTCAGTTGGTTGGGAAAGAGACCGGGATTGAGGCAGCTCCTATATCGCAATTAGAACCTGTGCTTCCCGTGGCGCAAGCTCTGGCGAAACAGGCAGATCGATTGTACCCGAATGGAGCTAGGGCGGTTTCTACCCACAGGGTTTTGCATGGGGCGACCGTCGAGCGCGCCGGGCTGATTCAATCTCTTCCGGAGACTAACAAGCAGGTGCCCCCCAGGTTATCCGCGGAGGCCGTCGAGTCGGACGCACTTAGCCCTACGCCACTACGACCGGAGTTGGTGGCACTCATTGCCGAGATCAACGGACTCTTGGAGGCCAAAGAGCGGAGAGGGTAAAGGCAATCTGCCGCGCTGGTGCAATGTAGTCGGCCTGATGCGCCCCAGACGCATCCCACCGCCGAGTTTCTCGAGATACGATTGTGTACCTGCTGCATTGACAGCTAACCGTTCAGGTTCAGCACAGTCTAAAACCACCATCAACTGATTGGATCGCTGGTCCCGACGGTCCCTGTCTCGACCGACGGGTCAACTCAATCTGTGTGGCTTTCCATCATGCAGGAGGTTTCCGTGAAATTTGCACTCGCCGCGGTTATGTTTCTCATGGTCTCGACAATCATTGCAGCTCAGGAAACATCGGAGCTGGCCACGCCCCCCAACGGAGACAATCAGCATGCTGCCGTCTCGCAATGGATCGGGCCAGTGAAGATATCCATCGATTACCACAGCCCGAAGGTGCATAAACCGGACAACAACGATCGGACGGGACACATCTGGGGAGAACTAGTTCACTACGGCTTCGTTGACGAAGGCTTCGGGCCGACAAAGGGCGCGCCGTGGCGAGCAGGCGCCAACGAGAGCACTACTATTACTTTTTCCAATGACGTGAAGGTTGAAGGCAAGGACCTAAAAGCCGGAACCTACGCTCTCTTTCTCGACGTGGAAAAGACAGGGTCATGGAACTGGGTTTTCTCGAATCACCTGGGATGGGGTAGTTTCCAATATGATCCCCAGGACGACGCGCTGCGGGTACCGGTAACGCCCGAGGACGCACCCTTCACAGAATTTCTGACCTACGGATTTGACGATCGCCGTCCCGACTCTGCGGTGGCTTACTTGCAGTGGGAAAAGAAGCGCATCCCGTTCAAAATTGAAGTCCCCAATGTAAACCAGCTCTATGTTGCGAAGATGCGGCAGGACCTGCAGTCATGGGCAGGTTTCAACTATCAGGACTGGCAAAGCGCAGCGCAATTCTGTGCTGACAACAAGATCAATCTGGAGGAAGCATTGCTTTGGGCCGACAAGGCGATCAACGGACCGTTTCGCGGGGCAACCGTAGGCCACGAAGATTTTTCCACGCTTTCCACGAAAGCCGCGGTGTTGGAAGCGATGGGACGAGAATCTGACGCGGATGCCTTGATGGAAAAAGCGCTGCAATTGCCGGGAACCGACGCCTACGCGATTTATGCCTATGGCATGGGCTTGCTCGGCAAGAACAAGAAAGACCAAGCGATGAAAATCTTCGCCTTCAACGAACGGCAACATCCGCAGGACAAATTCTGGACATCGTTGGGATTAGCGCGTGGGTACACCGCCGTAGGGGACAAGAAGAACGCAATCGCGAATTGGGAAGTGGTCTTACACAATGTCCCCTCCAACTTCAGCAACCGAACCGCTTCGTATGAAGCGTCGCTGAAGAAGTTGAAGGAAACCAGTTGAGGGGGAGATCAGTCTTCTAAGATTCACGCTAGGGCTTGATCTCGAAGACCGTGCCTTCGCACCCTTCTCCCTTGCCGCAGGCATGGGTTGTGCCATAGAGGCTGCCGCCCTTCGCGCGAACCAAGGTGCCCCAAGGACGCATAGCCGGTTTGCCATGGAAGCGGTGGAGTTCGGTGAACGTCCCCACACCGCCCGATTGGATCGTCAATTTGAAGATAATTCCGCCCCCGCCATCCAGTGGCCCGGTGGAAACGGAATTGCCGTAAAGGGTATGACCTGGCCCGACGATCAGGCCGACGCGCAGGTCGCTCCCGGGATGATTCGGAAACACTTTCAAATGACCTTTCGTATCAACCTTGAACACTACTCCGTTGTTGGTGTTGCCTCCCTGAAGGTTCGTGCCGTAGAGGTTGGCCCCATCGAAAACCAGCCCGCCTGAAGGATTTTGTCCGTCGCCACGCCCAGTGAAGCTATGCAACACGCTTGCGGTCCAGGTCCCGTCTGACTGCGGAGCCAGCTTGAAAATCGTGCCCTGATTCCTGGTACCGCCCTGGCCGGTCGTACCGTAGAGGTTTCCCGCCCCATCAAAAACCACAGGTGCAGTCGGCCCATAACCGTCGCTGGCCTCGAATTTATGAATCACGCTCTCGGTCCAGCTTCCCTGACCGTTGGGCGTCAACTTGAAGACAGTTCCGCAACCCCTGTTGGCCTGGTCACAGGAGATATCACCTCCCCATACGGTAGTGCCGTAAAGATTCCCTGCCGTATCGAAGATGAGCCTTGAAAAGGGATGCAGCCCGTCGGCCGCGGTAAAGCGATGCAACACGCTTTCTTTCCAAGTGCCGTCTGAATTCGGCGTCAGCTGAAACACTGTGCCGCATCCACCGCAACCAACATCTCCGCCGTCAACGGTGGTACCGTAAAGATTGCCGGTCGCGTCGAAGACCAGCTCGGCTTCAGGCTCATCTCCGTCGCTGCCCCCGGCGAAGCTGTACAGCACACTCTCCGTCCAGCTCCCGTCCGAATTGCGGGTCACCTTGAATACCGTGCCCATACCAGCGCTGCCGCCCTGACTAGTCGTACCATAAAGATTGCCGGTCGAGTCCAAAATTACGCCCGCGTAGGGAGCCGCGCCGTCAGGCGTGTCCTTGAAGCTGTACAGGATCCTAGCTGTGCCGGATGCGCTTGCGCCGGTTGGAAGTATTAAAGCAATCGTCAGCACTGCCAGAATTCCGATCAGAGTAAAACTAGATTTCTTGGGTCGCATGGGAGATAAACCTCCTGGCCAACTAGGCCGGCTGGATAGGGTTAAAGAATCAGCTGTCTCGGGCGGGAGTCAAGAGCCACTTCTACGCTGTGCGAATCGAAGGAACATCCCAGAGCATTCAACAGGAAGTTGCGCCTGCCCTCCGAGAGCGAGAACAGAATTCTATTGCAACCTTTGTATGCCGAACATGAGCGGCTGTCAAACTATGGATTTTCATTGTTTCACGGCCGTGATTCCGAACGAGACACATACTGACCGGTCGCTAATAATGGGAGGTGCCCGTCGCACAATAATCTTTCAGTAATAACGTTTACAGTGTATACTTTACGCTGTATACTTAATCGTCACTTTAGTAAAAGTCCAAACTAGATAAAGGATTCCCAACCAATGAAGAAATGCTTAATTAACGCAGGCCTATTGTGCCTGCTCTCAAGCCTCTGCCTACAGGCGCAGGCGGCAACCGCAAAGTTTCACATTATGACCGACCCAGTGCAGGGCACGTGGTCGAACTATGCCCTTTCCGGCGATGGCACCGTTATGGCTGCAAACTACGGTGGCGAAATCTATCGCTGGACCGCGGCGGGCGGATTTCAGGATCTCGGCCCCGGCGACCCCAACTCAAGCTCGATCGGAATCTCGCGCGACGGCTCCACCATCATCAGCGGTTACATCGGATCGGACGGTTTCAGCAGGCCGGCGATCTGGAACGCGAGCGGCCTGGTTGACCTGGGCCATCCTCACAACGGTTGCACGACGATTGGCAACAGCTGGGGCAGTGGCTACGGAGTAAGCGGCAATGGCTCGATAGCCGTGGGACTAGCCTGGACTTGCACCGCGGCGGAAGGCTTTGAGTGGACGGCGAACACCGGCAACCTCTCTCTGGGGCATCCGGCCGGCAACCATAGCAGCCGGGCCAGCGCCATCTCGGCCAATGGGGAGACGATCGTCGGCTTTTGGGAAGACCCCACAGGCCCTCGGCGTCCGGTGCGTTGGGTGGGTGGAAAACACGACTTGTTTCTCGGTGCCAAGACGATCGGCGAGGCTTCGGCTGTGAACAGCAGTGGCACGCAGATCGTGGGACAGGCCCCGGGCGCGAGCGGGTACGGGATTGCGTTCTTTTATTCCGACAAGCGGGGGCTGATCAAATTGGGCACACTCACGCACATAAATACCGATCAAAGCTTCGCCAACGGCATCTCTGACAATGGACGGGTAGTGGGCTGGAGCGGCGATCAATTCGGTCACGGGATCGAAGCGTTTACCTGGACTTCCTCGTCCTCTTCCCATATGCAAAAACTCGCGAGCGTACTGAACAAGCTCGGGGCCAAGATTCCTGCGGGCACGACCCTGACCGACGCTGTCAGCATCTCCGCCGACGGTTCCACCATGGTCGGCCAGTACGTCAACGGCCAGAAGTTTGGCAACTGGATGGCGCACATAACGAAGTAACCGGTTAAGGATCATGTCCGGGTTCGTCCCCCGAGTTCGCGGACTACTATAGTTGCGTTTTTACAGGGCGGTCGCGGGTCGATGTCGATTGACAGTATCGACATTTCGGTTCTCACGGCCGCCCGCCCCTTTATCTTTTCTCAAAAGATGAGGTGCCGTGACTGTGCGTCACGACATTTCCACTTCCCGCAGACTTACATGGCAAGCTACGTATCAGCCCGGAACTAGTGTCCCCGGATCAATCGCAACGCGACTGCAGTGTCTTTATCCGATCCCATCAGCTCGTCTTGGATCGAATATTTAACTGGATAATCCGGCAAGACGCCTGATGAATTCGAGCCCTCGTGCTGCACTGCCAGGTAGTAGGCCGCAAGGGGGACACGCAAGGTTATTCTTGAAGCCGGAAGAGTAATGGTGGGCTCAAAGCCCGAGTTATTCCCGTAGTAGGCTCCGGCCGATTCTTCGCCAATCAAGGTCGCTGCATGGTGCGAGCGCATCTGCGACAGCAACTCTGAGGTTGTCGAAAAACTTCGCCCGTTCATCAACACATAAGCCTTACCCGTAAAGTGTGGCTCCAACGGCTGTTGAACGCCCCAATTTGGGTGTCCTATGGCGTGATACTTTCCGTCGGCCTGCCGCTGGACGATGTCGGCGGGAATGGGGTCGGGATCGCTGACATATCTCAAAAAGTCAAAATTGATACCGTTTAGAACTATGTCGTCGTACCACTTAAAGGGCCCAACGGCAAAATATGAAAAGAGAATCTTTCCGATCTCATCCTCACCTCCGCCATTATTTCTAAGATCCAAAATGAGAGCTTTTGTTTTTTTCTCGCTTATCTCCGTGAACGAGCGCTTGAAAAATCCTCTTAGATCAATCCTTTTCGCATCAGCTTCGGAATGACCGAAGCTAGCAATTTTCATGATCGCGATCGATTCACCATCGAGAAACTTCAAACTGGGGTCCGGCGAAGGCTGCAAGTCCAAATCCTTCGGATACCTGGCCTTCCAGGTTTGCATCAGCTGGTCGTGGTCGATTCCCTGCAAATCCAGCGGAGCTGCCGTGCCTTGCAAAACAATCCTGTACGGTGACTGCAAACCGAGGAGCGCGATGATACTCGCATTGAAATTCGACCCAGAGACATCCCATTGCCGCGAGCTCTTAACGTCTCCATCGCCGAACGCCCCGGCAAGCAGGCCGCTCACGATCTTATTCGCAGCCAACCCATTGATGAAGCTTATTTCCTTGCCTTCGAGGTGTGCGTCAGCGGTGGCCAGATCGCGTTTCACGTAGATGCGGCCATCCAAAACTCGGATTCGCAGCGGCAGCAGCGAGAAATTCCTGGTAAGAGATGAAGGCAGAGACAGCCCAGTGTGACCGCATTTTACCGCAGCGACAATGGGAACGAGTTCTCGATAAAACGAAACAGCATCCATCCCGCGGGAAAGCGACAGTTCTGCATCGTGAAACAGTTGGTCCATTTCCGGCTTCGTCGTGTATCGATAGATGCCGGGATGCCCTTGCTCCAGGGCTTCCCGGAAAATGTGGAAATCACCGGCGAGCTCCGCCGGGCTTAGCTTCTGAGATGGCAACTCGACAGCCCGACTGGGTCTATCGAACCCACATAGCAAACCGAGCAGGCATACTGCAACAGCAAAAATTTCTTGTTTCGAGATGAGATTCGTGAAAAGAGGCCGTTTAGCGGCCATCTGTCCGCCCCGCGCCACGTAGGGTTCCCGTCCTGGCAAATGCCGCGGTCAGTCTCGGAAACAAAAGGCTTTGACAAGTTCGATACATAGATCCTCCCACATTGGATCAGACGCTCCAGATGCTAGATAGTCACAGGTACATTTGCCCGTTCGGTTCAGCGCCAGCCTAATCGGGCTTTCCGAGGTGTGACCTTTACCGGGAATCGAAAAATCATCGGACCCATCCTCGGCACTTGGATCTTTCATCGGAGGGTTCCAGCGTCAAAGATGACGCCTTGAATCCTCGATGAGTGAAATCGGATTTTGCAACAATTGACCCGGTTCGAAGGGCTCACATTTCGTGGCTGACTCGCTCGACCTCGCGAAACACCCGAATCATGTTGCCGCCCAGAATCTTCTTGATGTCGTCGGAGTTGTAACCACGGTCGAGCAGTGATTGCGTGATCCTGGGGAGGTCAGCGGCAGAATCAATTCCATCGGGCAGAAAATTGCGCCCGTCGAAGTCCGAACCAAGGCCTACGTGATCCACTCCGGCAACCTTGACAAGGTGATCGATATTATCAATGAGGGCTTTCAGAGGAGCCCGCGGAATTGTATTCTCAGCCAACCACGCACGTTCAAACCGCCCTCGGTCTTCGTCCGTCCCTGAGCCAGCCACCTTACGCTCCTTAATGTTTTCAACAGCGAAAACCATTTTCTGGTGCTGCGCTTCAGCCGCCCTCAGAAAATTCTGGTCCACAAAATCCATTTCACTCATTGACAAGCCCGATCTCCGAGCCGCAAAGAAGCTAAACTTATCCTATGCGCGAAAGAATTGTGGACGCGGTAGCACCGTCGCCAGAGCAGGTTCTCGACGTGATTGTTCGTGCTGAGGAGCACAGAAAATTTGTCTGGACGGCGGGAAGAGTTCTCAAAGCAGCAAATTTGTGGAAGCGCATAGAAGAACTGGATTACGAAGAGCGGAAAATCGTGCTAAAGCGGATCGCAAGCTTTCTGGAAGACCTGGCTTCACAAGGTGTTCTCCAGCGTCGCGCCGGGGTACAAAGCATCGGCTACGGAGACGAGGTTGGTTTTGACTACATTGCCCCTGGCCGATAACTGTTGCGACATCGCGATTGCGCTCATCATTCTCAATGAGCCGTAACGCGTGCTCTCGCCAACGGAGAACCGCACTGAGACAAGTGCTGACCGGAATTGTTGCAGCATAGGTGACGACACCCACGATGAGTTCCTCCGTCAGTCAGGAAGTGATCGCTACGGGGTGCGATATCCGACTTAACCCGCACCGCGCAATCGCGACGGCACGGCGCGGCGGCGCGACTTAGATCTGGGAAGGTCGGTTAGTTCCTTTGGAGAAAGCGAGTTGTATAATTGCCGCAGTTTTCAGGATGAGAAGGAAATTCCGGCTTATGGGATTTGGCCGATTCCGAAAATCGTATTGGCTGCTTTTCGTGGCGGTCGTTTTCGGCCTTGCGCAGGTTGTTCTTGCGCAAGATATCCCTGGGAACAATTCCAATTGGACTGCAAGCAGCCAGCAACAGGACCCTCGCGGGGTTGTAAATCCAACCCGCAGCCGCGAATCACATATCGAGGCCGACGGTCGAGTCATCGACAAGAAATCGGTCGAAGCGCTGGGTCCTGACGGGCAGTACGTGCCTTACCTCGATACGGAACAGGAGTCTCTCCGGATCAACAGCACGACAGTTCGCACCATCCAGCGGACATTTGGCAGAGGCTCGGATGGTCAGAGGATGTTGCTTCGTGAAAGACAAGAAGAGTCGCGCACTCTTCCGGACGGCGAACAGAAGGTGGTCCGCGAGATTTCCAATCCGGACGCAAACGGCACAATGCAGGTTGTACAGCGCGAAGTGCAGGATTCCAGGCAAGCTGGTCCGGGCGTGCGGGAGGTAAAAACCACCGTGCTTACGCCTGATGTGAACGGAGGATTTACTCCTACCGTGCAGATCGAAGAAAGTCAGAAGCAAAGTAACGACGGTACGGTCGAATTCAAGAAATCCACTCTGCTTTCTGATGGAGCTGGACACTGGCAGCTCGGTGAGGTAAGGGAGGGCAGCCAACGGGGGAACGACCAGGGACAAAGCAAGGAAGAACGCTTGCTGCGACCCGATTCCAACGGCAACCTCGCAATTGTCGAGCGCACCGTCAGCAAGCAAACGGAATCCGGCTCGGGAGAAAAACGCGACACCGTCGAAACTTACTCGACCAACGTTCCGGGTGCGGCTGGCAACGACGATCTGCAACTTGTCCGGCGCGCAACCACTGTTCGCCGGAACGGCGCGGCAGGCGAACAGGCCACCACACAGCAAATTGAGCGGCGGAACCCCGGTGCTCCACACGACGGTCTGAATGTCACGGATGCAACAATCGATATCGTGCGTCCGGGCGGAAACGGTGTCGCCGAGCGGCAGAATACCATCCTGACTCGAGATTCGGCTGGACGGCTGAGTGGAGTTTGGATTGACCTAGGCAAGACTGACAATCCTTCCGCTGCGATACAGGTGGATACCAGGATCTCTGCAAAGCCGCACTAGGGCTTCTCGGCTTGCGAGCGCTTAGCGTAAATCTATCCGGTGCCGCCTTCAGTTCCGGACTCAGTTGGCGTGCCGTCTCGGCATTCAGCTTGCGCGGACTGCAGCCGCGCAGTCGCTCCCATAGTCTTTGCTCTGCAGCATTCTTGTTCTGCTCGGTCGCTACAGTGCTAATCCTCTTCATTGCCGCTTTCCTTTATCTCTTGCGCCTTCGAGCGCGTCGTAACTTGGGGGCCTATCGCATCCCGCCGAGGCCGGCCTTACTTCAGTTGATGTAACGTGTCGCCCGAGACCGCTTAAGTACTTCCCTGCGTGTCCCGACGTGGGCGGAAACTAGGGTATTGTCGAAGTGTTTCAAACGATAACCGATTCGTAGAATTGCAAGCGTGCGCGACGGGTTCAAGCCCGGTGTCCGTGAATTGTCGCGGAGCCCCTACGAGGCGATGTCGGTGGTTGCTTCGCTACGTCTGCGAGAGCCCTCCGTCCGCAATCGGCAACCAGCGTCAGAAATTGGATGCCATTCCTAGCAATATTGACAGGTTTCAAGTGATTCCCATTGCGAGTATGTTCCGTCCCGGGGAACTTCGATGCCTAACTCCCAGCGAGTCATTGCCGTTGTAACTTCCGTCGCTTTGGTGGTCAGTTCCATGGGGCTCGAGGGCTGCAAAAAGAAGGAATCGCAGGCCGTGCAGGAGGAGCAGGCGCCCACCACCGTCTATGCCGTGCCGACTCCAGACCAGCTCTACCAACTCGTGGCTCCGATCGCGCTGTTCCCGGACAACCTGGTGGCCATAGTGCTTGCGAGTTCGACTTTCCCAGACCAGATCACCGCCGCCTGGCAGTGGATGCAGCAGAATGGGGGGGCTCAAGGGCCCGCAGCTGATGCAATCGGCGGATCAGCAGCCGTGGGACGTCAGCGTAAAAGGGCTCACCCAATTCTCTGATGTATTGCAGCAGATGGCCACTAACCTATCGTGGACCTCGTCCCTGGGAGATGCGTATTTCAACGCACCCCAAAACGTGATGAACGCCGTACAGGTGATGCGCCAGAGGGCCTACCAGGCCGGCAATCTGAAGTCGACCCCCCAGCAGAATGTTCAGGTCGAGAATCAGCCTGCGGGAAGCGAGCCCGTTGCGGCGTCCTCCGGCGAGGAGCAGCAGGTGACGGTTGTGCAGTCGCCGCCGCAGACGATCGTGATTCAGCCGGCACAGCCAGATGTTGTGTATGTGCCCAGCTACAATCCCACCGCAGTTTACGGCGCCCCCG
>Ga0206892_1036_pt1 | contig 18419 bp, 19 predicted proteins | sample Alteio_BWOrgHeat_56_FD_153257 | JGI IMG/M metagenome (GOLD analysis project Ga0206892, IMG submission 153257) | Enriched cells from forest soil in Barre Woods Harvard Forest LTER site, Petersham, Massachusetts, United States - Alteio_BWOrgHeat_Nextera8 ... | reverse complement strand
CGGTATTTGAGATGGCCATACCAGGCAAAAGTCATAAAGATGTTTGAAATGGTCAGCAGAACGATGGTCGTCATGCCGTTATCCTGCCTGAGAGCAACGGACTTTTCCAGAGGGCTGAGGCCTTTAGCTGTTACGATCACGTCGGTCGGAGCATATATTGGGGCGGTCTGGACCGCAGCCGCCGCAAGTTTCGTCGGCAACGGAGAAGCGCTTTACGGCAGCGAGTTGGCTGCGGTATTGCGATGGCCACCGTCGTCGGCTTTTCTTGTAGAGGTGTCCGACGTCTCGGTGCATCTTGGCAGGAGGCTGTGATCGAATGCCCAGATCTGAACAGGCGGAGCGGGGTTGGGTGTTTTACGACGGATCATGCGGCTTCTGTTCACGCTGGCTCAAGTTTTGGGAACCGATCTTGACCAAGCACGGCTTTGCAATCGCACGCTTGCAGGAGCCTTGGGTCGTTGCGCATTTCCAGTTGCCACTTCAGGTTCTTCTGTTTGATCTGCGCCTTTTGATGCCTGACGGGCAGAATTTTTCGGGAGCGGATGTATATCTGCAGGTGGCCAGAAAAATCTGGTGGGGGTGGCCGTTTTACGCGTTTTTCAGTCTTCCCGGATTCAACCGGCTGATTCATGCTGGGTATCGTTGGTTTGCGCGCAACCGTTATCACATATCACATGCCTGCAAGCTGCCCTAGTTTAGAAAGGAAAACATGTTCCCTCAACTCGCCAAGTTCACCGATCTAGGACTGCTCCTGCTCCGTCTGATGGTCGCGCTGGTCTTCGCCGACAGTGGATTCAACCACCTCAAAGATCCCGAAGCACGCGGCAAGAGCATTGGCATGAGCAAGGGATTCACGATATTTCTCGGAATCGCGGAAGTTTCCGGCGCGCTCGGGGTGGCATTTGGCGTTCTGACTCAGGTTGCCGCAGCGGGCTTGATCCTGCTGATGCTGGGCGCTATCCAGAAAAAAATATTCGTATGGCATACCGGCTTCTGGGGCGGGAAAACCTACGGCTGGCACTACGAATTGATGATCGTCATCATGAATCTGGTGATTCTGTTCACCAATGGCGGCCGATGGACGCTAAGTTAGGTTTGACAATTATGTGACAGATTTTGGGGATATACTGGCTAGTCTGTTAGTGAAACTGGGAGATTCTCTAGCCGCGCGCTGAGACCAATTTCTGCAACGACCGTCTAAATTTAAGATTTGCATAGCAATGCATCGTGTAACCGCCAAATTGTTGTTGACCCTGCTGCTGGTGGGCCTGTCCGCCCCGGCGGCGCTGGCGATTACCCTTCCCAATCCACATGCCTGCTGTTTACGGAAGCCGATGCATGGTCAAACATCGCACAACGCAGAATTCAACGCTCCTCCCGGCTGTTGCCAGCACGACTGCTGCCGCCCGCTGACCGGTTCGCGATGGGCACAACCATGCTCGGCAGGTCGCTCTCAAGTGAATCCAGCGAGCGCGACTCTGCAAGCGGAGTTGCAGCCGTCGCATTTCCCCGCTGTCATCGACCGATCCCACTCCGGTCGAGCGCCGCCCCAATTCTCCATCAGCTAAGACTCACGTAAGGACAGATCTTTGACCTGTCCGCGGAGCGAATATCCGCAATGCCTATCCCAGGGCTAAACCGGTTTTCGCCCCGGTGCTTACCTTTGGCAAAACGCAACGTGCTTTTTGGAGAATTCATGCGTCACATTCATATCTCAGTGCTGTGCGGCTTGTTCCTTTTCACGGCCACACTATACGCCTCAATTTTCGGTTCCATACGCGGCATCATTCATGATCCGCAACACCGCCCGGTAGAAGGCGCCATGGTCATGCTGAAGGCAAAGTCCTCGGAATGGTCGACCACGGCCACGTCCGATTCGAACGGAGAATTCGTGTTCAGCGCAGTGCCGCTAGGCGACTACTCAATCAGCGTGGCGAATCCGGGGTTTGCCCAGTCCGTCCAGAATGTAGTCGTAAATTCAGGTACAGAGCCGGTCGTGCACTTCCAGCTGAAAGTGGCCAGTGCAAATGAAACCGTCAACGTCTCCGCCGCCACCGAAACGGTGCCAACCGATTCCGCCACCCCGACAACGCTGGTCAGCCGGCAACAAATTTCGCAAACTCCCGGCGCCGATCAAACCAACAGTCTAGCGATGATTACCAGCTACGTTCCCAGCGCCTTCATGGTCCACGACCAGCTCCACATCCGCGGAGGGCACCAGGTTTCCTGGTTGCTTGATGGCATCCCAGTGCCCAACACCAACATTGCTTCCAACGTCGGCCCCCAATTCAATCCCAAAGATGTGGACTACCTCGAAGTACAGCGCGGAGGCTACTCCGCCGACTACGGTGATCGAACCTACGGCGTGTTCAACGTCGTGACCCGCTCTGGATTCGAGCGCAACCGCCAAGCTGAACTTGTCGCCAGCTACGGCAGCTACAACAACACCGACGATCAAATCAGCTTCGGCGATCACACCGAACGCTTCGCCTACTTCGGCAGCTTCTCCGGATACCGCAACGATCTTGGCCTGGAAACTTCCAGCACGGAGATTCTCCACGACCAATCGGCAGGACTGGGCGGCTTTGGCTCCCTCATCTTCAACCGGACTCCTCATGATCAACTTCGCCTGGTGACATCGGTTCGCGGCGATCACTATCAGGTCCCAAACACCGCAGACCAGCAAACCCAGGGCATTCGCGATGTACAGGACGAGCGTGACTCTTTCGTGAATTTTTCCTGGCTGCACACTTTTGGCACGGACGTAGTGTTGACGGTCTCGCCCTTCTACCATTTCAACCGCTCCAACTACACTGGCGCATACGTCGGCGCGCCCGATCCCGAGCTTACGGTTCCTCGCGACGACCGCGCTTCAAACTACATCGGCGGAGTGGCCAGCGTGGCCATCAATCGTAAGAAACACAACGTGCGCGCCGGAGTGCAAGTCTGGGGAGCGCACGACAATCAGCTCTTCGCTACCGTGCAGGGCGATGCCAGCAATTCCCAATCGCAACGCCAGACCGTCTGGGGCAATATCCAAACCGTTTTTCTCGAAGACCAGTACAAGGCCACGTCCTGGCTCACTCTTAACGGGGGAGTTCGGCTGACTCACTTCGGCGAACCCACCATCAGCGAGAACGCCGCCGATCCTCGCGTCGGCGCCGCCATCGTTGTTCCGCATCTGCATTGGGTTTTGAAGGGATACTACGGACGCTTCTACCAGCCGCCGCCGCTGCTTACCGTCACCGGCGGTTCGCTGCTTGGGTTTGGGCTGGCCCCGCTGCACGGCGAGCGCGACGAGCAGCGCGAATTTGGCGTCACCATTCCCATCGCCCGCTGGACTCTCGACGTCTCCAACTTCCGTACTGGCGCGAGGAACTTCTTCGATCACGACGCGCTCGACAACAACATTTTCATCCCGCTGACTATCGGCCATGCCCGCATCCGAGGCACGGAAGCCACGCTTACATCGCCTCGCATCGCACGCCGCGCCGCCTTTCGCGCCGCCTATTCCAACGAGACGGCGCAAGGCTCGTGCCCGATCACCGGAGGTTTTATCGAAGAGTGTGACAACACCGGGCCATTTTTTCTCGATCACGATCAGCGCAATACGTTCACCGGTGGCGTGAACCTGATCCTGCCCTGGAGTTCGTGGATGGATTTCAGCACAAACTATGGCTCTGGCTTCCTGAACGGCGAAGGCGACCAGCAGCCGACTCACTTGTCCCCGCACACGACGTTTGACGTGGCCGTGGGTAAATCCTTTGGTGAGAAATGGGACGTACGCCTGACCGCAACTAATCTCTCGAACAACCGTTATTTATTAGATAACGCCAACACATTTGGAGGAACACACTACGTCAATCCGTTCGAGATCGGGGGCCAGGTAAAGTACCGCTTCCATTTCTAGAACGGTTCCCAGTGTGGTGCGAAGGAAATCAACCCAAGTGTGTAACAGCTTAAAAGGCAAGCAGAATTTATTATTGGTGCATGAGGAGAATCTTTCAGTGAGCCCTAAATTCAGGAAGCAGGTCAGCAGGACATCTATTCCCGCACTATTATTTGTTTGCACGATTCTGCTGGCAGCCTGCAATCGTGCCGAAGAAACCAAGCAACCCGCGCCCGGCGTACAAAACGCGGCTGCCGCAACCCAGTCCGCTTCAGCCCAGCCCGTGGCCGACACCGAAGCCAAGTCCAGCAATGTGTCAGCAACCCAACCCAGCGGCCCGAAACGCTACTCCCTGACCGGCCGCGTCGTCTCCGTCGACAAGCCAAGCCAATCCATCAACATCGATGGCGACGAGATCCCCGGCTTCATGTCCGCCATGCAAATGCCTTATCCCGTGAAGGACGCAACCTTGCTCGACAAAGTTGCGCCCGGCAACAAAATCAGGGCCGAAATTGTTATGGCAGACGAAGGCGCGTATCTGGAAAACATCGTCGTCGCCGACAACGCACCATCGAAGCACATAAAATGATTTTCACGCGCTGCGGTCAAAAGCTCGTTGCCAATACTAACGACGCCACAAAATTTACATTCCTTTAACAATCGACTAGAAAAACGTAATAACATCGCAAAATGCCGCAAGAACCCCTCAGCATCGAAGATCTGGCAGGACCCGGGCAGGGACAACGAATCCTGCGCCTCACCGGTCCGCTCGTCATCGCGACCCTGTTCGACTTTCAATCCCGGGTGCGCACCGACGCCTCGCGCACACTGATTCTTGATCTCACCAAAGTGCCGTATGTGGACTCAGCCGGAATCGGCGCATTGGTCGGAGCCTATGTCACCCATCAGAAAGACGGGCGCAATCTCTTTCTCGTGGGGGTAAGCGACCGCATCCACAACGCTCTGCAAGTCACCCGGGTCGAGCATTTTTTTCGCTTCTTCGACACGCTAGCAGCCGCCGAAAGTGCCGCTGGCGTAGTCTGACGACGATCAAACAGAATTGAAGTGGGGAGCGAAACTCCCCACTACGCCCTCGTAACCGCTACTGCGGAGTCGCATCCCCACTGCTTCCTTCTCCCCTCCGCCCACGTCTAAACGATTGACGGGGTAGGCCCCACGCCATAAGATGAAGTTCCGCCACCCCACAATTGTCTAAGTGCTGAAACTATGATCGGCCAAACCATCTCGCATTACCGCATCACTGGACGCCTGGGCAGCGGCGGGATGGGCGTGGTTTACGAGGCGCAGGACCTTACGCTTGGCCGCCGCGTCGCGCTAAAATTCCTCCCTCCACAACTGGCCACGGATACAGCCGCTCTCGACCGCTTCCTGCTCGAGGCTCGCGCCGCGTCCGCCTTGAATCATCCCAATATCTGCACGATTTATGCGGTTGAAAAAGATGGCGGGCAATCCTTCATTGCCATGGAGTTGCTGGAAGGCCAAAGCCTCGACACTAAACTGAGCGGCGGTCTTCTGCCGCTCGATTCCGTGCTCGACATCAGCACGCAGCTTGCGGACGCCCTCGACGCAGCGCATGCTAAAGGCATCATTCACCGGGACATCAAACCCGCGAACATCTTTTTAGTGCAGCGCGCCCAGGTCAAGATTCTGGACTTCGGTCTGGCCAAACTCACGCGCACACCCGAGCCGACCACTGAAACCGTTGCTATCGGCGCGGACGTTCTTCCCACCGCCAATCTCACCAACCCGGGCAGCACCGTTGGCACGGTCGCATTTATGTCGCCGGAACAGGCTCGGGGAGAACAGCTCGACCCGCGCTCGGACCTGTTTTCACTCGGTGCGGTGATCTATCAGATGACTACCGGCCAATTGCCTTTTACCGGCAGCACCTCGGCCGTAATCTTCAACGCTATTTTGGAGCGAGACCCCATCCCCGCCGTTCAACTTAATCCTCAACTCCCACCCAAGTTGCAGGAGATTATCGGCAAGCTTCTAGAAAAAGATCGCGACTTGCGCTACCAATCCGCCGCCGATTTGCGTGGGGATCTCAAACGGCTGAAGCGTGACACCGATTCAGGACGCAAGCCGGCGCAAACGCCTTCCGCCTCGACCTTCGCCCAGCCGGTCGCAACACCGCAATCGTCAGGCAGCGCGCGCGTCGTAACCGCGGCGCGTGAGCACAAGCTGGGAACCGGCGTAGCGACACTGATAGCAGCCGTCGTCCTCGCCGCTGCCGCATATGGCATTTACGCTTTCGTAAACCGCAGCCGTCCCGCGCCTTTTCAGAACATCTCCATCGACAAGATCACCAACAGCGGCAAAGCGCGGCTCGCCGCCATTTCCCCCGATGGCAAGTACATCTTGAATGTGGTTAAAGACAACGGTCAGGAAAGCCTCTGGCTGCGCAATGTTCCAACCAACAGCAACACTCAGGTCGTTCCACCCGGCGACGTCACTTATCTCAGCTTGAACTTCTCTCCCGACGGCGACTATCTCTACTTCACCCGTTTCGAGCCCGGCAGCCAGGAACTGAAGTTTCTCTATCGTGCCCCAGTGCTGGGGGGTACGCCGCAGAAGCTGGTCACCGACATCGATTCGAGAATCACCTTCTCCCCGGACGGAAAAGAGTTCGCGTACAGCGTTTACAACAACCCAGACGTAGGCAAGTACCGCCTTGTCATTCAATCCTTGGACGGCGGCCAATCCAGAGACTTGGTTACTGGCCCGGCTGACGCGCGCTTCGACGATCCTTCGTGGTCGCCTGACGGCAAGACTATCCTCGGCATTTCAGGCGTATCCGGGGACTCGATCAGCACCATCCTCGGCGTAGACGTCAAAGACGGCAGTATGCATCCGGTTTTTTCTTCAAAAGATGCCTTCTTGAGTCTGCCTACGTGGTTGCCCGGTGGCCGTGGCCTTGTGCTCCTGGCGCGCGATAAGAGTTCTAATTTCACTCGCGGCCAAGTCGTGTTCCTTCCCTATCCCCCGGGAACTCTTCATCCCGTAACTCGCGATACCAATGGCTACTCGGCACTCAGCATCGCGGCTGATGGACGCACCATCGCAACCGTTTCCAATGATACCCATTCCAATGTTTTCGTGACTTCCTCCGCGGCAAACGCCGGTCAACCCAAGCCAGTCACGACTGGAGGGCCCGCATTCAATCTCAGTTGGACCGTGGATGGCCAGATCATCACCGATCAGGATCTCAGCCTGGCTCGGATCAATCCCGACTCCGGCGCCAAGACACTCTTGGCTACGGGGCAGGATTTCTTTGCGGTTCAGCCTTCGGTGTGCGCCGACGGTCGTTTCATCGTCTTTTCTGGGCGCGACAATCGCAACATGAAGCTCAGTCAGAATGTGTGGCGCATGGATGCGGGCGGCGGGAATCTGAAACAACTTTCCAACGGAAAACTGGACGTCAATCCCGTCTGCTCGCCCGATGGGCGTTTTGCCCTTTACAACGACGCCGCCAATGACAACAAACTCACTAAAGTTCCCCTCGAAGGCGGCGCTTCGCAAATAGTTTCCGACGAACTGATCGTAGGATTTGATGTCTCTGCCGATGGCAAGATGGTGGCTGCAGTTTCTTTCCACCACGCTGGCGGCCACGAGGAGAAGCTGGTGTTGATCGCCATGGAGAGCGGCCAGGTTGTAAAAACCCTCGATCTCGGGCGGCCAAGACAAGGGGCCATTCGCTTTACCAACGATGGCAAAGCGATCGCCTATCCCATCCTCACCGGCGACGCTGACAACCTGTGGGTGCAACCACTCGATGGTTCCCCGGGCAAGCAAATTACCAGCTTCACCACCGAACGCATCTTTGACTTCCATTGGTCGCGCGACGGCAGCAAGCTGGGCTTAACGCGCGGCCATACCGACTCCGATGTAGTCCTGGTCCGCGACTCCCAACAATAAGAAACAAAAAATGGAGGCCGTATCCCGCCCGGCCAACCGGACGAAAACACGGCCTCCACGATCTTCAGAACCTATTTCCTTAATGGCAAGTCTTCGCCGGCACCATGGTCAATCCCGCTGGGTCGAATCCGTTATTCATGACGTGGAACGGTGAGCCAGCGATCTCCTTCAAAGACCCTCCGTTTGGCGCGAGCACTCCAATCGACTCCGGATTGTTCTGCTCCGCCACAAAAATATTCAGTCCATTCGTCCCCGTTCCCAACCCTAACGCATACAGCCCTGGCTTTTGCAGTTTCACAGTGCTGTCAAACTTCAGCGTCCCGTTCGAGGCCACCGAGAGCGTCGTGATTTGATTCGACGAAGTATTACTTACGTACAAATGCTTACCATCGACGCTGAGCATGACGTTGTTCGAACTCTGTCCATTCGTGTTCGTAAAATTGTCGATCTCCTTCAATCCACCGCTCGCGTTAATACTGAAAGCCTCCACTTGCGTGTTCGACGCCGTGTCGCCAAAGTAAGCTACGGTGCTGTCGCAGTTGATCTCCACGCCCGCAGCCGAGCCTTGCGTCTGGAAGGGTCCCAGCTCCGTCAATTCCCCCGTGCTGTAATTGATGGCGAATGAATCCACTTGCCCGATGTAGGCGACGATAAGATATTTCCCATCCGGCGTTACTTTCATCCCCGCCGGCGATCCCGTGACCGTCATCTTCTGCACCGTTTTCAGCCCACAAGAGCGGTTGATTTGCATTACGGAGATGCTGTTGGTGTTGGTGTTCCCTGCAAATAGCAGCTGGCTGTTTCCAACCGTCAGTCCAATACCCAGATTCTGTGACCCGGAAGATCCATCGGGAAACGGAGATCCATTCACTGCGACCAGCTTCCCGTTAAATAGGTTCGCTTGATATGCGGCGATCGTACTGTCCCCACCGTTGGAAACGAAGACGCAGTACCCCGCCCTGACGTGCGCGGCGGTTACCGGAGACAGGGCGAAGTAGGCGCTTCCCGCGCTCTTCCCGCCCGTCGGATACGTCTTGAGAACCTTCACCGCGCCGCTCGATTGCACCGTCAGCGCGGTCGTAGAATTCTTGCCGCCTGCGACGTTATCGTTCGTGAAAATATATTGTTGGGCCTGAACTCTCGCCACGCTCAGCGCGCACACTGCGATTCCGCAAATCACCCACAACCGCAACCTACCCATAAGTTTTCCCCTTTAACTTGTTAGGGCCTTGTTCTGAACAACCGCTCGACACACACCAATCCGGGCTGGAGACACAACCACCCTCGGTAGTTGGCGTGAGCTTAATGAGCGAAACTGCGGGAGCGTTGGAAAAAAGGGGGACAACGCGCCACGCCAGCCTGATTCACCGACGCGATTTGAAAACGTATTACACCCGGAAGGCTCTGTCAATGGTGTCCTCAGTGACGGAGTCGAAAGTCCCGTAAAAACGAAAGGCGGCCCAATGGCCGCCCTTCGACGAAAACTGTTTTGTATTGTGGCTTACGCCGGTTTCACATTCTCCGCCTGCCACCCCTTGGGCCCCTTTACTACGTCAAACTGCACCTGTTGCCCTTCTTGCAGGCTGCGGAATCCGCCCGCCTGAATCGCAGAGAAATGCACAAATACATCCTCGCCGCTCTGTCGGCTAATGAACCCGTAACCCTTCGCATCGTTAAACCACTTTACTGTTCCTGTTTCCATGGTGTTGCCTTATTCCTTTTCAATTGATATCGCGCTGTGTCCATCGCAGAACTTCTGCAGGCAGGTCACGCTGCTGCAGCGGGAGGTGCTGGTAAACTGCAAAATCTTGCAAAGACCAAACGCAGCAGAATTCTATCCCATGTTCCCGCAAGAAAGCCAAAGGTATTTTTGTAAGTAATGAGATATCAACAACTTGGATCGTTCGGATTGCACCCGCCGAGAACTAAGAACCGAGCACAGCGAACTATTGGACACTTTCCCCATTTCCCGGCATCATAATTTCATGCTTCGCAGAATCTTCCTCATATTCCTCGTACTCTCGACTTTTGCTTACGCCGATATCGTAGACGACGTCCGCTCTGCCCTCGCGCAAAACAATTTCACCGCAGCCAACGCCGCGCTTAACAACTATCGCACCCAGTACGGAGTGAATCCCGAATATCTCGAGGCGCTTTCCTGGACCGCTCGCGCCGCATTCAGCGCCAAGCAGCTCGATCAGGCTGCAACCGCCGCCAAGCAAACCGAAACCCTCGCTCGCCAGCAACTCCAGAAGCGCACACTAGACGCTGAGCCACATCTCCCCACCGCGCTGGGCGCAGCGCTCGAAGTCCAGGCTCAGGTGCTGGCCGCGCAAGGCCACCAAACCCAAGCCATCGCTTTGCTCCGCCAGAGTCTTGTGACTTACGGAAAAACCTCTATTGCCCCGCGCCTGCAAAAGAACTTGAACTTGTTAGCTCTGGCCGGACAACCCGCCCCAGCCCTGGCCACCACCGAATATCTGGGAACGCGACCTACTTCTCTGGCTCAGCTCAAAGGCTCGCCGGTGCTGCTGTTCTTCTGGGCTCACTGGTGTATCGACTGCAAACATGAAGGACCGATCATCGCGCAGTTGAGTTCCGAATTTGCTTCTCAAAAACTTGCCGTTCTCGCCCCCACCCAGCTCTACGGATATGCCGCCCGCGGTGAAGACGCCAAACCTAAAGACGAACTGGCCTACATAGGACAAGTCTGGCAACACTATTACCCCACCCTGCAATCCGTTCCCGTCCCCGTGAGCCAGGCCAATTTCAAGAACTACGGCGCCAGCACCACTCCAACTCTGGTTCTCTTGGATCGCAAAGGCCGAGTAGCCCTCTACCACCCCGGCCTGATGCAATACGACGACTTGCATGCCGCAATAGAAAAAGTATTAGCCAATTGAGGAGACAACTGAGAGTAATCGTGCAGAAGTGGCGGGACCATTCTCATTCTGCGCCCGCGGCGGTGAAAAACTCGACGACCTACTTCTTCCCAAACACCACAAAAATCAAGTTAAAAAGCTGCACCAGCGTAATCCCGATCCCCACATAAACCGCGACTTCCAAGCGCCGGCCAGCTTCTTTCGTACTAGCCATCTGAGCCCCTACTTCTTTGGTGCTCTCGTGCAAAGTCTCGGCCAGCTGCTCAAAATGCTGGGTTGACCCTTTCAACTTTTCCAGCACCCGAGCGGTCGCTGACAAAGCCGCCGCCATCTGTTCTCCATTGCGAATATCCAGCTCCGTCTTGCAAGCCACCCACCAAGCGCTCCCCGGCGGATTGTCATACATTCGCTGCCGGATCTCCTCGTACGACCGCGTCCGCAAGAGCTGCACCAACGCCTGCACTTTGTCCTCGGCAGGCATCTCCTCGATAGTCACCGCCATATCCAGCGAGTTTACCAACCGCCTCCGCCCCCAGCCCACATACCCGAAGGCCAATCCCTGACCTGATTTTCAGCCACCAAAAGTCCAAGTTACCCCACCTAAACATAAGTGGAGCGGAGACCAAGGGTGTTTCAAGTCTGTGTGACTCTGTGCCTCTGTGGTGAAAAGCCTTGCTCGAAAGCGCTACCGCCCATACTCCGTAATCTCGCCATCCACCGAAACCGCGACATACTTCCGCGTGACCACGTCCCGAAACTGCACCACCTGATGCTTCTCGCACGCCAATTTACCCCACCGGCTAGGCTTCTCCCGATTCTGTTCAATCGCCTCAAAGAGCCGCCCATTCAGTTTGAACTGCACCATCCGCAAACGCCCGCTCCCCACCCGCTTCACACGAAGCTCTTGGCCCTCTTCCTCCAGCGCGACCACATCTCCATTCATTAATTGCGCAGCCACCGATTGCAAAACTCGCTGCTTATCTGTAACAAACATTGTAGAGCTCCACCTAAGAACCGACGACTAGAACAAACGGAGCCTCACCGGCCGAGCGACCCTGCGTTCTAATGCCTGCGGATCTTGCGCGATGTCGTGACGATGACCAAGAGTTTAATGCCTGATTGCGACACTTGTCCTTCCCCACCCCCGGCCCCAACGTGTGCTGAGACCGCTGGATGAAAGGCAGAAGCCACAACTGACGCTAAGGTACACGAAAGAAGGCGGATACCCGCGACAGTGGCCTACCGTAATCTGTCGATGACGCGCGTGTTCCGTTACGCTGGGTCTTTAGCCGATCGATTTAGGAGAACGGGAATGTCATTCAAGAATTGGCTCCGCGCCGGTGCGACTGCGATTCTGTTCTTAACGTTGTCTACGACAATCGCAGCAGCCCAGGGGCAAGGGCATGGCCACGACAAACACGAGGGCGAAGATGATGATGACCGGGGCCATGGACGCGGCCACGGCCATGACCATGATGGCTATTCTGATCAGGACCGCGATCAGATCCGCAACTGGTACCGTACTCATTACTCGAGTCTCCCGCCGGGCCTGGCCAAGCGCGATCACCTTCCTCCCGGATTGGAGCGCCAATTAGTGGTTCGTGGAACTCTGCCGCCGGGGCTTCAGAAGAAGATGCAGCCTTGCCCGCCGGATCTGGAACGAATGCTTCCGCCTCCGCCACCCAATTACTCGCACGTCGTGATCGGCGGCAACTTGGTTCTGCTCAATCGGGCGAACTTCCAGATCGCGGATGTCTTCCACTTAGAGATCAACTAGGCCGCAAATGCACCAGTAGGCGCGAGCGTTCTCCGCTCGCGCATTCTGCAAAGCACAATAATGGCTCACGTCGCGCATTCGTTTGCAGCCCAGCGATTCGAAAGCTTACTTCCCCTCGGCCTTCGGCTCGACTTTCTCCCCCGGCATCACTCCCTGCAGCTTTTCCCTGCGCTTCTCATTCAATTCCGGACGCGGCAGCGGCTTCCGTGGCAGCATCGCGTCCCGCATCGCCGTGTTGTAAACAAAAATCGCTTCCACCACCGCCGCCTGCTTCAAGTCATTCTCCGAGAGTCGCTCATAAACATCCTGATTGCTGTGCAGGCTCCGCGTCTCATAATCCCGTGGGTCTTGGATGAACTGAAATCCCGGCAGTCCAACCGCGTCGAACGAATCGTGATCGGTCGAACTGGTGTTGCGCATGCTCACCGTCGTCGCCCCCAAATCTTTCAGCGGCGCCATCCATTGCTCGAAGATGGGCACTATCGCCGCATTGTTCTGCGCGAAGATGCCCAGCAACTTTCCGCCGCCGTTATCAATATTGAAGTAGCCGGAAAGCAGTGCGTGCTCCGGCTTCAAAGTGAGCGGGCCGACCTGCTCGCGCAAGAATATCGGCACCACCAGTTGCTCGGGTTTGGTCGACAGCCCGACCGTGCCAAAGTGTTGGCCAACGTATCCAATCGAACCGTTCTCCGCTTGTTCCTCGCCCGACCACAGCGCGACCCGAATCGTCCGCCGCGGCTGCACATGGAGCGCTGCCAGAATGCGCATCGCCTCCATCGCAATGATCGAACCCGCGCCATCGTCCGTGGCTCCCGTCCCTGCAATCCAACTGTCCAGGTGCCCACCCACCATCACCACCTGATCTTTCAGTTGCGGATCGGTCCCGGGAATTTCGGCGACGGTGTTGTACCCCAGCTCGTGGTCACCCGTGAATTCCGTGTGAATGTTTAGCGTGACCGTGACCGGCACCTTGTGTTCCAGCAGCCGCGACAATCGGCCAAAGGCCTCGTTCGCCACCACCGCCGAAGGAATCGCCTGCTTATGGTCTTTGAGATAAACGATATCGCTCATCTGTTCGCTGTTGTCGTCGCGAATCGTCCCGCCATCCCCCGCGTAACTGGAACGCAGAATGGCAACCGCACGTTCATCGGCAAGAAACTTCGCCACCTTTTCCCCAAACGCCGATCGCTTGAATAGGTCTTCCCAGAATTTCGGATCGTCCGGCAGCACATGCTGCTCCTGCATGTTTCCATCGAGCGGATACTCATAAATCTGCTGCAGCTTGGCCGCATCGTAGTGCTCGAGCAGCGGCGCCGGATCAGGATTGATCTTGGGAGCCTTCCCCAGCAAAATGACTTTTCCCGCCAGCTTGCCTTTCCACTGGTCAAAATCTTTTTCATCCTTAGGGAACGGTATCGCGATCACCTCTGCCGTCACCTCGCCCGGTGTGGCGGGCGACCAGGGCGTCGCCTGCGCGATGAAAACCGCCGTATCCGGCGAGGCCATATCCACCGACGTGTGAATCTGCCGCCATCCCATCCCAAACTCACCCCAACTTTCCAGATGCGAATTCGCGCAGCCCATCGCCGTAAACTGGTCGCGCGTCCAGGCATTGGCCTTTGCCAGATTGGGCGAGCCCGTAAGCCGTGGGCCGATGCCGTCAAAAAGCCCGCTGGCATATTCCATGATGTGCGAATGCGCCAACCCCTCGTCGCGAATCCGCGCATACATGGTCAAGTCAAGCGACTCCGTCGTCGGCTGCACCTCAGGGTGCGCATAGTCATAACCACGCCCCGAGGATGTCGGCGCGCGCATCTTCTTGTCTTGCGCGTCCGCGGCCTGCGCCGTCTTCCCAGGCATCAGCGAGAGCACAAAAACCAAACCAAGAATCCCCAAGCCCATCCCGCGAACCCAGCGAACCACAAATCCCAGCGCACCAGCCTCAGAGAGAACGTAAAATCGCCTCATGTCGTAAGCATCCCTCGATGCCACAAATAACCTTTCAAGAATTAAATGGAAACAGCCGGAAGCCCTAGAATTCTACCGCACCCCAAAATCCCCACCAAGAAACTGGGCCGAGTCCACACTTTGAGGAGACGAGCGGAGGAAGAATAGGTTCGTTTTCGACTACAGGCTTGCGGGAGACTGCCAAGTGCCCGATACGATTTCGTTGAGGACACGGGAGACCTATATCGAAGGCTAGGGCGAAAAGCCGCGCAGGACCGTCTCAGATTTCTATTGGCTGAGTGAGCTGGCAACTGAGGAGAAAACGTTATTTGCGTTCCCTCCGATCAAGCGAAGAGTGCCCACGACAATTACCAGGATGACGGCTAGCATCACGGCGTATTCAGCAATATCCTGCGCTTCTGCTTGCGACCAGAGACGGCGAAACAATCCGGCAAATTCGCACGACCACGTTTTCCAGGATTCATGAACCATTGTGGGCTCCTTCTTTCAAGCTATTCGAGTCGGTAAACATTTCTTCGCAGCGCAAGCCGTCCATGCCCACACGATTGATTCTTCGTAAATCAACCGGCGTAAATCAACCGGCATTCAAGCGCATCGTTTCATTAGATCCGACACTTCCTGCTTGATCTCCAGCAAACGTCCCTTTCGCATGGCGAAAGCGGATTTCTCCAGTGCAGTGTGCTTGTCCTTGCTCCAATACCGCGCGGTGGTGATTCTTATGTCGCTTATTTCTTGTCTCATGCTGCTGAGACGTTCCGAGATGTAATTCGCATCCATCATCAGCCTGAACCTCCAATTGATTCAAACCGCTAGTTTGCGAGAGGCGTTTTCGTGTTTGCCCTCTGCTCCATAGTCATCGCGTGATTCCTTCTTCAGAGGGAAGCTAAGAGGGACAACTTCAGATGGGCTGACTTAGTTCAGGGGACCTGAAAGAGTAAGAAGAGGTAGCTTGCTCAATTGCAATGCTAGGCTTGTGCCTTTCCCTTGTCAACGCCGCAGCGCGATGCTCGTTCTTATGATCGAAGGCATAATCGCTTTAGTTGCCATGGAAAATATCGTCCACCAACTCCATATCCGAAACACGGTTGGCAATCATCGATTATTGGCGGGCGCCGGCCGGGTGCCCCATTTTTCGCGTTCTGTGCGAGAAGTGGGGTTGTTGACTAGATCTCACGATAAGCCCAACCAGTGTTCATCGGTCACAGACATGACCTCGCACCGTTGCGTAGCATTTCTTCATGCCCTGGGGCCTGAAGCGTTATTACGGCACGGGAAGCCTCCATTTCATAACGTGGAGCTGTTACCGTCGCAGGCCGCTCCTTGGCAATCCCGCGCGCCGCGACCTTTTACTCGCGGTCCTCGAACTGATACGCATCCGCTATCGGTTCGTCGTGATCGGATACGTAGTCATGCCCGAACACGTACATCTGCTGATTTCCGAACCCTTCATTTCCGAGCTTACGACTGGCGATCCTTCGAAGATAGTTCAGGCCGTGAAGTTAAGCGTCTCCCGGCGGCTGGCTATTGGAGGCGAATTCTCCGGCCGCTTCTGGCAGAGTCGTTTCTACGATTTCAATCTGTGGAGCCCGCACAAAGAGGTTGAGAAACTGAGGTACATGCATCGCAACCCGGTGGTGCGTGGACTCGTGGCGCGTCCTGAGGATTGGCGCTGGAGTAGCTACCGATCCTACGCATACGGAGAGCCGGGATTGGTTCGGATCAACGACTGGACTTGGTGGGAGGAGAAAATTCGGCAGAGCGCAGGCTGAGTTCAAGAAAGAATCAAATCAGACTTGGGTGAGAAAAAAACTTTGGGTGAGACTTGGGAGTGGGTGACTTGGGGTGCGGGTGCCCCATTTCTCGCGTTCTTTGCGAGAAGTGGGGGTGTGGACTTACAACTCAGATAATCCCAGCCACGCGCCAATGTTCATCCGTTGGCGAGAGCAGAAATCGGCGGAGCGCAGGCCGAGGGCTGATTCGGTGTCGCCGAAATCCCCACTTCTCGCAAACAACGCGAGAAATGGGGCACCCGGCAGAGCGCAGGCTGAGTTCAAGAAAGAATCAAATCAGACTTGGGTGAGAAAAAAACTTTGGGTGAGACTTGGGAGTGGGTGACTTGGGGTGTGGGTGCCCCATTTCTCGCGTTCTTTGCGAGAAGTGGGGGTGTGGACTTACAACTCAGATAATCACAGCCAAGCGCCAATGTTCATCCGTTGGCGGCAGTAGAAATCGGCACAGCGCTGGCTGAGGATTTTAATTTGTCCCGCACGACGGGCGAATAACATTGTCCTTGATCTCTGACTTGTTAGCTTGGTGGAACAAGACGGTCTATGTATTCAATCCGCGCAACTCGCAAATCCAGCCTCGCCAATCTACAATCGCAACGCGAATGAACCCCGCCCGCATCGCCGAACTGCTGCAACCGTTCTTGGCGGCAACCCACGACCAGCGGCTAACCGCCAACAACCTCCAAACTATATCGACGTACATCGATCTACTGCTTCGCTGGAATGCCCGCATCAACCTGACCGCCATCCGCGAACCCGAAGAGATCGTAACCCGCCACTTCGGCGAATCTCTTTTTGCCGCAACCCACCTCTTCCCCAGAAGTGCACCCTCGGCTGTCCCGTCCGAGCGAAGCTCCGGCGTTGCGGCCAACGACCGAGGATCAACCATCAACCACAGAGTGGTCGACGTTGGTTCCGGCGCTGGCTTCCCCGGCCTCCCCATAAAAATCTGGGCACCGCAAATCCACTTGACCCTGATTGAATCCAACCAGAAAAAAGCGACATTCCTCCGCGAAGTGGTCCGCACCCTAACATTGACGGACGTCAATGTATTCTCCAATCGTGCGGAAGATCACCCGCCAGGCCAGGCCGAGACCGTGACCCTGCGCGCCGTAGAGAACTTCCAAGCGATCCTCCCCGCAGCCACCCGTCTGCTAAGCCCAACCGGTCGCCTGGTCCTTTTGATAGGAGAAGCCCAGCAACCTGCCACCCACGCCCTGACTCCAGACTTCAAATGGCAATCCCCAATCCAGATCCCCCAATCCAGCAATCGAATCCTCCTGGTCGGCAGCAGGAATCAGAACTCATAAGCACCTCGCCAATTAACAAGTGGGACGAAGATCAAGTCTAGGCGGGAATACGCCATGCATTGCTGCGTTAAAATTGGCAAAGTGGAACAAACTTCAATCTTGTTGGCATTGGAGGCCGTAGTGTGATGATTAACTATATAGTTAATATGCAAGTATAAAGTAAGTAGCAAGTGGTAATTATGAGCCTCATATCGACCGATTCGATGGCGCGACGTGCGCGGAACTGTACAATTGCTACTGTAAAGTGGAACAAAGTCACTAGGAGAGCCGTCTTTAGGTTGCTCAGACAAGCCTCTCCCATGCACGCAAACGCCAGCGTCGGAGTGCTAGAAGTGTTCCACATGGAACACTACCCGGACTGCGCAAGTGTTCCACGTGGAACACTCCTTCCACACGGGGACAAAGTTCCAGATGTTCCACGTGGAACATTCCTCCGCGCGCAACCTCAAAATGTTCCACGTGGAACATTTCATCACGCAAACGTGAAAACCTCTGCAGATGTTCCACGTGGAACGTTCCGAAACCACTATGTTCCACGTGGAACATTGCTGTGGAAAGATTGGCTGGCACGGTTTGTAACTGCCTCACGCAGAACCAAAATGGGCTAACTATTTTCCTGCACTGAAATCAGTCATTGCAAATGCCCATCGCTTCGCACTATTCTTGGCTCGTCTCTTCGATTCTTCACAACTTATATGGGACGCGTCATCGCTGTTGCCAACCAGAAGGGCGGCGTCGGTAAGACCACGACCGCCATAAACTTGGCCTCGTCCATTGCCGCTTGCGAAGTGGACACGCTCCTGGTCGACTGCGATCCGCAGTCGAACGCCACCAGCGGCCTCGGCCTGCGCAAAGATCCTGAACGAC
>Ga0206892_1035_pt1 | contig 18443 bp, 15 predicted proteins | sample Alteio_BWOrgHeat_56_FD_153257 | JGI IMG/M metagenome (GOLD analysis project Ga0206892, IMG submission 153257) | Enriched cells from forest soil in Barre Woods Harvard Forest LTER site, Petersham, Massachusetts, United States - Alteio_BWOrgHeat_Nextera8 ... | reverse complement strand
CGAACCAGACGAAAATTTGCGTGAAAACGAGACTTTCCCCTTTGGAACCAGCTCCGTCGCTCTGCGCTCCTCAATCACCCGACTGCGGCTACCCTTGTGCCCGTTTGTTCAATCCTTGCCTTCGACGGGGAAGAGCAGCGAGTCGACGTAGCGCTGGTTGCTGGTGCGCAACCGGCTGACCAAAATACGCCCGACCGCGATGAGAAATTTGAAGGCTGCTGTGGGATAGACCCCGGCGAGGGCCGAGACCGAGGCGTGGCTGATCTTGAGCAGCATGCCATTGCCTTGGGCGATGACATCGGCCGAGCGGGGCCCACTGTCGACCAGCGCGATTTCGCCGAAGAAATCTCCCGGCCGGAGCGTGGCGAGCAGAATATCCCGACCGCCGCGGTGGTGCACCACGCGCACCTCGCCATCCACTACCAAATACATGCAATCGCCGGGCTCGTCCTGCCGCACGACGGCATCCCCATCCTTCACGTTCACCTGGTCGAGCAAGTCCAGCAATTCTCCCAGCTCGAGATCGGTAAACTCGGCGAAGAGAGCATTGCCCTTCAGTTTGCTCCGGATGTCGCTGATATTGCTCATGGGTGATGTGATATTTTCCCGTCGCGCAGACGGATGCAACGCGCGGCTTGGCGCGCGATTTCTTCGCTGTGGGTGACGACTAGCATTGTCGTCCGGCGCTGAGAAGAAATCTTTTGCAGCAATTCCATGACCTGCCCGGCGTTCGCCGAGTCGAGATTGCCAGTGGGTTCATCGGCCAGGAGGACGGCCGGATCGTGGACGAGGGCGCGGGCGATGGCAGTGCGCTGGAGCTGGCCGCCGCTCAACTGGTGCATGCCGTGTTGCGCGCGGTCGCTGAGGCCGACGAGAGCGATGATGTCCTCGGCCCGCACCCGGGCGGCGGCATAGGAATCGCCGCGCAAGAGCAGCGGCAGGCAGACATTTTCGACCACGCTCATCGTGGGCAGCAGGTGAAAGAACTGGAAGACGATGCCGATTTTCGTGCGGCGATAAGCGGTCAGCGCGGCGTCGTTGGCACCGTGCAGCGGCAGGCCATCGACGATGATTTCGCCCGAAGTGGGGGTATCCAGCCCGCCAATAAGGTGCATGAGCGTGCTTTTCCCGCAGCCGCTCGGGCCGGTGATGGCGACGAATTCCCCGGCGGCGATCTCGAGCGAGACATCGTCCAGCGCCGTGACGGCGGCGGAGTAGCGGCGGGTGACGTGGCGGATCTGGATCACGGGACGGAAATGAATGAGCGACTTTATTTCGTCGCGGGGATTGATGCAGGTGCCTCAAATGCGGAGATTCGTCGAGCACCGAACCCTTTGGCCTTCCTACCTCAGCCCACCAATCCGCCGCGTTTCACGGTCATCGACGAATCCGCCGACTGGCTGGTAGTGGACAAGCCGCCCTTCATGGAGGCGCATCCCAGCAAGCCCAATGGCAAAGCCACGCTATGGGACGGGTTGCGCGGGCTCCTTGCCTTCGAAATCGCCAATGGCGGTCAGGTCTCGATCATCAACCGGCTGGACCGGGAAACCAGCGGGCTGACGCTGGTGGCCAAGCATCGGGCGGCGGCACGGGAATTTCACCAGCACATGGAGGCGCGGCGAATCGAGAAGGAGTATCTCGCGCTCGTTTGGGGCTGGCCGGGAAGCGATACCTTCGAAATCGACGCGCCCATCCTGCGGCAGGGCACTCGTGTCCCCTCGCCCATCCACCTGAAACAAGCCGTGCATCCCGATGGGGCCACGGCACGGACGCGGTTTCGGCTGGAGGCCAAGTTTACCCTGGAGACGACGAATGGATACCGCTTCGCCCTGGTCCGGGCCTTTCCGGAAACCGGACGGATGCACCAGATCCGCGTGCATCTGGCCCACGCGGGGTATCCCGTGGTGGGAGACAAGATCTATGGGCCGGACGAGGGGTGCTACCTGGAGTTCATCCGCACGGGCTGGACTCCCGAGTTGGCCGACCGCCTGCTGCTTCCGCGACACGCCTTGCACTCCACCGTCCTGCGCTTGCCGGACGCCGGGCTGGCTTGGGAATCGCCCCTGGCCCCCGACCTGAGAGCGTGGGCTGGGGAAAATTTGCTCGCGGCCCTCGGAAATCGCATCATATAACTCGGCTCTATGTCACGTTTTGGGAAATGCCAGAACCTTTCCGGTTGCTTGCTCGCCTACCGGGGCGAGGAGACGGAGGTTGAAAAAGACCAGCCATTTATCTGCGCGGAGTGCGGCAAACCTCTCGTTGAGGTCAAGTCGCCTGCCGCCTTTTGGATGCGTTACGTCTACGGACTTGTTGGTATCCTCGTGCTGGCGGGTGTCGCCTTTGCCGTATTTCCTCCGCTGCGGGGCATGATCTCGAAAGGCAAGGGCCATAAGGAAGACGTCGATCCGCGCCGCGCTCCGGTCGACCAGCCTGCGGACAATGCTCCGACGACTGCCGACACCGGCACGCCCGCGCCGGGTGACAATGCTCCCACCGGCCCCGTTTCCGAGCCACCGAAGTTCGTCACTTCGCCCCAGCGGATCGAGATGGACATCACCAACCAGGAAAACAAGTCGGTGAAAGCCGAAGTGCTGACGCGGGTCGACCTGATGCCGAATGTCTCCTCGAGCAACAAGGACAAGCTCTACAACGCCGTGGAGCGGGCCCGGAAGATGGGCAAGATCCTCACCATCCCCTTCGCCTCCGGGAAAACCGACCTGGCACCGAACGACATCGCCCAGCTCAAGACCGAGCTCGAAAAGCCGGAGATCACCGCCCTGCGCGGCGACCCGACCGCAGTGTTCGTGATCCTTGGTTACGCCGACCCCAAGGGCGATCCGAAGAAGAACATCGCTATTTCCCAGACGCGGGCCGATTCGGTGATGAAGACGATGCGCGACAAGTGCGACGTGATCAACGTGATGCATCCGGTGGCGATGGGCGGCTCGAAATTGCTCGACGCGCAAAACCTGGAGAAGAACCGCATCGTCGAAATCTGGGCCGTGCTGCCGTAGTCACCGGGAAACATGAGCGGCGCGCATCTCGCGGTTACGAGTGGCCTGCCGGGCCGGGTCTTCGCACTCCGTGAAGGCAGCTTCGTCGCCGGACGGGCGGCGGATACCGATTTCGAGCTGAGCCACGTGGAGATTTCCCGCCAGCATTGCCGCTTCACCTGGGACGGCAAGACCTGCGTCCTGGAAGACCTCGGCAGCGTTCGCGGCACGCGGGTGAACGGTCACCGCATCGAGGCGCCGACCACTTTGAATCCAGGTGATCAGGTGGGCGTCGGCCCCGCGATCATCGTTTTCGGCCTGGGCGACGCGCCCGCTGCCGCCCCGCGGGAAAAGGCCGCCTCCGTCCCGACGGCCCAAATGCTGGTCTTCGGCAAACCCGCCGACCGCATCGAAGTCGACCGGCCGGTGACCTTCGGCCGCGACCCGGGCACCGACGTGATGCTGAACGACCCAGGCGTCTCGCGCCGGCACGCCTCGGCCGCTCCCGGCGAGCGCGGCGGCATCGTCGTCACCGACCTCAACAGCACCGCCGGATCGTTCGTCAACGGGCATCGCTTCGACACGCATGAACTGACCATCGGCGACCGCCTGCAAGTCGGGCCATTCTGTTTCCAGTTCGATGGGCACGGGCTGAACCGCGTGGCCAATGCCGCCGGCGGCACCATCCGGGCGGATCACGTCGTGTTTCGTTCCGGGCCGCTGACCATTCTCGACGACATCGCGCTGACCATTCCGGCCTCGCGCTTCGTCGGCATCATCGGGCCCAGCGGAGCGGGCAAGTCCTCGCTGCTGACCACGCTGAGCGGCCTGCGCGCGCCGGAGAGCGGCGTGGTTTTCGTCAACGGGAAGGATATCTATGCGGGCCACGAGGCGCAGTCCTTTGGCTTCGTGCCGCAGGAAGATATCGTGCACGCCGAGCTCACCGTGGACCAGGCGTTGCGCTACAGCGCGCGGCTGCGGCTGCCCGCCGGCACTCCGCCGCGCGAGATCGACAAGCTGTTGCTGCAAACGATGGACCAGCTCGGCCTGCGGCCGCACGTGCACAAGCCGATCAGCCGGCTCTCCGGCGGCCAGCGCAAGCGCGTGAGCGTGGGGGTCGAGTTGCTGGCCAAACCCGCGATTCTCTTCCTCGATGAGCCCAGTTCCGGCCTCGACCCGGCCACGGAGTTCCAGCTCATGGAATTGCTCCGCGATCTCGCGGACACCGGCTGCACCATCGTCTGCACGACGCACGTGATGGAGAACGCCTACCTGATGGACCAGTTGATCGTCCTCTGCGGGGGCATTCTCGCCTTCCAGGGGTCGGCCCAAGCCGCGCGCGAGTACTTCAGCGTGCAGAAATTGACCGGCCTCTACGACCGGCTGGCGGACCGTCCGCCCAAGGAATGGCAGAGCGCCTTCCTCGAGCGGCCCGCCGCCGCGGAAGACGCGCCCGCCCCGGTCACCGCGACCACGCGTCCGGCGAAACCCGCCCGGCGCGCCTTTGCGCTGCCCATCCTGCTGGCGCGGCAGTGGACGATGCTCTGTTCGGATTGGCGCAACTTTGTCCTGCTCCTCAGCCAGCCTCTCATCATCGCCGCCCTCGTCTCGTGGGTCAGCAAAGACCAGGCGTTGATCATGTTTTTCGCGTATCTCGCCACGATGTGGTTCGGGTGCAGCAACGCCGCGCAGGAGATCGTCAAGGAGATCGCCATCTATCGGCGCGAGCGCCTCGTCGGTGTGGGTGCGCATTCCTATCTCGCCAGCAAGTTCCTCTTCCTCATCACCCTCACCGCTTTCCAGGCCGGACTGCTCTACGTCACCGTGGCCATCTGCGAAGGCAAAATCGACGGTTCGGCCCTGCTCCAACTGGCCTCCCTCCTCGGTATCGCCATTGCCGGTGTGGGCATCGGCTCCGCCATCTCGGCGCTCTCCCGCTCCGTCATGCAAGCCGTGATGTTCGTCCCACTCATCCTCATTCCGCAGATTCTCTTTTCCGGCTACACCGTGGCCTCCAGCGACATGAGCCACAGCGTGCTCTTCGTCAGCCGGCTCACACCCACCTTCTGCGCGCAAACGGTGATGGACACCAGCTTCCTCTGGCAGCGTGAACTCAGCGGCGACATCATCAGCGACCACCACCAGTCCTACCGCAACCTCGATCCCAACCACGAATTTTCCACCGGCGACGTTTACAACAAAAAGCGTCCCGCGGTTCGCGGGCTGCTCGGCTGCTTCATGTGGGGCCTATTTACCTACTTTGTCGCGTGGTTTGCGCTGAAAAAGCGCGAGCGGGTTTGATTTGAACCGCGGAGGCGCGGAGGCATTGATGCAAGCTGACCTGCCAGCGACCGTTTCCTTTCTCCGCGCCTCCGCGCCTCTGCGGTTTAATTATTATTCTCCCAAGCCGTAAACGCGCACCAACTGGCTTTTGCCCTTGAGGGTCTTTTCCCCGAAGTCGGCGAACTTCCGCATCAATTCCGGCATCTGATCGGCGAAATCGCCGGACATGACCACGCGCTGGTTGAGCTCCTTCGAAATCCCCTCCAGCCGGAAAACCGTGTTGACGGCGTCGCCGATGATCGTCGCATCGCGCTCCGCGGCGACCCCCACGTTGCTACACGTCACCTTGCCGAAATGCAGTGCTACGGCGATCCGAAACGGCGTGTCGTTTTGCCATTTCCGATTGTCGGCCAGCGACAGCATCATCTTCGCGGCGGCAAAGGCGGTGCCGCAATCCGCCGCCGGGCGGCCAGCCGCGCCCCAATAGGCGAGCATCGCGTCGCCGATGAATTTGTCGATCGTTCCACCACTCTGCGCGACGAGGTTGCCCGTCTCGCGAAACCACGCGCCGAGCATCTGCGCCATGTCCGCGCTGGGAATGGTCTCGGACATAGTGCTGAATCCCCGGATATCGCAGACCAGCAGCGCCACCGGGCGGGACTCCACGACGCTGTGGTCGGTGGAGGAGGATGTCCCGACCAGGGTCATCGCGTTGTGCTCACCCGAGCTCTCATCAGTGTGCTCGGAAAAAATCATGACGTTGTCCGCAATGCGGATGCGCGCCCCGTCGGTCAGCGTCACCGGCATCACCACCCGCTGGTCATTGACGTAGGTGCCATTGCGGCTGCCGAGGTCGATGAGCTGGTACTGCCAGCCGTTATGGCAACGAATAATAGCGTGCTGCCGGGAGACCAGCGGGCTGAAACTGAGGCAGACCGTATTCTCCCGGGTACGGCCAATCGTAGCTGTATTTCCGATGGAGACATCGAAGGCGTCGGCTTGGGCTGGTTGGATCGAAAGTTTCGCTCCCATGAGGATCAAACATCAGTTTGCTGGTTGCACATTGCGGAAGGCCACGGAAAACTGCAACATTTGACAGCGCCTGCACAATAGGCGACGCGAAATATTTTCATGCCCGAGACCGCAGTCTTCGACCACTACGAAGTTTTGACCCGCGACGATGGCTCTCTTTTTGAGCTAGGTCGGGGCGCGATGGGCATCACCTACAAGGCTTTCGACACCAGCCTGCGGATCCCGGTCGCGCTCAAGGTCATTAACGCGACTTATCTGAACAGCGAAGTCGCACGGCAGCGTTTTGTCCGCGAAGCCCGTTCCGCCGCCCAACTCCGGCACCGGCACGTGGCCTCGGTCTTTCACCTCGGCACGGAAGGCGACACGTGGTTTTATGCGATGGAGTTCATCGATGGCGAAACGCTCGATGCGCTCATCAAGCGCCAGGGGCCGCTCGCCCCGGTGCTAGCCCTCACCATCACCGCGCAGGTCGCCCGCGCGCTGAATGCCGCGGCCCAGCACGGCCTGGTGCACCGCGACATCAAGCCGGCGAACCTCATGCTCGTGAAAGAAGACGACGAGCTCGTGGCCAAGGTCATCGATTTCGGCCTGGCCAAGGCCTCGGTGGTCGGGGACGGCGAAGACGCGGCCACGCTCAGCATGGGCGGCTTCGTCGGCACGCCGCATTTCGCCAGCCCGGAGCAACTCGAGGAAAAGGAGCTCGATTCCCGGTCGGACATCTATTCGCTCGGTGTCACGCTCTGGTACATGCTCGCCGGGCAGGCGCCTTTCGCCGGTTCCATGGCCCAGGTGATGAGCCAGCACCTCTCGAAACCGCCGCCCTTCGAAAAGCTGGAGAAGCTGCCCGCCGCCGTGGCCGAAGTCTTGCGCCTGATGCTGGCCAAGGATCCCGCAGACCGCTATCAGTCGCCGGCGGATCTGCGCAAGGGCGTCGAGGTCGCCATCGAGAAAATCACCAGCGCGGGCGGCGCCGCTCCGATGACGGCCGAGGCGGTCGAGCAATCCGAGGATTTTGCCACCCTGCTCGAAGACTCGGCGGTCCTGCCGGGACCCGGCAGTTTCGAAACGAACACGACCATCGCGAATCGCTACCGCGTCGCCCAGTCCTGCGGGGAGACCAATGTGGGCCGCGTCTTTCGCGCCTACGACACGCAGCGCAAGGCGGAAGTGCGCCTCATCGTGCTCCACCCCGAGGCGCTGGCCGACGGCATGGGCATGTCCGCGCTCGAGCGGGAGGTCGACAAATTGCTGCCGGTGAAGCACCCGAATCTGCTCGGGGTGCTCGGCTTCGAAACCGTCGACCGCGGCAGCTTCCTCGTGCTCGAGTGGACGGAAGGATTCTCCGTGCTCGACCTGCTCAAGGCCCGTCGCGAACTCGATGCCGATGAAGCGCTCAAGCTGCTCCAGCAGGGCGCCGAGGGCGCCGACGAGGCGCTCAAGCTCGGCCTCAACAATCTCGAATTCGGACTGCACCAATTGTTCATTCATTTCCCCCAGCAGGTGGAAAAGGAGAAGCTCCTGCGCGCCCCGCTCAGCACCTGGCCGGCCTTCGCCTTGAAGCTTTATCCGCTCGGCGCGACCCACGACTTCGCGGCCTCGCAGACCTGGGCCGGCGGGCAAACGATGGTCGGCGGTGCCGCGGAAAAAGCCGCAATGGCCGATGCCGACGCCCGCGCGCATTACGTGCAGGCCCTCGCTGCGGTCACTTATGAGGTGCTCGGCGGCACCCTTTCCCCGCTGGCCCTCCGCGCCGGCGGCCCCGCCGCGCGCTACACCCCACTCTCCACGCTTTCCGAGGAAGGGAACGAAGTCCTGCGCCAGGCCCTGGACACGGCACGCTCTTTTCCGTCGGCCCGGGAATTCAGCACCGCCCTCTCGAAGCTCGACGGCTTGCAGATCCGCCGGCACGAACCCCGGGCGGCCGCCTCCGTCGCCCCGGCAGCGGCCAAGGCGGCGCCCGCCAAAACCGCACCGCCCGTCCCTAAATCCCCACCGGTTCCCAAATCATCGCCCGTTCCCACACCCTTCACGCCCCCCCCACCGAAGACCGTGCCGATGGCGCTCATCGGCGGCCTCGCCGCCTTGGTGCTCGTGATCTTTGCCGGGGGCGCTTTTCTCTTCCTCCATCCGAAGCCGCCGAAGCCCACCGACTCCGGCGACCCGGGCCCCCATGGCACATCCAGTGGCGATCCTACCAGCAGCACTCCCAGTGATACCGGCCCGGTGGTGGCGGATAACCCTCCCGTCGCCACGCCCATTCCGGCGACTCCGATTCCGGTCACACCTATCCCCGTGACGCCGATCCCAGCGACCCCACCACCGGCGACCCCACCACCAGGCCCCGGGCGCCAGGAGCTGCTGAGGACCGCCGCCGAAGAAGCAGAAGCACTCGAGTCCGACAAAAACTGGCCCCGGTCGCTCGACGCGTGGTTGAAGGTCGCGAAGGATTTCCCCGAGTCCCCGGTCGGTAAAAACCACTTGGAAACAATGCTCAACCACCTCCGGGACCGGCCCAGCCCCATCTCTTTTGAAGAGTTCCAGGAGATGCGCCCCCAGATCCTGGAGTGCGCGCAATTGAACATCCTTTCAGCCATGCTCCTTATCGGCGACAGCTTGCGCACCCGCGAGTCGCAGTTGGCAGCGCAGTGGTTTTCCCGGGCGGCCGAGAAGGGAGACCCCACGGGAATGGTCCAGTACGGTTTGATGCTGAAGAAAGGGCAAGGCGTGGCCCAGAGCATGGACAAGGCGGTCTCCCTGTTCCAAGCTGCGGCGGACAAGGGTGACGTCGTAGGCAAATACGAACTCGCCTCCTGTTATCTCAACGGCCAGGGCGTCAGCGTTGATGAGGAACGCGCCACCGGCATGTTGCGCGAAGCGGCCGAGAGCGGTAGCGACCGGGCCATGGATGTTCTAGGCTACTGCTACGATCACGGCTTGGGGGTGCCGAAGGACTACAAGATGGCCGCCGATCTCTACCGGAGAGCCTCCGAGAAGGGAAACCTCGATGCCGGAGGCAACCTCGGCGTTCACTATCTCAACGGTGAGGGCGTGCCCCCGAACCAGAAGAAAGCAGCGGAACTCTTTGAGAAAGGCGCCAAAGGAGGCAGCGCCCTTTGCATGTGGCTTTATGCGACCGCCCTAGAGAAGGGACTCGGTACTTCACCGAACAAGATGCTGTCCACCACCTACTACAAGAAAGCAGCGGCTGGCGGCATCCGCCAGGCTATCGATTGGTGTAACGACCACAAGGTATTCTACGGCGACGGGAACTGAGTGTACCGAAAGTCACTGCGCTCCTCCTAGCGTGTCATCCTGAGCGAAGTCGAAAGCCAGACTTGCGAGACGCCTATGGGACTGCGAGGCAAATCCCGTCGAACAACCAGCGATGGTCTTTGGTAAAGCCACGGGGTTCTTCGACTCCGTTATACTCCGCTCAGAATGACACGCTAGGAAGACTCAGGGATACGCTCGCGCTTTTTCTGTAAGGAAGCGCCCGATTCACCCGATTATTGAGGTAATGACCACTCCTCTTCACCACCTGCCGTTCTCCATTTTCTCGTCCCCCCGTGATAACAAGCAATCGCGCCAGCCACTCTGAGAATTGCTTTGCCACCACACCAACGGCTCAACTAACTTACCAAATCAGTGATATGAAACCCGGAACGCTCAAAACCGTCGCCCTCGCCTCGTCCATCTCTCTCCTCGTCAGTGCTTGTGAAAACATGACACCCGGCGAAAACGCCGCGGTCTTCGGCACCACCGCCGGGGTCCTCGCCGGGGGCATCGCCCGCGCTGCGGGAGCCAGCACCGGGGAGTCCATCGCCATCGGCGCCGCCACGGGTGCGGTCGTCGCCTTCACCGCCTACGTCATCGCCAAGCACCAGGCCACGGAGCGTCAACGCCGCATCGCCGAGGAACGCGCCCGCGTCTACTACGGCCGTCTCGCTCCCGAGAAGAAAGTCGCCCTCAAGAAAAAGCACGTGCGCTATATCGCCGTCGATACCGAGAAGAACGAGCAAACTGCGCCCAACGCGAAAAAGTCCGTCATGATCTGGGACACCCAAAACGAGTCTCTCGTGGGGAATAATGTTTACGACGTCCAGTCGACTCCCTCCACTGGCTCCACGGCCAAGATCGATACCTATTCCGCCGAGTACGTCGGCGCCGGCTCCCTGTAAGGAAAACCGGCCGGCGACTTGTCTTCCACAGGCGAGCACCTCACCCAGCCACTGAAACTTCTCTCCCCACTCCCATGAAGAATCCGATTTCGCGCTATCTCCAGCTCACCGCCATTCTCTGCGCCACGCTCGTCGCCCTGCCCGCGACGTTCGCCATGGATATCATGGAGCGCATCGTTACCACCCAAACGCAATTCATCCGTCATGAGGCCACGGAGTATCAACGCAAGGTGGCGGAAGCCAATGCCCGCGCCTACATGGCGAAACAACTCGCTTCCGTGCGTCATGGCTCCTCCTCGCCCAAGGCGGGCAAGGGCGGCAAAACCGCCAAAGTCGAGGAAACGCCGGAAGTCAAAGCAGCCAAGAAGAAGCTGCCCCGCTACGTCGCCGTGGAAACACCGACGGACAAGCGCAGCGCGCCCGGCACGAAAAAGGACGTCATGATCTGGGACACCCAAAACGAATCGCTCGTCGGAAACAGCGTTTACGACATGCAGGATGTGCCGAAGATCGGTGCCACGGCCAAGATCGACACTTATTCCGCCCAATACGTCGGTACCGGCTTGTAATTCCCCGGCTGGCTGCGGCACGGTGCCGGTCAGCCCATCGCGCAGCGCGGAAAATCCCCGATCCGATTTCGGGGCCCCCGCCCGCGCGCTCCTCTTTGCTCAATGAACATCCACGAATACCAAGCCCGCGAACTTTTTGAAAAATTCGGCGTCGCCACCACCCGCGGTGCCGTCGCTTCCACGCCCGATGAAGCCGCCGCGGTGGCCCAGGGACTGGGCACGAAAGAGTTCGTGGTGAAGGCCCAGATCCATGCCGGCGGACGCGGCAAGGGCGCTTTCAAGAATGGCTTCAAGGGCGGTGTGCACATCACCGACTCCGTCGAGAAAGTGCGCGAGCTTGCCGGCCAGATGCTGGGCCAGGTGCTCGTCACCCACCAGACCGGACCCGAAGGCAAGCTGGTCAGCAAGGTGCTCGTGGCCGAGCCCGCGACCATCGCCAAGGAACTTTACTTCGCCATCCTGCTCGACCGCGCCAGTGGCGCGCCGGTCATCATCGCCAGCACCGAAGGCGGCGTGGACATCGAGCATGTCGCCGAGCACACCCCGGAGAAAATCTTCCGTGAGTTGATTCATCCCACGCTCGGCCTGCAAGCCTTCCAGACCCGCAAGATCGCCAAGGCCCTCGGCCTCTCCGGCAAGCAGATCGCCACCGCCTCGAAGCTCTTCAGCGCGATGTTCAAGCTCTTCCTCGCGCGGGATTGCTCGCAGATCGAGGTCAACCCGCTCGTCATCACGAAGGAGGGTGAACTCCTCGCGCTCGATGCCAAGTTCAACTTCGACGACAACGCGCTCTACCGTCAGCCCGAGATCGTGGCCCTGCGCGACAAGAGCGAGGAAGACCCGCGCGAAGTCGCCGCCAGCGAATTCAACCTCAATTACATCGGCCTCGATGGCAACATCGCCTGCCTCGTCAACGGCGCCGGCCTCGCCATGGCCACCATGGACATCATCCAGTACGCGGGCGGCAAGCCGGCCAACTTCCTCGACGTCGGCGGCGGCGCCTCGAAGGACCAGGTCACCGCGGCCTTCAAGATCATCCTCAGCGATCCGAACGTGCAGGGCATTTTGGTCAACATTTTCGGCGGCATCATGGACTGCAACATCATCGCCACCGGCATCCTCGCCGCGGCCAAGGAAACCGGCTTGAGCATTCCGTTGGTCGTCCGCCTCGAGGGCAACAACGTCGAGGCCGGCAAAAAGACCCTCGCCGAGAGCGGCCTCGCCGTGATCAGCGCCAATGACCTCGCCGACGCGGCGCACAAGATCGTCGCCGCCGTCAAGAAAGCCGCCTGAACACGCGTATGAAAGTCAACGAAATTGCTTTCTCCGCCTACCCCATCACGGATGTCGCGCGGGCGCGCGGTTTTTACGAAGGCGTCTTGGGCCTGAAAGTGACGCAGAATCAAGACATGGGCGACCACGGCTACTGGATCGAATACGACATCGGCAGCGGCACGCTCGGCCTCGGCAAATACGACGGCTGGAAGCCCACGGGCGATGGCTGCACCGTCGGCCTCGAGGTGGAAAACTTCGAGGAATCGGTCGCCGCCATCCAGGCCTCCGGCACGCCGGTCAAGATGGGCCCCTTCGAAACACCCGTCTGCCACATGCTCATGGTCTCCGATCCCGACGGCAACACGGTGATCATCCACAAACGCAAACCCGGCCACGGCTAAGCTGCCCACGCATGGAACGCCCCGCTTCGCACCGGCCCAAATGCTAAATCTTACTTCCTAAATCCTAAATTTTCTTCATGTCCATTCTCGTCACTCCACAAACCCGCCTGCTTGTCCAGGGCATCACCGGCGACTTCGGTTCCCGCCACGCCAAACTCTCCCTCGAATACGGCACGCAGCTCGTCGCCGGCGTCACGCCCGGCAAAGGCGGGCAGACCTTCGAGCACAACGGCTTCAAGGTGCCGATCTTCGACACCGTCGCGGAAGCGGCCAAGGCCACCGGCGCCACGGTCAGCGCCATCTTCGTTCCGCCGCCTTTCGCCGCCGACGCCATTCTCGAGTGCGTTGACGCCGAGCTCGACCTCGCCGTCGCCATCACCGAGGGCATCCCGGTGGCCGACATGGTGAAAGTGAAAGCGGCCATGCAGGGCAAAAAGACCCGGCTCATCGGCCCGAACTGCCCCGGCCTCGTCACCCCCGGCACCGGCGAGAAATCGCACGGCGGCTGCCGCATCGGCATCGCTCCCGGCTACATTCACAAGAAGGGCAACGTGGGCGTTGTCTCGCGCAGCGGCACCCTCACCTACGAAGCCGTGTGGCAGCTCACCACCCGCGGTTACGGCCAGAGCACCTGCGTCGGCATCGGCGGCGACCCGGTCAATGGCACCAGCCATCTCGACGTGCTGAAGATGTTCAACGCCGACCCCGAGACCGAAGCGATCATCATGATCGGCGAGATCGGCGGCGACAAGGAAGAGGAAGCCGCCGCCTGGGCCAAGGACCACGTGAAGAAGCCCATCGCCGCGTTCATCGCCGGGGCTACGGCACCTCCCGGCCGCCGCATGGGCCACGCCGGTGCCATCGTCAGCGGCGGCAAAGGTACCGCCCAAGGCAAAATCGAGGCGCTGCAAGCGGCCGGCATCGCCGTCGCCGCCACGCCATCCGTGATGGCCGAGACGCTGCTCAAGCACTGGGGCAAGGCGTAAGCGCCACCGCTCCAAATTTTCACCGCTCCATCGCGTGTCATTTCCTCGTGCCCAAGCTCCAGCTTGGGCACGCACTTGTCTGCGAAGCTCCAGCTTCGTCTCGCTGAGCGAGATCGCCGCCTACGGCTTCTTCCCCAAGTCGTAGCAGACCAGGTGATCCTCATCGCACAGGCAAGTCCTTCTTGAGTTTCGCTAGGCCGTATTTGGCGGCTTCGCGCAATTCCGGATCGGGATCGCTGGCCGCTCTCTCCATAGCAGGTATGGCGTCACGCACTCCGTGGTCGAACTTGGGCAGGGTGTAGGCGGCTTGAACCCGGACGCGACTCCGCCCATGTTCGAGGCAATACAGAACGGCGGGGCCAATCTGTTCGGTCAGCGGAGTGATATAGGTCACGTATTGCCGTTGGCTGTCCAAAGCTTCGAGCGCCGCAAGCTGCACATCCGGATTTGGGTCGCGACAAGCCGGAATGAGCAACTCCCAGCACAAGTCCACGTCACGCTCCATTTGAGGTTCCGCCCTGACTGTGAACCTACTGGGGAGTGTCCTCAGGAGAGCGGCACGCGCAGGCGCGCTGCCGCGCTTTAGCTTTTCGATCACTTTCGGCCACGTCTTCGGTCCTGTGGCGTTGATTGCGTTCGCGGCAGTCCAGCGGATGTTGGAGTCGGAGTCGTCCAACAGCGGAAAAAGAACGGGCAGGGCCGGCTCGCCGGCAGGGCCCAGCCAAGGCAAAGCCTCAAGGGCCCCATAAAATTGTTGCCGCGAATGATCCCGAATCTTTTGCAGTCGCATTCCCAATGGAAAGCTGGGTGGCAGCCAGTTGCCGAACATGGTGAACCCGATCGCATGATTACGCTCGATAACATCGGCAAGGTAACGAGCTGGGTCGGGCTGAAAGTTGTGGAAATCCTCAGGGGCGACAGGCGAAGCCTTCGCCTGCCAATCGCGAACCGGCAGGCATTCTGAAAGATGGACTCCCCGGTAGACGGGGTCTTCGGGCGAGGCAGTAAAAAACCGAATCGCTTCCAGACCGACCGCGAGAAGGATTACGACGGCCAGCGTCCAAATCGTCAGTTTGGCCATCTGGTTGACGAAACCCCGGTAACGGCGGACGCCATCTGTCGTCCCCGCGCGAGAGGCGGCAGTTTCCTCGCGGCTCATTCCGTTCATATTGCATTACGGCTTCTTCCCCAAGTCGTAGCAGACCAAGTGATCCTCATCCCGCAGGTAGAGCCGCTTGTTCGCCAGCACCGGCGCCGTCCAGCACGGATAACGCATCTGCGGCACCTGCCAGCGCGCGAGCTCCTCCAGCTTATCCGGCGTCGGCTTGAACAACCCCAGCAGCCCCGCCTCCCCCAGTGCGATCAGCTTCCCATCCGCCAGGATCGCTGAACCGCGCCCGAACACCTCCGGCGGTCGCTCCCCCTCCGGAATTCGCGAGTGGCTGGCATTCGGCCAACCTTCCTTGCGTTCCCAGGCGACTTTTCCCGAGCTCAACTCCACGCAGCGGAAAAAGGCATCCGGTTCGTTGCGGCCGCTGAAAGCGTAGAGGAATCCGTTGAGGAGCACCGGGCGCGTCCAGTGGATTTCGAGCTGCAGGCCTTTCCACAACGGCGTCACCGACTTTCCGCTCGGATCGACACGCAGGACGACCGAGCCCAATCGATAGTAGGCCGACGAGATGAACACCAGGTCGTCCTGCACGAGCGGTGTCATGGCATTGACCGATTGGTCCTGCTCGGCGCGGAACCAGTAGGAGAAATTGACCTTTCCCGTCTTGGGCTCGAGCGAGACCAGCCCCTGCCGCGTGCAGAGCAGCAGGTGCCGCCGGCCGTGGATCGTCGCCAGCACCGGCGAGCAGTAGCTCGCCATCATGGCGTAAGCGGGGTCGTTGATGCTCCACGTCACCGTCCGGTCTCCCCGCCAGCCATTCATCGGCTGTCCGTTCCACGACTTCTCGCCTACGTTTTCCCACACCGTCTTGCCCGTGTTGGCATCGAAGGCCACGACGCAAGAATTCGGCTGCCCGCCCACTTGCACGAAGAGCAGCCCATCCTCCAGCACCGGCGTACTGCCCACGCCAAAGAAAGCCTCCGGCACCGCGAAATCCGCCTGCGTGTCGCGCCGCCACACTTCCTTGCCCGTGATGAGATCGAGGCAAACCAGCACGCCCTCCGCGCCCAGCGTATAGCAGCGGTCCGCGGTGAGCAGTGGCGTGCAGCGCGGTCCGTTGTTGTAGCCGAACGGATCGCGGTAGTCGGACTTGTAGGCGTACTTCCACAGCGTCAGCCCATTGCTCGCGTTGCACGCTTCCACGATCTCCTGCTGCCCCACACGATGATGAATCACCATCGTGTCCCCCCGGATCGACGGCGCGCTGTAACCCTTGCCCACGGCCTTTTCAAAAACCAGCGGCGGCCCCTGCACCGGCAGTGTATCGATCAAACCCGTTTCGGCGGAAACCTGGTCGCGGGTCGGCCCCATGAATTCGGGCCAATCCGCAGCGTGAATGATCGCAGCAATGGAGAGGAAAAGCAGGGGGAAGAGAAAGCGGCGCACGCGCGCACCATGCCGCATCAATTTCACAGATCAAGCTCGACATCTGCCGATGCCTTTCCTCCCCTGTTGCCCTCCCCATGAGCAGATCCATATCAAGGTCCTTGCTGTGCTTTGCGCTCTGGACCGCCGGCGCCGGATTGCACGCCCAATCCCCGCGGGAAACCTCCACGGTGCGGCTCATCCGCGAACTCAAGGATGGAGTAGTCGCGATCTTTTCCGAAGGGAAAGATATCTCCATGGCCGGCAGTGGTTCGGTCATCCACGAGTCGGGATACATCCTGACCAACGATCATGTCGTCGAAGATCGGCCCGGCAATGTTCTCTTCGCCAATGGCACGGTCCTGCCCTACGAATTGCTCGGCCGCCTCACCGAGAAGGACCTCGCCGTCATCAAGGTCTCGCCGGAGCATCCCTGCACACGCATTCCTCCGGGCTACAGCCACGATCTCATGGCCGGCGAACCCGTGCTGGTCATGGGCAATCCGGGCGGACGCGGACTGGTCTTCTCGAGCGGCATCCTCAGTTCCACGGGAATCATTATGGATGCATCCAATGCGCTGGTCATGTCGCGTTTCAAGGACAGCACGCGCGATCGCTACCTGCAGTTCGATGCCACGAGCAATCACGGTAACTCCGGCGGCCCCCTCGTCAACGCCGAGGGAAAGCAGATCGGCATCGTAGCCAAAAAAGATCCGCAAGCGGACAACATCAACTACGCCATTCCCATGGATCGCGTGCGCACGTGGCTGCCGGATTTGGTGGCGGCGGACGAGCGCAATGATCTCTGGCTCGGCATCAAGGTGAATATGCTGGCCACGAGAGCGGTCGTCACTGACGTGGAGAAGGATTCCCCTGCGGCCGGTGCGGGCGTGCAGGCGGGCGACATCATCACCGCCGCAGAGCATCAGCCGGTGCGCGATCCAATCGACTGGCTATTGCTGCTTTGCCAGGCGCGCGGGGAAAAGACGCTGGCCCTGACCCTGCAACGCGGGGAGAAAACGGTCGAAGTGGCCGTCGCACGCCTCGCTTATCCCCAGCCGAAACTCGAGTCCGTCGAGGACAAGAAACCGGGCCTGCAATATGCCGTTTACTATGGCGATCACCTGCGCAAGCTGCCGGATTTCGCCGTACTCAAGCCCGTCGCGAACGGCGTGACGGCGGATTTGAATCCGGCGCTGCTGGCGGGCGAACGTAAGGAAGATTACGCCGTGACTTTTGAAGGTTTTCTCCAGCTCGATCAGGGAGGTTTCCAGCGGCTCGTGTTGTCCTGCGACGATGGCGCGCGGCTCTTCCTCGACGGCCGCCTGGTGGTGGAAGATCAGGGTCCCCATGCCCCGCAGGAAGCCAGCGGCCCCATTCGCGTCCAGCCCGGCCTGCACCGGCTCCGCATCGAATACTACAACGGCGTGGGCGACGGAGAACTCAAGCTCTTCCTGCGCCCCAACGGCGGCTCGCAGCGCGAACTGACGACCGCCGATTTCTTTCATGAGTAGCGCGGTGCGCCACATTTGCAGTTGGCTGTTGCCTGCCGATGTTGGAGCTTTCCTGCCACCTGCACATGACGCTTCGTTTCGTTGCATTCCTCCCGCTCTTTCTTGCACCCTGCCTGGCCTTCGCCGCCGATGATGTCCGTGGCGACAATCCCGATGCCAAACCCAGCACGCCCGAAGAAGAGCGTGCGATGTTTCATCTGCCCCCTGGTTTTGAAATCCAGCTCGTCGCCGCCGAGCCCGAAATTCAAAAGCCGATCAATATCACCTTCGACGGCGCGGGGCGCCTCTGGGTCACCGGTTCGGAAATGTATCCCTGGCCCGCGGGCACCGACGCCGCGGGGTTGCCCATTCCCGGCTACGAGAAAGCCTTCGCCGACATCGCCAGCGCCTTTCACGTCGGCAACAAAGCGCCGCCGCCTTCCACCGAAGCGCGCGATACCGTCCGTGTCCTTTCCGATTTCGATGAAAACGGACACGCCAAAACGATTCGTGTCTTTGCCGATGGCTTGAACATTCCCAGCGGCATCCAGCCCCTGCCCCACGGCTCGCCGGCCATCGCCGCCGCCTACGGGCTGCTGCCCAATTTCGATCCCAATCCCGCGATGCAGAAGCGCGCGCCGATTGGCGACCGGCACATCGGCCAGGCTCCCAAGGGCGACAGCGCCATCGTTTATTC
>Ga0206892_1034_pt1 | contig 18844 bp, 12 predicted proteins | sample Alteio_BWOrgHeat_56_FD_153257 | JGI IMG/M metagenome (GOLD analysis project Ga0206892, IMG submission 153257) | Enriched cells from forest soil in Barre Woods Harvard Forest LTER site, Petersham, Massachusetts, United States - Alteio_BWOrgHeat_Nextera8 ... | reverse complement strand
GGACGCAGACGTGGAGCAAGGATCTGCAGGGCATCGAGCGGAATTTCCGGGTGCTGGAGACCGGGCACATTTTGCAGGAGCTGGTGGATGGGGTCGGCCACCTCGCGGTGGGTGAGCGCTGGGAGATTTACAATCCGAAATCGCGGACGGCGAGTCCGCACGATTGGGCGTGGTTCGGCGAGCGTTTGCGGGTGTTGCCGGAGGAAGTGGGGCGGGCGCTGGATTTCGAGGAACGCCGGGCCCTGGGGCAGGCGGTGCAGAAGATTTTGTGGGAAGCGCAGAACCAGGAGTTCACGCGGTCGCTCCAGCGTGAAATGGATGATCGCTTCAATATTAGCCGCGTGCCGGTGAGCGCGAAGGACCAGGCGGACCAGCTTGCGGATTATTTGAAGCAGGCGCTCGATCTTTTCCGTGAGCCGATGGAGCAGGCGCGCAAGAGCCTGGCCGAGCAGACGCCGACGCTGGCGGAGACGATGAAACAGCTCGCCAAGAAGACGGAAGATTTGAAGGACAAGACAACCAACCAGGCGCAGCAGGCGAGCGAGAAATTGCCGGACGAGGCGAAGGCCGATGCGCGGCAGGCACTGGCCGAGCAGCAGCGGCTGAATCAGCAAGTGGAGGCGTTGAAGGATGCGTTGCGGGCCGATGCGAACCAGCAGGACGTCTTGAAAAAGGAAGGGCGTGAGCGGGCGCGCGATGCAGACGATGCCGTGGCCATGCTGCGGGAGCCGCCGCAACGGGCCGAGGAAGACCTCGCGCTGGCGGCGAAGAGCGACAAATCGGCGACGCAGGAACAGGCGCTCAACCAAGCGGCGGAGCAGCAGCAAAAGCTGGCGAAGGCGCTCGAGCAAGCGGCGGAACACTATGCCGCACTGGATCAAGGGAAAGCCGATGAGACCCGCCAGGCGTTGCGCGCCACCGAACAGGAGAACGGGGTGAAGGATCAACTTGACCAGGATTACGCCAAGGCGGAGCAGATCGCGAAGCTGGCGCAATCCTCACCGCAGGAGATGCTGGCGCAGTTGGAAAAGGCGCTCCCGCAAAATCCACAGATGCAAAAGGAGCTGAGCGCGATCTCGGAGAACACGTTGAAAGGTGCGGCGGATCAACTCAAGCAGGCCAGTGCGCAGGAAAATAACGTGGCGCAGAGCGTCCAGAAGATGACCGCGGACGAGAAGGCGCAAGCGGCTGCCGCGGCGGCAGCGGCACAACAGAATAATCAACCGAATGCACCGAGCGCCCCGCAGCCAAATGCACAGCAGGCCAGCGCGCAGCCACAACCGCAGAATAGCAGCCCACAGCAGGGCAATCCTCAGCAGACGGCGCAGCAACAGCAAGGTCAGTCACAGCCGCAGGGGCAACAGCCTGCCGGGCAGAATAATCCTGCGCTCACGCAGGCGGCGCAGCAACAAACGCCGATTGGCAAGACGGCCGGGCAGGCCGCTGACGACGTGCAGCGTGCGGCGCGACATGAGACGCGGCTGGAGAACAAGGTGGCTGGGGAGCAGCTCGACCAACTTGGCAAGCAGATCGAGGCGAATGCGAAGCAGCAAGTGCCCGACGCCCAGCAAGCGTTGCAGCAGGCCCAGCAAGCGGCGCAGGCGCAACCTGCAGTAAGCGCCGCGGATGCCGGGTTGCAGAAGTCCCTGGAGAAACTGACCGCGATGGCGAACCCTGCGCAGACGCCGACCGATGAGCCGGCGCACGGGCAGGGGAAACAGCCGGATGCGGCGCAGGCCGATGCAGTGGGGCAAAAGGCGGCGGCAGCTTCCCAGCAGGCCAAGGCTGCCCAAGCGGCGCAACAGGCCAATGGTCAGCAGGCCAGTGCCGCGCAGCAACAGGCGGGGGCGAAGCCGGCGAGTGGTGAGCAAGCCAATGGGCAACAGGCGAGCAGCCAATCGTCGCAAAATGCGGCGGCGGAGGCGGGGCAGGCAAATGCAGGAAAAATGGCAAAGAATGGGCAAAATCCGCAACAAAGCCCAGCGAGCCAATCCAGCTCACAGAGTCCACAGAGCCAGGACAGCCCACAGAGCCCGGAGGGGAATGGCCTTCCCGTGGGGCCGGCGACGCCGCAGGAACAGGTGTGGATGGCGCGGACGCTGGATGCGCTCGACGCAGCCTTGAATTCGCATGCCGAGGGGGAGGAGCAGCAGGCGAAAGGCGGTGGCCAACAGAGCGGCCAGAACGGCGAGCAGAATGGGAAGCAGGCGCAGGATGCGCAGGCCTCGCAGCAGAAATCCCAGTCGGCGCAGAGTTCCGCGGCGCAATCGGCGGGTTCGAAGCCGGCACCGCAGTCGAGTGCGGCGTCCAAGGCGCAAGCGGCCATGGCCCAGGCGGCGGCGGCGGCGCAAAAGGCAGCGCGATCCGAAGCGGGCGCGCCGAACCAGGCAGGAGATCCACAGCAGGGCGGCATGCAAGCGGCGTCGAAAGGCGGCGCGCAAACGCCGGGGACGAATGGCCCGCATGGGGCCTTGGGCGAGGCGAAGAACAAGGCGGGAGACTGGGGCAAGCTGCCCAAGCAGATGGCCGAACAATTGACGGAGGGTCAGCGTGAGGGAATCGCCGGCGAATATCGCAACCAAGTCGAGACGTACTACCGCGCGATCGCCGAGAAATCGAAAAAGCCGTGAGCGTGTTGCGAAATCGTCAGCGCGGAATGGGATGGAAAGTGATGGCGCAGAAAGCGGTGATTGTACTGTCCGCCGGACTAGTGCTGGCGTGGCCGGTGGCAACTTTGCAGGCGGAGGACAAAGTGGACGAGGCGATGGCCAAGGCGACGCAGTATTTGATCTCGACCCAGGACCCGGGAACCGGGGGCATTCATAACAAGATGCGGCACGAAACGGCGATGACTTCGCTGGCCATCCTAGCCATGGCGGCGTGCGGAAACCAGCCTTCGGACCCGACCCCGGAGGGCGAGGCAATGCGGAAGGCGCTGGCGTTCGTGCTGCGACCGGATGCACAGGAAAAGGACGGGTATTTTGGACAGAGTGACGGCTCGCGGATGTACGGCCATGGGATCACGACTTTGATGCTCTCGGAGATGCTCGGCATGGGCGGAGACGCCGCACAGGACGAGGTAATCCGGAACAAGTGCCGGATGGCGATCGACCTGATCCTGCGATCACAGAAGGTGTCGAAGAACGACAGCAACCGGGGCGGCTGGCGCTATTCGCCGGACTCGGGCGATTCGGACATGTCGGTGACGGTGTGGCAGACGATGGCCTTGCGGGCGGCGAAGAATGCCGGGCTCGATGTGCCGAAGGAAGCGATCGACGATGCGGTGGGATATATCCGGCGCCTTTACCAGCCGGACACGGAAAATCGCGGGAACGTGAAGATGGGAGGGTTCGGCTACCAGACGAAGGGCCGGGAGATTTCGACGACGGCGGAAGGCTTGCTGGCCATGCAGGTGTGCGGGCAATACGACGCCGATGAGGTGAAAGGGGCGTCGGACCGGTTGCTCAAGGATGGGGTCCGGCAGGGGGAGCGCTGGTTCTTTTACACGACTTATTACTATGCGCAGGGGATGTATCAGCGCGGGGGCAAGCACGCGGACGAGGCGCGGCGGGTGGTGACGGATTTATTGCTGCCCCTCCAGTCGCGCGAAGGGTGGTGGGAGGGCATCAATGGCGAGGAGCGCCAGGGTGGGAAGGTCTACGCGACGGCGATGGCGGTGCTGAGCCTTTCGGTGAAGAACCACTTTTTGCCGATTTACCAGCGGTAGGGCGAGGCGAGAAGAGCTGGCGCTTTCCATCGATATTGCTGGTTGTTCGACGGGGTTTGCCCCGCAGTCCCATAGGCGTCTCGCTACGCTCGGCTTTCGACTCCGTTACACTCCGCTCAGGATGACACGCGGGGAGAGCGGTCATCCATTTCACAGTCTCTACGACTTCTTCTCGACGGGGCGGCCTTCGTCGGCGTCGATGTAGTCGAAGAAGGTCTGGACGTCGTCCCGCTTTTCCAAGCCGCCGTCACGCTTGCGCATCGCAAGGCGGGCGGAGGATTCGTCGTTCCAGCCACGCTTGCGCATGAACTCGTTCCAGATCTCGATTTCCTCGGGGCTCGGCTGGCGACCTTGGGCCACGGCCCAGGCGAGGATTTCGTCGTCGGTGCCACCCTGTTTTACGCGCTCGACCAACGCGGCATAGTCAATCCAGAGGAAACTGATGGCGCGCCCGTCGAACCCGCCGCCGAGGTTGGTGTGGTAATCCTGGGGCAGCTGGCCGGCGGCGTGCAGGCGGATTTTATCGAGCATCCGGGGGAAATAGGAGATCCCGCCAGTTTGAGCGTAGGGGCTGCGCAGGTTGGGCACGTTCATGGGCGCAGAGACTAGCGGGAGGCTTTTCACCGGACAAGCCCGATGCCGCCGGGGCAAAAAGGAGACTCGACGAAATGCCGTAATTCCTCTTCTCCTACCTTGGACATCCGCCAAAAGGCGGTCTTTCTTATCTCCACGAAGCAGACACCCTCCGGCATTTTTTGATGAAGACGATCCTGCTGATCGATGACGATGAGATTTGCCGCAAGCCCGCGGCGGAAGCACTGCGCCGTGCCAAATGGCAGGTGATCGAGGCGGTGGATGGCGACCAAGGTGTGGAACTGGCGATCAAGCACCAGCCGGATGTCATCCTGTGCGATCTGCTGATGCCGCGGAGCAACGGTTTCCACGTATGCCGGGCGGTGCGGGAGAATCCGGACATCAAGGACACGCGGATCATCGTGATCAGCGGGCGTGATTTTCCGTCGGACCGGCAAAGTGCGGCGGAAGCGGGAGCCGACGACTTTCTGGTGAAGCCGATCGAGCTGGCGCAATTGTACGCGGCGCTAGAGAAAACGACCTCGATGCGTGGGGGCACCACGGTGGCTGCGGCGCCTCCGGCGGCGCCGAGCCCGAAACCGCTGTCGGACCAAACGACGGTGGTGAAATTCTGGGGGGTACGGGGTTCGATCCCGACTCCCGGCCAGACGACTGTTTTCTTCGGCGGCAATACCTCGTGCGTGGAAGTGCGGGCGGATGGGGAGATCATCATCCTCGACGCGGGGTCGGGAATCCGGCCACTGGGGGAGGCGCTGGCGGCGGAGTTTCGCGGACAGCCGATCGAGATCACGCTGCTCATCACCCACACCCATTGGGACCACATCCAGGGCTTCCCGTTTTTCCTGCCGGCCTACGATGCGCGCAACCGGGTGCATATTCTCGGCTATGAAGGCGCCCGCGAAGGCCTGGCCTCGACGCTCGCCGGGCAGATGGAAAGCCCCTATTTCCCGATCGCCCTCAAGCAGATGCCGGGGAACATCGTGATCGAGGAACTCAAGGAGATGACATTCAATGTCGGCTTAGTACGGGTGGAGGCGTGCTTCTCAAATCACCCCGGCGTGTGCGTGGGCTACAAGCTCTACACCTCGAGCGGCACGATCGTGTATCTACCGGACAACGAATCGTTCAATGAAAACACGGACAAGGCGCACGGCGGGGCGCTGCCGCGGAACCTGGAAAAAAATATCGCAGAATTTATCGAGGACGCGGATGTGCTGATCCTCGATTCCCAGTACACGGCCGATGAGTACAAGGCGCACGTGGGCTGGGGACACGGCTGCGTGGACGACGTGGTGCAGATCGCGCTGAACAATCGCGTGAAGCGGCTCTTTCTTTTCCACCACGACCCGGGGCACGACGACCGCTACGTTTCCAACATGCTGATGCACGCCCGCGAGGTCGCGCAAAAGGCGGGTGGTGGGCTGCGGGTGGAAGCGGCGCGCGAGGGCGAGCAGTTTGTGCTCAGCCCGAAGGCGGTCGGGGCGGTGTGATTTAGGGGGCTGAGGGCAGGACTATCCTGCCGCCGATATCGCGGGTTGTTCGACGGGGTTTGCCCCTCAGTCCCATCGGCGTCTCGCCTGCGGCTCGGCTTTCGACTCCGTTGCACTCCGCTCAGGATGACACGCGAGGAGAGCTTTCCCGGTGGCGAAGATCGCCGCCCTACACACGTGATCGTGACGCTTTCCTAGTTCGCTTTTTTGGGAGCGTGGCAGGACTTGTCGCCAGCGGCGCAGCAGGAGGCCTTCTTGGGGGCGCTGGCACAGGCGGGGATGCTGAGAGCGAGGGCGGCGATGGCGAGGAGGCGGAGGGTGGTGGTCATGATGTGGTGTGGTGTGGTGTTGGGTGAGTAAATGGAAAATGGAAAATGGAAAATGGTAGATGGGGCGGTCAGTTCGCGGGAATTTGATTGAGCGTGTAGTAGGCGTCCGGATGGAGGATGGATTCGCCACCGGTGGATTTTACGCCGGGGAGATGCAGTTCATGGACGTGGCCTTCCATGAGGCCGTCGATCACGAGACGGGCGCTGAGGCCGTCGGGCGCGACGGTCACGCTTTTGATGGTGGGTGTGGTTTCGTCCACCTTGGGGCTGCCGTAGCTGGATTGGAAAATGGTGGTGTAGGTCTTGATGGTGTAGGAAGCGGGACTGGCGGCGGTCTGCGGGTCGACCGGCTTGGTGAAGGTAAATTCGAAGCCGTCGGGCTTGGCGCGCATCTCGTGAATCTCGAAGGGCAACTTGCCCGTCCAGACGAGCCGCTGGAGCGCATAGGGATGGCCTCCGCGGGCACCCCAGCCACGGTCGGTGCCGTAGACGAAAAGCGAGCCATCGTCGGCCCACTCGACGGAGAGATTGCCGGAGTCGAAGCCCTGGCGGAACGGGAAACAGGCGCCTTGGTAGCGGTCGTTCACTTTCTCGAGGAAGACGCGCATGACGGTGCTGTGCGACTGGTCGCAGACGAAGAGCTGCTTCTGAAACGGGCCGAATTTGCCACCAGTGGTATCCGGGACGAAGCCGCTGGCCGACTGACCCATCTCGGGATAGGGGAACATGATCGCGGGCGGCATGTACTCGGGAATGCGTTTGGCTTCCTTGTAAATGCGGCTGCCGCTCTCGGGTTCCTGGGGCTTCTTGAGGCCGGCGGCGGCGATGGCGTCCTTGGTCGCGGGATCGTCGAACCATTTCAGCCCGGCGGGGTGACCCATGAAGTAGCCGGGGCGCAATTCCTTGAGGCCATCGGCGCCGTTCCACGGCCCCTGGTTGTCGGTGTAAAACATGACGCCATCCGCATCCATGCCGATGCCACCCGGGGAGCGGATGCCGCTGCAAGTGGGAACCCAAGTGCCATCGGGCTTGAGACGGAAACACCAGCCGCGATACGGGCTGTTGCTGTTGAAGGAGCCGGTGAGGCAGAGGACGACCCAAAGGTCGCCGCTTTTGTCGAACTTCGAGCCGAAAGCGTACTCGTGATAGTCGCCGTTGATGCTCCAGGGGTCGCCGACGGTCTCGAAGAGGTCGGCGCGGCCGTCGCCATCGAGGTCCTTCATGCGCGTCTCTTCGCAGCGTTGCGTGGCGTAGATCCAGCCATCCTTCGCGGTGATGCCGAGGACCTCGTGCAAGCCGCTGGCGAATTGGGTGAACTTCAAGTGCGCGGGCGGGTCTTCCAGGGAGTTGTCGACGAAATAGATGTCGCCCTGGCGGGTGGAGCAGGCGAGGCGTCCGTTGCCCATCCATTGCAAGGCGCCGGCCTCAAGTGCGACGCCTTCGGGAATGGGCAGGGTGACGATGCGATAGTATTGCGTCTCGGCTTCCTTGAGGGCGGGAGAGGCGGTGTCGTCGGCGAAAGCAAAAGCGCCGAGGAGCAAGGCGGCGAGGGAAAATGAAGCGGTGAATTTCATGACGGGAAAGGGGAGCGAGGCTACCAGGTGATCTCCTCGATGAATTTCGCCTCGTTGCCGGTGAAGGTGAGGGGGACGAGCAGCTCGGCCTTGTCGTCGCTGCCGCGGATGACCGGCTTCACGCCGGGGAACTTGAGCTTGAGGGTTTCGTCGACGGCGAAGACCCCATCGGTTTCCTTGATGTGCTTGCCGACAGCGGCGCGGAAGAAGAGGCGCTCGATGGGTTTGTCCGCGTGGATGGTGATGGTGCGGTGGAAGCTGGGATCGGCCTGGCCGGGGACGGCGACGGGGTAGTCTTCGATGCTAAGGCCGTTCCACGAGTAGCGGAAGGTGGGGCGGCGTTTGTCGTCGAGCGCATAGCCACGAAATTGCCAGCCGGCGGCCTTGCCTGTTTCCTTGGGCCAGGGGCTGCTCTCGCTGTCGAGCACGGCAAAGGCCGGGCCGGGCGGGCCGGCGACAACATTGCTGCCGAGCGGTTTCTCGAAGCCCTGTCCACGGCCGGTGCGGTGCCGGGCGGCATCGATGAAGGAACCCTGCCAGATGAGGGCGAGGCGCAGGTCATCGGCATCGAAGGCGAGGTTGGCCTTTTCGGGATAGCCGACGCCGATGGCGCGCGGGCCGGCGCCCTCGATGAAATTGCGATACATGATCGCTTCCTTGTCGGCGACGAGTTCCATCTTGCCCTGGATCAAGCCGGGCGGCAGGTCGGTGAAATTCTTGCGGGCGAGGTAACTCCAGATGGCGAAGATTTGCTTCCCGGTATCGCCGCTGAGGATGTCCTTGTTGGAGGCCTCGCCATTGGGCCAGAAGGAGGGCATGCGGGTGCCGGGGCGGAGCGACTGGGGGTCGAGCAGGTAGCGGCGGAACCAGTCGAACTTGAGGCGCTGGCCGACGGTGGCGAGATCGAGCGCGGGCACGCCGAGCGATTTGTTGCCATTGAACATGTGGCACGAAATGCAGGTGAGGCCACCGACGCCGATGAGCTTGCGGCCAAACTTGTTGGCGTCGGCAGCCACGCCCTCGGCGAAGACATCGGGCTGCGGCTGGGCGTCGGGGCGGGAGTCGGCCTTGTCGAAGAGCCCGGGCAGATGGCCGACATTGGGCGCGCCGAATTGCGGCATGCGGGTGGCCATGTAGGGACGCACGGCGCCGCCCTCGGTGAGGACGGTCTTGATCCAATCGGGCTGGAGCTTGGCGCCCACGTTGTTCAGATGCGGCGGGAGTTTGCCTTCGTCGCCGAGATCGACCTCACCGACATTGGCAAAGTACTCGCGGCGCAGGCCCTCGGGGCCGCCGCGCCGGTCGCGGTTGTGGCAGGCGTAGCAGTTCATGACCGTCATGGTGCGGATGATTTGCTGCTCGGGAGTGAGCGGGGTGCTGAGCGCGGCCTGGGCGCCGAGCTGGGCGAGGATGACCACGCGCTGACGGTCGCTGATTTCGAAATGGGGAATGCCGGGCTTTACCTTGGTGCCGAGGCAGCCGGTGGGCTGGCGGCCATTGAGCTGGGCGAGCGGTTTGGCAGTGGGCGTGATGGCGTCGAGGGGCCATTTGCTGGGCAAATTGCCATGACAGCGGGCGCATTGCATCGATTCGTAGTAGCTGGCGCCGGCGGCGGCCTTTTTCTCGTCGACGGCAAACTCCGCATCGCCCACGGGGCGCATGGCCTGGCCCTCGTGGGAGAGGACGCTGGCGGGGATCTCCTTCTTGCCGATGCCGGGGCCTTTCCACGAAACCTTGAGCGCAGTATTGCCGCCACCGTCGAAGTAAACGACGCGGATGGAGTGTTCGCCGGCGGTGAGAGTGATCTTGCCGTTGCGCTCCTGATCGGGATGGATGCCGCCGTTTTCCACCACTTGCTGGTCGTCGATGAAGAGCCGCGAACCGTCGTCGGACTTGGTGAAGAACTCGTATTCGCCCTCCTTGGGGATGGCGATGACGCCGCGGAAACGGAGGGCGAAGTCGTTCTTCCGCTCGGCGACGGCGAGGGTGAAGGTGTCGGTATTGCCGGAGGTCTTGGGCGTGAGGCGGTCGAAGACGGGCAGCTCGGGCAATTGCACTTCGTAGTAGTCGTAGCTGAGGCCGGGCAGCCGGGCGGCGTCGCCGGAAGGGACTTGGGCGCGCAGGAGATACATGGCCACGGCGCGCGCCTCGGCGGGGTTGAGCTTGAGCGAAGGCATGCGGCCGCCGGGACGGGATTTCAACGGGTCGCGGAGAAACTCGGCCAGTTCGGAGACGGTGTATTTTTTGGCGAGATTGCCCATGGGGACGGACGTTTTCGCGATCTCGGCGAGCTCGCTCTTCGCGTCCGGCTTGCCGGGCGGCAAATCCTCCGGCGCGTGGCACTGGACACAGCCGACGGTGTGGAAAAGCGAGCGGCCGAGATTGATGGCGGCGGCGCTTTGGCCGATGGCCTGCGGCTTTTCCGGCCCGCGCAGCGAGACGAGATAATGGGTGAGAGCCTCGGCGACCTCGGTGCGGGTGGGTTCCTCCAGGCCGGCCAGCATGTCGGGCATGAGGGTGCCGGGCTTTTCCGCCTGGGGATTGAGCAGGAAGTCGTGCAGCCATTGCGGGGTCGCCTTAACGCCGTGGGCGACGTCGAGCCGCGGCGAGGGACGCGAGGCGAGGCGCGCCTTGACCGGGCCGGGATCGTGGCAGGCGGCGCAATTCATCTCGCTGAGGAGATATTCGCCGGGGTCCACGCCGGCGCGGGAGATGCCGGTGAAGAGGAGGGAAAGGAGGATGCCGGCAGCGAATGCGGACCGGACGAGAGGACAACGGCGGGAAAGGCGGGTGGGGGACATCAGAAAACAGCGGCGCCGTGATAACCTTCCGGGCGATTCGTTGCTAGAGGTAGTTTCAGAAAATGGGGGTGGGGGACGCTTCGCGAGGGGGATGCGGAGAAAAGAGGTGGCACGATCAGGCACGATTGGGCGCGATGGCACTGGATTGGCGGAACGGGAGTGGGGTCCACGAAATACACGAAAGGGCACGAAAAGGGGGTGATACGGTGATTAATTTTGAAAGGCTTAATTGAGTGGGGTTGGTGGCGACCGTCGTCGCCACCCTGCGGGCACGCTTCGCGTGGCCTCTTGCTCCGCGCGAGTGCTGGGAGCGTCTCTGTAAACGCGGTGAGATCGAGGTGGGATCGAAGTGGGTGGGTGGATACTCCTGAGCGGCTCGCGGGCTGGGAACTGAGGTCGGAATTGCTGCCAGCCGCAGCTGCACCCTGCGGGCACGACTTCGTGTGGCATCTCGTTCCACTCGAGTGGCCGGATGTCTTTGCGAGCCCGATTCGCGCTCAAATCCTCAATTGATTGCGGCGTAGACGATGATTGTGCCCTTGGGTAAATCCTTTGTGGGGAGCTTGTCCCGTTTGAGTGAGAGATCGAAATTCCTAGGAAACCACGCGAAAACCGGGATCGCGTGATCTTTGAATGTCATCTCCGTTTCAATGGCAAAGGGAAGCTTCGCGCAATCAAAAGGACCATTGAATCCACTTAGATCGATATCCTTATGTGGAATAACTACCGAATACCCATTTCCCGCAAAGCTCTTCCCATTGCCATGCGTCAGTATGGCCAAACCGATAAACGTACTGCCGGTGCCGGGAGAGATGGCCTCGACTAGACCGGCCCCCTGTGGATGATACACTGGCGGATCGAAAAATCCGACGGCGATGCTGATTCCGACTCGCAATTGCGACTCGGGACGCCCGGACTCCATCGCTGGTCCGTTGTCCGCGAGTCGCGGTTCCTTTCCTTCGCCGGTATACTTCGCGAGCGAGGCTTTGACCCGGCTGATCTGACCTGGTGCATCCAGTTCTTTGAGAAAAAATCGGTAGGGAGACACGAGCTCCGCGGCGCGCATTTCCAGCGACTTGCTTCGTTCGGCCAGAAATGGCGTATTATTGATTGGAGGAGCACTCGCCGGCGGCGAAGAGTTTGGAATGTCCGCCGCTCTGAGCGTCACCAACGATAGAGCGATGGCAACAGTCATGTGGGGAGTTGTTTTCATCTGGACATTTCTTGGACCGGGATTGCCCATGTGCGTTCATCTTCACCAACAGGGCGACTTTTGGCGGATGGGGTCACATCTGTCGACTTCATATGACGTATGAAGATTTTGGGAATTTTGCGGATTTCTAAAAACCACCGTCTCACGCAGCACGAACTGTTCAGACGGGCCCACACTGGGAAACGCCAATAAAACGCCTTGCAAAAGCGTCTCAGAGTGAGATCAGGGCGGAATGCGCGCACTTGCTTTCCTGCTCTGGACGGTCACGGGTGCTGGCGGGATAGCTCTCTACTGGTGGTTTTCCTACGGCAACTGGCGGCTCCATGGCCACACCCTCATCGAACACGATGAAGTCCGATTCGGTCTCCTCCCGACCGCTCTTTCGGGGCTCTGGGTAATATTGCTTTTTGTATCGATCTTTTCGGCAATTCCGCCTGGCCACCGTCGTTGAGCTACACCGTTACCTACGATCACAATGAAACACTGCCTGCGATTTCTGATTGCCGCGTTGCTCACCATGACCTGGCCCCCGCGCCGCGAATCGCAGGCCGTCGAGCCGGATTCTCCTTTTCCTCCGTCGTTTGGGCCGATCACCTCGCCATGCAGTTGGACGAGCTCAATGCGTTGATCCAGCTACCTGCCGACTTTAGGAAATGAAGCCGCGCCACATGATTTGGGGACCGATCTTCGGACTGTTGCTTGCATACCCGTTGTCAACTGGTCCTGTACTCCGCTATTATTACTTCCACCCATTTACCACATCCCCGGCATGGAGAGATGTCGTTTACGGTCCCTTAGCTTGGGCCTGCGACCACTCCAAAATCGTGAACGACGCAGTTGTTTGGTACACTGATCTCTGGATTCCGCCCCGCCCGCGCGTTCCACAAACGGCAAGCACTCGATAGTTCACGCAATACATCGGCGAAAGAAAGCTCAAAATTTATATGACATATAGTTGGTAACGGAAGGCCTCGAAGTTCCGCTCGAGTTCATGACGAGGGAAGAAGGGGAATTTCGCCATTGACGCCTGACGGTCGCAAAGTGCAAATCGTCTGGCATGAAGACGTCGGGATTGGCTTTTGGCGCGAGCGTGCGCATTCTGATTGCTCTCGCGGGAATCAACGCAAGCCTCTGTCTCTCTGGGCGTGCCGAAGGACCGGCGGCCGACCCCATTGTAGGCCGATGGAGGTGGTGCAACAATACAGAGGTCTTCTTCCACCCCGATGGTACGGCGGGGTTGAGCCCCGAGAAGCATGGCGGCATCTGGACATGCGTTAGCCCGAATCAAGACCCGAGAAAATACGTCTGTGATTGGGGAAAGGGAATGTGGGTTGACACGCTTTATCTGAAAAAGCACGCCAACAAACTTTCCGGACACAACCAGTTTACCCAGCATGTATGGGGCTACCGCCTTGAGGAGTAGGCGGTGGGAGAAGACGTAGAGCAGGGATAATGGGGTGCTACGCGACATAGGGCGATCGTGAGTAGCTGCGAATGGATTCGTGCAATGGCCGCCCCCGACCGCGCAATAGAATTGCAACCGTGCAAGGGGGACGGCAACCGGAGCGGTTGCCCTACAACGAAATCTTTCCTCCGCGCTCCTTCCGGTGTGGCGGGGCTATTTGGGGGACTTTTTCCGCGACTTGGCGAGTTCCCGGAGTTCGCTCAACAGATTGCCGCCATCGGGGTTCCAAAAGTTGACGAAGATCCAGCTCCCATTGGCTTGTTGGACCTCGGCGACGATGTTGGGCTTCTTGTCCTTCTTTCCTTCCAGGATGTCGTAGATGTCGACGCGGAAGGAACCGTTTTTGGCGGTGATATTCCCGATCACGCAGCGCTCGATCTGCGACTGGCTATTGAGGAAGGGGTCCCAGTCGAGGCCGACGATTTCGCCGGGTGACTTGGACGACGCGAGGGCGTCCGCCTGGAGGGCGTGCAGAAGCTCGGGGCTGAAGGCGGAGCTTTTTTTCTTCAAGGCAATGTTGCTGGCATCTTCGGAGTGGGAGTGCGCGGACATGCGGACGTACCAGTCATAGAAATCCTGGACGAATTTGCGGGGTGAATCCTCGGCGTGGAGTGTTTGGGCGCCAGCGCTCAAGGCGAAGAGGACCACTGCTGCGATGATGGGTTTCAATGTCATATAGGAGGTCGGAGAGGATTGGGATGGGTGGCGGTGGCAATGACGAAGGCTGTGGTCACCGGTGCAGATTCAGTCCTTGCCGCGATAACGAACGACGATGCATTCCGCGGCGACGCCTTCCTGCTGGGATTCGCCGCCGAGATACCAGAATCCGTCGTCGGCGACATAGACTTTGACCATCTCGCCGCCGCCTTGAAAGCTGCCGGTGACCATCGTGAGGGCGCAGAAGCCTTCTTCCTTCCGAATCAAACGGAGGGGTGGATCGCCCTGCCGCCAGGTTTTTAGTTCGTAAGGGGCGGAACCGGCGGCCGGGATAGGGATGCGGTGCAGGGTCATCTCACCCTCTTGCGCTTGCCCGCGGACTTTGCCGGAAAATTCATCGGGGGTGATCATGGTTACCGTTTCTGCGGGCCAATGGTCCCAAGCGAGGACGAGAATGACGCGGTCCTGCAATGCGGTGAGAGTCCAGTGGCCGGAGTCATGATCTTCCGTACGGGAGAAGGTGCCATCGGCGGCCAGGGTCATGGTGCCGCTCCAATCGGGATGGTGGGCGGTCCACGCGCCCAAGATGCTCCAGGGCGCGGGTTGAGGATTGGCCGTGGGCGCAGACAAAGCCGCGAGATCTTCGGCTCGGGTTTGGAGTGATCCGGCCAGAACACACGCGGCCAGCAGGCTAAGGGAGACGGGGAGGATTCGTTTCATCATGGGTAATACGCGTGAAAGGGGGCAAATATTTCATGTTTACTGCAAATCTCAGCCTTTCACTCGCCAAAAGACGCACCCTCCACAGTCTCTACTCGCCGCCGCGCGTTTACCGGAAGGTGAAGTTCGCCCGCCCCAACCGCGCAATGGAATTACGACCGTGCGAATGCGTTACGAAAGCCTCAGTTGCTGGCGGCCTCCGCCGCCACCCTGCGGGCAACCTTCGGTTGGCCTCGAACTCCGCTCGAGTTCGTAACGAGGGAAAACTGAGTCGCTCGAGAAAGCCTTACGACGTTCGATTCTCAGTGCTCGCCCCGTCGCCACCTTCCCCACCATCCCCCTCGGTCGGTTGGCGTTTCGTCGCTGTTACAACACGGGCGTTAAACAACTCTACGAATTTGTTTACGATTAAAACGATCCCAACGAGCATCAGAATATTGCTTACGATGCCCAAGCAATGCAGCACATCCACGAACGTGGACGAATAACGGTGTTCCCTCAATGGATAGCCGCGACTTGGCTGCTGGAAAGGCATCGGCAAATTCAACAAATGTCCAATTGCCGCAAAACCCAAAAAGACAAAACCTTTGTGCTTCGTACGCTTGTAGGTCGAAAGCGCCAGCAAGAATAACAAAACGTACAACAAGAAGGCACTGATGCGATCGAAGTCGCGAAGGATGGTGAGCGGCGTGTTCATAAATGGACGGGGAACCGAAAACCTAGACGTGCGAGCCGTCGATAAGTTCGCGTTACGCCCTAATGAAAGAAAGCACAAATCTTTTGCAGTCATCACCGGGACGGTAGGCGGTTCCCACTCCGCGACGGTGCGAAGCGGACCCGCCTTGCGCGGCTTGACCGTTCAGAGCAGTTGCTACGCGGCGAACAAGTTAGAAATCGCTGACGGGCCGCTCAGACCCGTTCCTCGCGGATGTGGGGGAAGTGGACTTTGCGGCAATCGGGGCAGATGCCGTGGCTGAATTTCGCTTCGCTGTGGCTCTGGATGTATTCCTCGAGCTGGTGCCAGTCGCCGGCTTCGTCGCGGATGTTTTTGCAATAGGCGCAGGTGGGCAGGATGCCGCGCAAGGTCTTGACCTCCTGCAGGGCGTGCTGGAGCTCTTCGATGAGGACTTCCTTTTCGCGTTCGACTTGTTTGCGGCGCTCGATTTCCTGCTGGGCGAGGGTGAGCTCGAGGCGCACTTCGCTGACTTCCTTGAGAATGGAGAGGACCGGCCGATGCTCGATGACCATGCCGAACTTTTTGTTCTGATGCTTGAGATAAAGATAGAGGAAGGGATAGGCGAAGACGGAGATGATGAGCCGGCTGAGGAGTGTGCCCGTGACAATCTCGCCATAGGCGGGTGTGCCGAGAAAGGCGCCGGTGGAGAAGAGGATGACGTCGAGCCACATGACGCCGAGCAGGGTGAGAAAGGAACGGAGCCACAAGGGGAGATTGATGCGCGGCTTGCCGAGGAATTCCCAAGCGATCGCGAGAAAGATGAGATCGGCGACCGTGGCGAAGACGGAGGCGGTATTGATGCGCAGGCTGGGGATCGGCACGTGGCCGATTGGGGGAGAATCGGAAAGCTTGATTTGCAGGTGCAGGATCAAGGCGATGACCGGGACCATGATGGAGACACCCGCAATGGTGGAAATGGCGACGCGGGTGGCTCGCGGGCCGTCGAAGACATAGACGACAAAGACGCCGAGCAGGAGTGCGGTGTAGAAGACGGTGGAGCCGACCAGGAGGGAGACGTGGGGGAGATTGACGCGCACGCCGGCGTCGGTGACCCAGGACATCACGGCCGTGAGCCCGCCGATGAGAGCATAGAAATGGGCGAGCCCAGCGCGGCTGCGCCAGGAATGCGCCCAGAGCACGAGGAAATAAACGCCAATGGCCTCCGCGATGAGAATGAACAGCTCGCCCTTCATGGGCTGGCGAACGTCTGGAAGGTAGGATTCATGAGAGAGATGGGGCGGAAATACCCTGGAATGGGGAGCGGCGAGGGGTGAAGGGGCGGGGGACCTTTCACTTCACATTGGTTAAGCTTTGAAGCGGGCAATGGCAAAAGAGATTTCCTCATCGCGGCGCGGAAACGTGCGAGCGAGTCCGGCTATCGGGATTTCACGGAGCTCGGGGATACTCCCTGTGCCGTTGTGGCGTTCCGATCGATGTCCTGCAGTGGAATTGACCGGTGGTGAATCATGTAAAACAAAGCGAGGATCGTGATGGGTGGGAAAGAAAGGAGGGCGAGGTGCGGAAGCGGTTGGCATGCCGGGCGCGGTAGGGGAACTGTGTATTTTTCGATAGGGAAAATAGAATGTGTTTCATTCGGGGACGGGGCAGCTAAGTGTTTGCTGAAGCTGCGATTATTGACGTAGCTTCCCTGAAGCCAGATTTGAAGATATGGAACCAACCAAAGTACTGATCGCCGATGACCATCAAGTGATGCGCAGGGGCGTCCGTGCCGTGGTGGAATTGCTGCCCGGGTGGGAAGTGTGCGGTGAGGCCTCGACTGGGCGGGAAGCGGTGGAGATGGTCGAGCGTCTGCAACCGCAGATCGTGGTGATGGACGTGACGATGCCCGAATTGAACGGCTTGGAAGCGACGCGACAGATCAAGAAGATCGCGCCTACGACAGAGATCCTGATGTTCACTGGTTTGGAAACGGAAGAGCTCATCCGCCAGGTCTTCGAGGCCGGGGCGCGCAGCTACATCCTGAAGACCGATGGCCGCGAGCAGCTCGAGGCGGCATTGCGATCGCTGGCGGCGCACAAGCCGTATTTCACGACTCAGGTGGGTGAGATCCTCTTTGCCAAGTTCCTGCACGGGAAACCGCGCGCCGAGGAGGAACCGACCGAGGGCCGGCTGACAGACCGGGAGCGGGAGATCGTGCAGTTGCTGGCCGAGGGTGCGAGTAACAAGGAGGTGGCGGACTCGCTCGGGATCAGCGTGAAGACGGTGGAGACGCATCGGGCGGCGATCATGAAGAAGCTGAAGTTCAAGTCCTTCAGCGATCTGGTGCGCTACGCGATTCGCAACCACATCATCTCGGCCTGATCCGGGGAGAGAGGCTTCAGGGGTTTTACAGTACCGGAATACGTAATCTCCCTCAGGCACGGCGAACGGGGCGTGCTCTGTAAGACGGCATGGCTAAAAGCAAAATTCTTGTTGTCGATGATGACCCGAAACTGTCGCGCCTCGTGGCGACGATTCTCGATCGCGTGGGTGGTTACGATGTCTTTGAGGAAAACCGTCCCTTTGCGGCGCTGGCGACCGCGCGGCAGTACCGCCCGGATGTGGTGCTCCTGGATGTGGACATGCCGGGCAAGGATGGCGGCGCCGTGGCCCGCGAGTTGAACGGCGACGCGTTGCTGGCGAAAGTGCCGGTCGTTTTTGTGACTTCGCTGATTTCGAAAAGCGAATCCGGCACGCACAACGGCGTCCGCTATCTTTCCAAGCCGATCGATCCCAATCTGCTGCTCAGCACGGTCCGCAGCCTCTGCCCCCGCTTCAAGCCCGAACCGCAGGCCGTATAGTCCCGCACCATGAACGAGGACACACTGCGCCAGGGCCGCATCCTGATGGTAGACGACGAAGTGCGCAGCCTGTGCCTGCTCGAAAGCGTGCTCGACCGCCTGCGCTTCAAGCATCTGCGCAAGCTGACCGACTCCACGCGCATTCTCGAGGAGTTCGAGGACTTTCAGCCCGACTTGATCATCACCGATATCGAGATGCCGGAACTCGACGGCATCCAACTCGTCGAGCAAATCCGCAACTATCTCCCGCGGGAGGCCGTCCTGCCCATCCTGGTGCTCACCGGTGCGCAGGATCCGCAGATCAAGCGGCGCGCCCTGCTCGCGGGCGCGACGGACATCCTGTTCAAGCCTTTTGACAGCTCAGAAATGCAGATGCGCGTGCGCAGCCTGTTGCAGGTACGCATGCAGCACCTCGAAATCCAAGGCCAGAACCGCGTGCTGGAGCAGAAAGTGGCCGAGCGCACGGCGGCGTTGCAAAAGGCCCTCGCCGACCTGCAGGCCAGCCAGCGCCAGGTCGTCCAGCAGGAACGCTTTCGCGCGTTTGGCGAAATGGCCGGCGGAGTGTGCCACGATTTCAACAACGCTCTCATGGCCATCATCGGCTACAGCGAACTGCTCCTGCAAAACAGCGCACTGGTCGACGATCGCGAGCTGCTCATGGATTACCTCAAGACCATGAACACGGCGGGGCGTGATGCTTCGCACGTGGTTTCCCGCCTGCGCGATTTCTATCGGCC
>Ga0206892_1033_pt1 | contig 18933 bp, 19 predicted proteins | sample Alteio_BWOrgHeat_56_FD_153257 | JGI IMG/M metagenome (GOLD analysis project Ga0206892, IMG submission 153257) | Enriched cells from forest soil in Barre Woods Harvard Forest LTER site, Petersham, Massachusetts, United States - Alteio_BWOrgHeat_Nextera8 ... | reverse complement strand
GCACCGAAAGTCCTTCAGGCAGGTTCGAATCTCTCTCCCCGCGTGTCATTCTGAGCGGAGTGTAACGGAGTCGAAGAACCCCGTCGCTCGACTTGCGATGTCGCTGGTTGTTCGACGGGGTCCTTCGACTGCGCTCAGGATGACACGCACGGAGGACCTGAGTGACTTCCGGTATACCCTCTTGGACCGTCACTGCGGCTTTGCCGGAGCGACGCGATACAGTTTAATGCCGGGCTGGAGGTAGGCGATCGGGCCCTTGGGCCATTCCTTGAGCAGTTCGCCTTCCTCGAAGACGCGGGCGTAGAAGTCGCGGCGTTTGTCGTAGCCGGACTTGACGCCGGCCTGGGGTTTCTTGTCCTCGTTGAAATAGCGGCCGTAGTTTTGTTTGCAGACGGCGACGTACTCGACGCCCTTGGCGCGGAGGTCGTCGAGGGTGCCGAGGAATGTAGCGGACCACTTTCGGCTCCCAGCCCTGCTCGCGAAAGAATCCAAAGAAGTCCTGCGGCTCGAACCGAAACGGCGCATTCTTCATCGCTTGGGCCATGCCCTGGCGGCGACGGAAACGATAGGATTCGGGAGAGAAATAATCGGTGATCCAGTAGCGGAAACTGGCGCTGGATTTCAAATCGCGGGCGAGTTCCGCCACGGCTTCCGGAGTCAGGTAGGGAATCACCCCCTCCGTCAGGACGAGCACCCGCTTCGATTTTGCCGCGACTTCCGCCAGAAACTTTTCCCGTTCCGCAACATCGGCCAGATCGAGCTGGATTCGCTCCAACTGGCACCGCGGTGTTTCCCCGGCCAGCTTGCTTTCTTTCAGGTCGATCACCGCGGGGAAGTCCACTTCGATCCAGCGCAGTGAGCTGGGCAGGTCCATCCGATAAGGGCGCGTGTCCAGACCGGCGCCGAGATTCAGAATCGTGTCCATCCCTTCCGCGATCGCGTCCTCGATCAACCGGTCGATGATGCACGTCCGAATCACCACCGACCAACCCACCAGCAATGCCCACCGGGGAAGGTGGGCAACGATCTTTCTGCCACGCTCCCCGACCAGACGGGCTGCCAGCGGATCGCGGAACAAAGGATCGGGGCGTTCGCTCTCCAGGGCGCGATAGGCCGCAACCATGAACGCCGTGTCCGAAACATTTTTAATGGGAGATTCGCTCATGACGTCAACGGGTGAAGTGGCTCGTGCTCGATGCGTTCCCGTTCCCGCGCTCTCATACGCTTCCGTCCCATCTCATTTTACATTCTGAAATTCCTGAGCGAATAAATGATGTACGCGACAAAGACGACAGGCAGAGTCAGGAGGAAAACGATGAAGCCGCAGAGAATTCTGGCCCACCAGGGAACTTTTTTCTGATCAGGACGCGAAAGGACCACTGTCTTGGCCACGAGATCGTGGAGTGTCTGGTGTCGTTTCGTCCAGGTCTGCATCAAAAAGCCGATACCGAGCGTCAAATAGGAAAGGAGCTTGGCGAAGTGCCACGCGGTCGCGCCGCCAAAACTCAACCGCACGGATTGCTGATCGGTGACGAAAATTCCCATGACTTTCATCCCGAGAGTGGCCTGCCGTGCGGAACTCAGCATCAAGGCTTCATAGAGCCAGCCCACGAGGAACGGCGTGTAGAGGATCGAGACCCCGTAACTGGTGTGATCGATGAAATCGGTCAGGAAAGGCGTGTTTACGATCGGGGTAATCATAATCCCGGCGGTTGCCGCGAACAGGCCAAGATCCAGCAAATAGGCGCCCACACGCCGCCAGAAGGAAGCGTTGGTGGTGCGTAAAGCATCCGCGGCATCGACGACCGCGAGCTTCGCCAGTTTTTCTTCGCGCACCGTCTTGTCGGCCGAGGCGGCGACTTCCTCCAGAATTTTCGGAAAGACGATCCGCCGCAAAATCCGTTTTCCCGCGTAGTCGAGGACGAAGAAAAGGCCGAGTGCCGGCGCGAAAAAACAAAGGAGCAGAAAAACGTCGAGAGCGGTCCTTTTGGCCCTGTCCTTTCTTTCCTCCCCCTTTTGCAATTCGGCCGCAACAGCAGCGGGATCCAACTTGGCAATGGGCGCGGCCAGGAGCTTGTTATCGGCGGTCAGTACCTTTTGGGCGGCGGCCAGGACCTTCCTCTCGTTGGCGGCAGGCTTTTTCTCATCGGCCGTATCCTTGCTCTCACCGGTTTGGTTCTGTTTTTTAATCTGTAGCACCCGTTTGATCGGTTCGGCAACCGACTCGCGATAGAGTTCAGAAACCCACAGGGCTCCTCCGGCGAGAAGAACGGCGATGGCCAGCCGCCAGGGCATGTTCCAGCGGCGGTTGAAAATGACAGTGGCCAGCTTGGTGTCTCGCGCCAGGCGGCTCTTCTCGAGAAAGGCGTCCGCCACTTTGTACCCTCCCCCGTAGAGGTCTGCCCACGTGGGCGTGGGAGACTGTTCTTTCTGCCAGTCGAGCGCGAGCTGGAGATCGGGGTCGTACCAGAGGCCGGCTTTCCCGGCTGCCTCGAGGACCGCCGTTTCGGCCAGGCGCCGGTACCGCCGTGCCGATTGCGCCTCGTCCTCCGCCCACAGCCGGAGTCGTTCCCACACGCGCATGAGGCTCTCGTGGGAAATATCGATCACGCTGGTCAGCTTGAGCGGCTCGGGGGCGGGAGGCATGATAAACGAGCGGCTGGGTTCCCGGAAAACCTCGAGCACGGCCTTCACTTCCTCCTCTTCACCCAAGCCGCCGACCAGCTCGCAGAGCGTGCTGAGTTTCGTCGGCCGCCGAATGCCGCGCGGGTCGGTGCCGAGGTCGGTCAAGGCCTTGAAAATGGTCTCGCAGATTTTTTGCCGCCGGCGCGTTCTCTGCGCGGCGACATCCGGGTCGGCATGCTCGATTTTCAGCGCCGCGAAAGCTTCGTCGGCATGCTTGTTCAGCGCATGCCCCATGCTGCCGATCAGGTCGTAATGCTTCAACTCCAGCGGACCTTCGGCGCCTTGATCCTCCCAGCAGGTCCAGGTGCGATTGAGCGCATGCTGGAGGATCGAGAGCTGGTCGGGGTTGTCACCCACGTCGTTGACCAGCCGCGTGAGCAGCACGGGGCTGATCTCCGCGCCCCCGACCGCGACGGGTCCCGCCACACTGGCCCGCCGTTCCTCCCGGGTGAGCCGCGGCACGAGGTACTGCCCTTGGTTGATCGCCTCGGGCAGGCCGTCGAATTGCGAGCAATCGCCGAGAAAATCGGACCGCATGGTGATCACCACATAGATCGGGCAAGCGGGATCCGCGTGCGCCTCGAGGAGCAGATTGACGAAAGCAATCGCCGCCTCGCTGGTGCCGGACGCGTCTCCGCTGCCCTCGGCGGCCATCTTCCGGAAACGGAACAGTTCCTCGAATTGGTCCGCCACCACCAGCACGTTCGTCCCTTCCGGCAGGTTCGCCATCCGCACCGTCTCCACCAGCCCTTTCGTGCTCTGGGTGAGCAAAGTCTCGATGATTTCCTCCAGCGGCAGCCCTCCCGCATAGTGGGAAAAGAGCACGCCTTCCGCCGCCAAAACACCAGCCAGGCTGCCGATGGGATTCAGGCCCGGGCGAAATTGCGCCACGCGCCACGAAGCCCGCGCGCGCGCCATCAGCCCCCGGTGCAATGCGGGACGCAAGCCGCAGTTGACGAGCGAGGACTTGCCGCTGCCCGAGGTGCCGACGACCGCGAGGAAACGCGTGGACGCAAGCTTGTCCACCATCACGTCGACCTTGCTCTCGCGGCCGAAGAAGAGGTGCTCTTCGTCTTCGCGAAACGGTCGCAAGCCGGGAAAGGGATTTTGCAGGGCCGCCGCGGTCACCGTGCTCATTTCCCGGCTTCCTTCAAAGTCTGGACGAGGGCGGACAGTTCCTTTTGCGGAAATGTCTCCAGCGCGTTCACCAGGTCGCTTTCGCCCATGTCGATGTAGTCGGCCTTGTCGCCGGTGGAGGGCGGCGCCAGGTAAGTGAGGCGGGCCAGCAGAGGCTTCCCTCCGCGCAGCCCTTTGCTCTTCTGCAAGTCACTGTCCACGGTGCGCTTCCAGGCTTCATCTCCCGCACCGTAAAAGACGATCACCGCGTCACACCGGGCCAGCAGTTCCTCGTTCGCCTGGCGCATCGTGCCCGCATCGCCGTCGAAAACCGGCAACTTCACGTCCAGGCCTGCCTCGCGCAGAAATTTTCGCATCGGCACGGTCGCGGTCCGATCGTTCGCGATGCAGATCACGTAAACCAGCCGGCGCCCTTCTGCCTCCACCTCCACCTTTTGTCTCGGCGGCTCTTCGCTCTTTTTAAGTCTGGCGCGGACGGCGCTCTTGAAACCCTCAAGCGTGTCCTCTACCAGGTCGCCACCTCGCTGCAACTCCGCGTTGGAGCGCAGGGCATCGATGAACGCTTGATGGTCCGCTTGTCCGGATTTGGCGACCGGCAGCCAAATGACCCGCGCCAAGCCACACTCCTCGCACTTCTTCGCCGCAATCTCGTTCTGCAATTGCACCACTTCCTTTTGTCCAGGCCCATCGGGCACCTTCGCCTTATTGGATCCCACGATATGGAGGGAAATCTGGCACAGGTCGAGGAGCCGATGGACTTCCGCGATGTATTCGGATTCCAAATCCGGCATCTCATGCTCGGGAAGGACGTGGTAACCGGTCGCCTGCAACTCTCCGCGGATTTTTTCCCGGTCTTCACGCCGGTCGTAACTGCATTCCGCAAGATAAACGGTGGCCTTTGGTGGACCCGGCGGCTCGGGTGCTCCTTCCCCCTGCTCCATCTTCTTGAGCAACCCCGCCATGGCGAACGCGAGCTTGTAAACCTCGCAATTGAACGCCTCCCGGTAGGCAGGCCCAAAACTCGGATACAACGGCATGGGCGTGCCGTCCTCCGCTTCTTTGTAGAAAGGATAACCGAGCCCGTCACATACATGTTCCGGCAAGGTCGCTTTCAGACGCGCCAGCTCGAACGGAAAGAGCCGGACCTGGTGGACACGCAATTTGTTGTCGATCTTCAACCCACCCGTCGCCTCCGCTATCTTGCAAAATTCCCTCACTTCCTCCAGGCACGAAGTCGACGTCAGGTACCGCTCCGAGACGATGGATATCATCAACGCTGTTACCGGAAACTGGGCGAAGATCTCCGCGGAAAAATCCACATTTCCCTTCAGCTCCCTCACATCGCGCCAGATCACCGGCGCTTTCCCCAGCGCCAGGCTCAGGAACGAGTCGAGAGAACTTTCAAATTGGGCCACCCAGCCTTTGGTCTCGGCGTTCGGCGCCTTGTCGTCGAGGTGGGCGTAACTAATGAAGATGTGTTTTACGAATTTCAAAGCTGCCCTCCGGCCGCAAGCCGCCCAAGCCAATGCCGGAAGCGCCGCTTTAAAGCAAGCTTGTAAATGGTGAAGACGGCTGCCTTCAGCGCGCGGCGGTTTGCAACCGCTCCTTCGCCTGGCGGGCATACGCGGCAATATCCGGCGCCTGCAGCAACCCGGAGACGATGACCACCCGCCGCGCCCCCGCGGCGACGATGGTATCCAGGTTCTCCAGCTTGATCCCGCCGATGCAAAAGATCGGGATGCGTACCGCCGCGTGAACGCGCGTGATGTCCTCCAGTCCGATCGCCGGACGCCCCGGCTTGGTGGGCGTGGCAAAGAGCGGCCCGAAGCCGATGTAATCCGCGCCGTCCTTCTCGGCGGCGACCGCTTGCTCGAAGCTGTGGGTGGACTTGCCAATGATCGGCAGCGGCACCTCGCCGGCCAGCGCCCGCCCTGCCCGCCAGCGCGCGTCGGCAACCGAAAAATCGTCCTGGCCCACATGGGCGCCCTGCGCGCCGACGGAGGGGACGAGCTGCGGGTAATCGTTGATGATCAGCGGGACCCCGGCGTTTTCGGTCAGCGGAACGAGCCGGGCACAGAGGGCTTCGATTTCCGTTTCATCCCGTCCCTTGGCGCGCAATTGCAGCACATCGACCCCGCCCGCGAGCATTTCCCCAGCGACACGCTCGATCTCACCCGCCGGCGTGTAGCCGAGATCGAGGATTCCATAGAGCAGCGCATCGGAGAGGGATTTCATCGCCGCGAATCGAGCATGCTTTGTCCGGGAGAGGCAATGGGGAATCGCTGGCGAAGCACCGAAGCTGGGCTATTTTTCCGCCCGCTGCATGAACTTCCGTCTCCTTTTGCTGGCCGTTTGGCTGCTCATGGCCGCCATTTCGCCCGCCCGCGCGGCGGACAGCTATTCCTTCGCCGAGGGTTCGCGCGGCTTCCTCATCCACGACTACAACGAAAAGCTCCTCGCCCATTTACGCGCCACTTCGCCCGAGCACGTTCGCGTGCCCAAGGACCCGGACGAATTCGGCGCAGACACCGCCGAAAATACCCGCCAACTCCAGGCGTCCCTCAGCGGACCACACTCCGCCCCCGGCCGCGCCGGCCCGGCGGAATTTGCCGCGGTTGGCCTCGCCTGGCCGGACGATTTTCTCCGCTGCACCAATCTCATCGATTGCTGGGAAGGTACCTTGAACAAGCTCGAAGGCTCCTCAGAAAGCGAAGACACCTTTTCCAACGTGACCTTCGGCATCGTGGGTTTCACCTCGGAGGACGGCAGCCTGCAGGAGTTTCTCCAGCAGGCAAATGCCGCCTCCAACGGCGCGGTCTTCCAGCTGGCCCGCGACCGGCTTTCCGCCCGGGATGCGGCCAAATTCATCGAGCTGGTCGAGGGTTACCGGCCAAAAAATACCAAAAAAAATCACGAGGAGTTCGTGAAGTTCGTCATTCGCAACCCTCGTGCCGATCCCGATGAACAGTGGCCCCGGCCCGAGATCGCCCAACTCTTCGCGGCCTTTGATTCGATCCCACAGTTCCGCGAAATCCAGCTTGCCGCCACCCGCAAGAAAAGCTGGGACGGGGAGCTGCCGGAATACCGGGAACAGATCTTCGGCAAATCGGCGCCGCACTCGCTGCGCGTCGATCTCTTTTGCTTCGATATGACGGTGCTGACCAACGGCCCCGGCAAAAAAAGCCCTGCGCAAGCTCGAACAGACGCCCTGGCACGAAGAGGTGGAACGCATGAAGCAAATCTCCGCCGCCATGAAAGGCTCATCGGAATACAAGAACGACGAGGAAAAGCGGGCGGACATCCTCGAGCGTGAGCGCTGCATCATCAACGGCTCCGGCGAGGTGCACGACGACGACTACGACCTGCGGGCGTTTGCCCTGCTGCCGGTCGGGGAATGAGACGCGCGCTTACCGCAACCGGCGCTCGATTTCCTTGATCGTGGCCCCTCGAGCAGCGCGCCATCGATCTCCGCCACCGGCATGGGAATGCTCCCGCCCATCTTGCCGACCCGGGCCAGGTCTTCAGTCAGCTTCCGGGAATTGGCTTCATCGCTCAAATCGCGAACCTGGAAGGGAATACCCTGCTTTTTCAAGTCGGCCTCCAGGTGGACGCACGCCGGAATGGACTTGGAACTGTAAATGATCAACCCGTGAGGGTCGGCCGTCGCCACCAAGGTGTGCCGCTCCTTCAAGTCATCCCAGTGGTCAACGACATAGCCCAGCGAGCAGATCGCAAAGATCACGATCAGCGGTTTCATGACTGGAAAGCGATAAAGTTTTCTCGCGCTCGCCTAGAATTGCGAACCGGCAGTCGTGCTGCGGAAAGCCACTGTCGCTGTGCGGTTTGCAGAAAGTTTGGCGAGGCTCGTGTTCAGGAATTTCGCAGAATTGGCAGCGGCGCGGCCGAGTTCGGTATCGTGGCCAAACTCGTCGGCAAGCTTCTGGAGCATCGGCAGGGCCTCAGGGCGCTGCGTATCGGCCATGGCTTGGATCGCCGAGATGCGGAAAACAGTGGCCATCTTGGTCTCGCGAGCCCACTTCGGCAGCATATCGAGGGCAACTTCCGGGTAGAACCGCGCAATGCCGTAGAGCGCATAGTGGCGGGTGCTCTGGTCGCCGGAGAGCAATTCAGTCTTCCAGTAGTTCCACTCCGTGTCGGGCGTGATGCCGTAGTAGCGCATCGCCGCCGGGCGGGTGAGCGGCTCGATCATCGCCTCGATCTTCAGTTGCGGATCGATGTTCATGGCCACGTCGCCGTCGCGCACGCCGATGGCGCGGAGCGTGAGCAGCGCATGGACGATGTCATTCGTCTCGGCGCGGAAAGCGTTGGTGTCGAAGTGGGTAGGCAGGTCGCCGCCGGCGGCACTGAACTTGGATACGGCGCTCAGCGGCAGGTTTTCAGTCAGGGCCAGCACCGCCGTCTGGAGCGCAGGCGTGGAAAGCTCGGAGTGCTCCTGGGCATAAGCGAGCAGCGCATCGAGCCGCGGCAGGGTGCCGTAGGAAAGCGTGTAAGGGCGGTCGGCGAAATTGTTCGCAGAGCGGGTCGCCGCCGTCTGGATGGTCACTTCCACGGGCTTGGCGGGCTTCAGTTCCACCTCCCCGGAACGCAGCACGATGACCACATTGCTGCCCGATTCAAACATCTGCCCGGCCGGAACGCGGACGGTCAGCGGAGCGGCCGTCCGGTTCGTCAAAATCGCGCGCACCGCATCGCGGCCATTGCCGCGAAATTCGGCGGCGAGTTGTTCGTGCTCGATGGCCGTGTGCAAATCCATGTTCTGCGGCTGGGCGGGAGAATGATTCCCCGCCTTGGCCGGCTGAGGCTGCACGGAAGCCGCCGCCGTGAGGGCGACAACTGCCGCTTGCGACATCGAGGGCGAGGGCATGCTCGAGACCGATCCCGTGGGCTGGGGCCACAGGGCCAGTCCTCCGCCGGCGATCACTGGAGTAAGGAGCGCGCAGATGGCGATGGATTTCATACAGGTATAACTGTGTAGCAACCCCCCTGCCACAGGGTCGGAAATTTCCTTGTCCCTCTATAATTTCACCGAGAAGGTGAGCCCATGAAGACCTATTCGGACTTTATCGACCGCATCTTGCGGGAAGACGGCCTCTTCCAGAAGCTCATCCCCAGCGAGCCGCTGAACTACGATCTGCTGCTCGAGCTTCGGGCGGCGGACAACGCCAAACTCACCGATCAGCGCCCCATCGGCCAGCCGCCGATGTTCACCCTGGTCCGCGGCGGACTATTCTACGCTCTCGACGCGATCGATGAAGCCCACAAGATCTTCCAGGACAGCCCCGGCGACCTCGGCTCCTACTGGCACGGCATGATGCACCGGCGGGAAGGCGACTTCGACAATGCGCGGTACTGGTTCCGCCGTTCGGGCGAACTGACCTTTTTCAGCGAACTGCACAGCGCCGCCTGCGCCTATTCCGAAGTCATGGCCCGCCAGTCGAACTGGGACCCATACCTCTTCACCGGCGAATGCGAGCAGGCCCGCTTCGGCGAAACCGAAGGCCTGAAAGAACTGGCCGCCGTCCAACGCCTCGAATTCGAAACGCTCTTCGCCTATTGCTGGCGGCAGAGCCAGGTGGGGTGAGCAGAGGAGTTACTCGGGACTCAATGCCGATCGAATCCTGCGCGGATCCTGACGGCAATCGAGGACTCGAAAGACGATCACGTCTTTGCCATCGACCCGGTAGTAAACGGCCCACGGAAATCGTTTCGAAAGCATCCGGTGAAACCCAAACGCCTTCGGGTGAATACCGGCAAACAACATCAGGGAATCAATATCGGAAGACAATGAATCCAGAAAATAGTCGCCGATTCCTTCGGCCTGGTCTTCATAAAAGTGCCGTCCATCCGCCAAATCCCGGCAGGCGGATGTCAGGATGCGGACCTTCACACCCTCTTGTCGCGCAAATCCTTTTTGGCCTGCTCCCAATCGAGCACTTCCTCGCCCCCCTCAGCCAGCCGCAGTTCCGTCTCCGCAAGGGCCTCACCATGCCACGCCGGCGAAACCCAGTCATCCTTGCGGCTCAGGCCTGCCCACAGGGTCTCCATCAAACGCAGTTTCTCCCTCGGGGCGAGTTGGTCGGCGGCGGCCTCGATTTCGCTCAGCGTTGTCATGTTTGGAGTAAACCACGCGAACCGTTCACGGGCAAACCTCTTTGCGACCAGAGGAGCGACCGTCGTTCATCGTAACTGATTCAAACCTTCCGCGGCCAGGCCGGGTGGCGGATAATCAGCTCAAGCGCTTGCGTGAGAAGAGTGCGCCCCGGCTCCATGCGATGCCAGGGAGAGGCGCCGCTCGGGTGCGGCAGCGGGACGAGATCGAAGCGGTGGCCGTGATAGGTGACCTGCTGTTTCTTGCCGATGATCTCGGTGAGCTTGTCGGGCGCCATGAATTGTTCGATCGCGAGCTTGCCAATGGGGATGACCAGCGTGGGGCGCAGCAGGGCGATCTCCGCTTCGAGCCAGGTGGAGCAGGTGGCGATCTCCTGCGAATCGGGCACGCGATCGCCGCCGGCGGCATTCTTCCCGGGAAAGCACCGGCAGACTGCCGCCATGTAGATGCTCGCGCGAAACTCCGCCTCCGTGATCCCGCAAGCCCGCTCAAACCAGCCAAAGAGCGTCTTCCCCGCCGTCCACGCAAAGGGCCGGCCGAGCACCGGCTCCTTCGTCCCGGGCGCCTGCCCGACGGTAATCACCCGACTCCAGACCGGCCCCCCGGACACCGCGGGCCGGTGCATCTTCGGGCAGAGCGTGCAACCGCGCAGGCGGGTGACGTGCTCGTCGAGCTGTCGTTGTGCTGCAGAAGGACGGGCCATCAACCGAGAATCGTACCGGGCGCGATAGGATGCCCATTCAGCAGTTCACTGACCTTCATCCGCCGCTTCCCCTCAAGTTGGATATCCGTGAGCAGCACCGCGCCGCCTTGCGCCGCGACCAGCAGCCCTTGCGCATCCGCCCGCAGCACTTCGCCCGGCGAACCTGCACCTTCGCCTTGCAGCGAATCCGCGAAGACCTTGAGCTGCCGCGGCCCGGCGGGTGTCGGTAGTAAAGTATGCGCCGCCGGCCACGGGTTCATCGCGCGAATGCGCAGATCGATTTGCGCCGGCGTCGCTTTCCAATCGATGAGTCCATTTTCGCGCGAAAGCTTCGGCGCATAGTTGGCGCGCGCTTCCTCTTGCGCGGTGCGCGGCGCCCGCCCTGCAGCCACCAGCGGCAACGCTTCGGCGAGCGCCGCAGCCGCGACCCCCGCAAGTCGATCGTGCAGACTTCCACCGGTATCCGTGTCGGTGATTGGTGTCTCGTGCATCAGCAAAATGTCCCCGGTATCGAGCCCTTCGGCCATGTACATCACCGTTACACCGGTCGCGCGATCCCCCGCCGCAATCGCCGCCTGGATCGGCGCCGCACCCCGCCAGCGCGGCAGCAGCGAAGCGTGCAGATTCAGGCACGCCAGCCGCGGCGCATCGAGCACCGCCTTCGGCAGAATCTGCCCGTAAGCCATGACCACGATCACATCGGCCCGCCACGCCACGATCTCCGCCACCGCTTCCGGCGCACGCATCTTCACCGGTTGCAACACCGGCACGCCACGCTCGAGCGCCAGTTGCTTGATCGCCGAAGCCCGCAACTCCTGCTTGCGCCCCACCGGTTTGTCCGGCTGCGACACCACCGCCACCACTTCCCACTCGGCGCTGTCCAGCAGCCAGGTCAGCGCCGGCACCCCGATCTCGCCGGTGCCCATGAAGATCACGCGCAACCGCGGACTGTCCGGCGTTAGGGCACGACCGTCCGGCATCAACTCCCCGTATTGATCGCGCCCAGGATGTCCTGCAACACCTTGACCGGCGTTTGCGTCGCATCGATGTCCTTGACCAATTCCGATCCGTAAAATTCCAGGACCGGTTTCGATTCCTCATCATACGTCGCCAGCCGCCGGCGGATCGTCTCCTCATTGGCGTCATCGAAGCGGTTCTCCTTCAGCGCCCGCTTTTTCAGGCGCGTAACCAGCGCGTTGCGATCCGGACACGACAAATGAAACACCCGCTTCACCTCGATCATGTCCTTCATGATTTTCGCCTGGTTCACGCTGCGCGGGATGCCATCGAGCACCAGCGAATCAATATCCGGCTTGAACGTGTGCGAGCCGACCATATCACCGAGCCGCGCCATCCAAAGCTTCACCGTCACCTCATCCGGCACGAGCTGGCCGCGGCTGGAATATTCGAGAAATGCCTGTCCCACCGCCGTCCGCGTATCGAGTTGGCGAAATACATCGCCACACGCGCAGTGAAAGAAACGCGGAATTGCGCCGAGGATTTTGCCCTGCGTGCCCTTGCCACTGCCGGGCGCGCCGAAAATGAGATAGGTCCGATACTTCATAGGATGACTGGGGAGGGTGCTCACTAAACGTAGCGTTTGGCCGGGTGCAAAGCGGAAAGTGTGTCATCGCGCCGGACGCTACAGCCACTCTTCAAACCGCTTGTCGCCCGCCACCCCAGCAGCCACGCTCTCCCACTCATGCCCACCGCCCCGACGGACGCCCCCTCGCCCGCCCCAGCCAAACGCGACGCCTACGCCGCCTTCCGTTCCCCGGCCTACCGCAGCTACGCGATCAGCAGCTTCGTCACCAATCTCGGCCGGCAAATGCTGGGCGTCGCCCTCGGTTACGAAATCTTCCAGCGCACCCATTCCGCTACTGCGCTCGGTCTCGTCGGCTTGATGGGCGCGCTGCCCATCATCTTCCTCTCCATTCCCGCGGGCATCGCCGCCGATCGCCTCAATCGCAAGGCCATCATCCTCGTCACCCAACTCCTCTCCGCCCTCACCTCCGTCGGCCTCACCGTCCTCGCCCTCGAGCACGTCTCCATTCCCGCCGTCGGCCCCCTCGCCACCGGCACCCACGCGCTGTATTCGCTCGCCGCCCTCTTCGGCGAAAAATCCGGCGTCATCTTCGAAGCCGCGCAGCCCATCATGTATCTGCTGCTCTTCATCAATGGAATCAGTCGCGCCTTCGGCTGGGCCGCGCGCAGCGCCATGTTCCCGAATCTTGTTCCCCGCGCCGACCTCAGCAACGCCGTCATGTGGAACAGCAGTAATTTCGAGCTCACCTGCGTCATCGGCCCGGCCCTCGGCGGCCTCGTCATCGCGCTCATTGCCATTCCCTCCGTCTACGCCATTGACGCCCTTTGCGGCCTCCTCGGCTTCCTCTTCATCCTCCCCATCCACACCACGCAAGACATCGCCGAGACCCATCCCCATCCCCTGAAGGACCTCTCCACTGGCCTCCGCTTCGTCTTCGAAAACAAGATCATCCTCGCCACCATCACGCTCGATCTTTTCGCCGTCCTCCTCGGCGGCGCGCTCGCCCTGTTGCCCATCTTCGCCAAGGAAATCCTCGGCGTCGGCGCCGTCGGCCTCGGCTGGTTGCGCGCCGCGCCCTCCCTCGGCGCCGTCATCATGGCCTTCGTCCTCGCCCATCGCCCTCCGCTCAAGCAAGCCGGCAGCGCCATGCTCCTCGCCGTCGCCGGCTTTGGCATCGCCACCATCCTCTTCGGCCTTTCCCACAATTACCCCCTCTCTTTCCTCGCTCTCGTCCTCACCGGCGCCTGCGACAACGTCAGCGTCGTCGTCCGCCACACCCTCGTCCAATTGCTCACCCCCGATGCCATGCGCGGTCGCGTCTCCGCCGTGAACAACATCTTCATCGGCTCCTCCAACGAAATCGGCGCCTTCGAATCCGGCATCACCGCCGCCCTCTTCGGCCCCGTCCTTTCCGTCGTCGGCGGCGGCATCGGCACCATCCTCGTCGTCTTCGCCACGGCATGGAAGTGGCCGCAAGTCCGCACCTTCGGCCCCTTGCAGACCCCGGAAAAATTACCCACCCCGGCAGAATAGTCATTGCCGATTACCCGTCCCCCGCGCCACTCTCGCCCGAAGATTCTCCGATGCTTTCGTTTTCGACTTGTTGGAATTCCGGCCGTCACCAGGACGGCGAAGCGATGCTGCAAGAAATCCTCGATCTCGGTTTTGAGCGCGTGGAACTCGGGCACGGCATCCGCCTTTCCTTGATGGAAGGCATCCAGCGCCGGTTCAACAAGGGCGGCTTCACCATCTCCAGCCTTCACAATTTCTGCCCCCTTCCCATCGAGATCACCCGCGCCGCGCCGGATTGCTACCAGTTCTCCTCCACCGACCCTCGCGAGCGCGACCGCGCCCTTCGCCACACTTTCCAGACCATCGATTTCGCCCAGCGCTTCGGCGCCCGCTTCGTCGTCCTCCATCTCGGCCGCGCCCCGCTCGACGAAGTCACCGACAAACTCGTACACATGGCCGAGGTCGGCCTGCTCCACTCCCGCACCTTCGTCCGCGAAAAAATGGCCTGCATCAAAAAGCGCGAGGACAAATCGCCGCCCTATTTCCAGCGCGCCCGCGATTGCCTCGCCCGCGTCGTCGAATACGCCCAGGGCAAAGGCGTGCAACTCGGCGTCGAGAGCCGCCATAGCTTCGAGGAAATCCCCAACGAGCGCGAGATGGTCACCGTGCTCAATGAATTCAACGTCCCCGAAGTCGGCTACTGGCACGATTTCGGCCACGTCCAGGTAAAGCACAACCTCGGCTTCCTCGATCACCGCGAGTGGCTCTCCCAGGCCGCCCCGCGCCTCATCGGCTGCCATCTCCACGATACCAAGTGGCCCGGCCGCGACCATCTCGCCCCCGGCATGGGCGACATCGATTACGACCAGCTCATCCCCCTCCTCCCCAAGGAAACCCTCTTCGTCTTCGAGATGAGCCCCCGGCGGACCAAAGAAGAAATCGTCGAAGCCCGCGAGAAGTGGATCAAAAAAATACGGCGCCTGAGAGGAAAAGGATGATTCGAGGTTTTGCGAGAAGTCTGCGGTGCCGTGGAGACAACGATGAAGGCGGAAGGATGAATCACTCCCACTCACCCACGGTCCTCCGAAACACGACCCCGGTATGAAACTCTTGCCCCCCACGCCCGGCTGTCTGCTCCCCTTCATCCTTCATCCTTCATCCCTCATCCTTTGAAGAAAGCCCTCGCCACCACGCTTCAGATCGCCGTCACCCTCGCGATCCTGTTCGTGCTCTTTCGCGATCCGCACAAGCGCGCGGAGATGGCCGCCACCTTGGGGAACGCCGACGCCTCCTGGCTCTTTCTCGGCTTCGCCATGTACGGTGTGGTCGAACTCGTCGCCGGCTGGCGCTGGCAAATCCTCCTCCGCGTCCAAGGCATCGACCTCAGTTGGTTCCGCATCTTCTCCCTCCTCCTCATCGGCGTCTTCTTCAATTTCTTCATCCCCGGCGGCACTGGCGGCGATGTGGTCAAAATCTTCTACCTGCTCAAGGAAACCCCCGGCAAACGCACCGTCGCCCTCCTCTCCGTCCTCGTCGACCGCCTCGTCGGCCTCATCGCCCTCACCGTCTTCGCCGCTGTCCTCATCGCCGCCGATTGGCAGTGGCTCATGAGTTCCACCGAAGTCTCCCGCTACGTCTGGCCCGCCCTCATCATCCTCGGCGCCAGCTTCGCCGGCCTCCACGGCGCCTATCTCATGACCAGCCGCGGCTGGATTCACCGTCTCCCCGCCCGCATGCCCGGCCGCGACAAAATCGCCGAGCTCGCCCTCGCCTACAATCTCTACGGTCGCGCCTGGCGGCCCACCCTCGCCGCCTTCCTCCTCTCCTTCGTCGCCCACCTCGCCTACTTCGCCGTCTTCTACTGCACCGGCCAGGCCATGCGCCATAATGCTCTCCGCATGCCCACCTTCGGCGAACTCTGCGCCATCCTCCCCATCGTCAACACCCTCTCCGCCATGCCCATCAGCCTCGGCGGCCTCGGCGTCCGTGAAGGCCTCTTCAATATCTTCCTCAGCCGCCTCTGCAACGTCCGCGGCACCGACGCCGTCCTCATCTCCTCCACCGGCTATCTCCTCACCTTCTGCTGGGGCCTCATCGGCGGCCTCATCTACCTCTTCTACCGCCCCACCGACCACGCCCGCCTGCGCGACATCCAGAGCGAAGTCGCCGCCCTCGAGCACACCGTCGCCGAAGAAGAAGTCGCCCTCGAAACCGCCGAGCAGGATAAGCCCTAGCCCTCGTCCACGAATTATTTGACGCGCGGAATGACGGCGCGCTGGTAGACTGGAGGCTTGGCGACAGGTCCGCGGTGCCGTGGGGACAAACGGCGCACCGCGCCGTCCTCGCGCGCAAGCGCGCCGGGCATTCGTTCCAAACCCAGAACCAAATCACCGAAACCCGCCTCTCCCGATTCCTTGCGAGCCAGAACCGTCGGTCAGCGCTTCGCCGCCATCCCATCACTCCCATTCTTCCTCTTCCTCCCATCGTTCCTCATGCCAACGCCCGCTTGGCCCGGAAGGATGACTGCGGATTTCACGGATCACAGACATCAGAAAATCCGTGTCATCCGCGCAATCCGTGGTCAAGACTCCGTCCGTTAGATTTTCGGTCCACCCTCTGCGATGCCCGCCCATCCCGCGTCCCGCCCCTTCGTCACCGCGAACTTCGCCATGACCTGGGACGCCCGCATCTCCACCCGCAACAGCACCCCTTCCACTTTCTCCTCCGCGTGCGACAAACGCCGCCTCGTCGAAATCCGCGCCCAGTGCGACGCCATCCTCGCCAGCGCCAAAACCATCGCTGCCGATAACATGACCATGGGCCTCCCCGACGAAGCCCTGCGCGCCACTCGCACCAAACGCCGCCAAGCTCCCTATCCACTGCGCGTCCTCCTCACCAACTCCGGCCGCATCAACCCGCAGCTCCGCATCTTCGAAAAGACCTTCTCCCCCATCGTCATCTTCTCCACCACCCGCATGCCCGCGGCCACCCGCCAGTCCCTCGCTCCCAAAGCCGACCTCTGGCTCCACGACTCCGCGACAGTCAACCTGACCGAGATGCTCACCACCCTCCGCACCGACTACGCCGTCAAACGCCTCGTCTGCGAAGGCGGCTCCCAAGTCTTCCGCGCCCTCCTCACCGCCGGCCTCATCGACGAACTCCACCTCACCCTCGCCCCCCGCCTCTTCGGCGGTCGCACCGCCCCCACTCTCACCAGCATCGCCGGCCAGTACCTCCCCCAGTCCACAAACCTCCGCCTCCGCTCCATGGAAGTCATCGAAGGCGAATGCTTCCTCCGCTACGCCATCCGCCGCTGACCGCATCTCCTCCGCACTGCCCGTCGCCATCTAATACCTCGCAAGACGCGATCATCAGCCAGCGCTCCGCCAATATCCCATCACTCCCATTCTTCCTCTTCCTTGCATCGTTCTCCACGCCATCTCCCGCACCTCTACTCCCCCACCCCCACCGCCACTTTGCTCACCGGATATTCCCCGTGCAACTCCCGCACAAACCCCATCAGCTTCACGATCTGCTCATGCACCGGCCCTTTCATCCCGAAATCCACATGCACCTGAATCCGCGCCTCCTCCGTCGTGACTGACTCATATGCGGGCTCCAGCGTGTCAATAAACGTCCGCAACCGCTCCGCCACCAGCGAGCCAGGCCCAGTCGCCAGCACCACCTCCAGATAAAAATCCGGCAGGTGCGAATCCCACCACGCACGCCACTCCACTTCGAACGGCATCGCACCCACGGACACCACCGGAGGCTGAATCTCCCCGTAGTCCCGCTGCAATGCCCGCACCGGCAACTGGCGCCATCCCGCCACGACCGGCCAGCCACCCTCCTCCCGCCAGGTAATCTCCGCATCGTAGCCCACCGAGTCCGGCCCGATGATGTCGCCCAGCAAGGTGAACACCGACGGCTCTGGCGATTGCACCTCTTTCCATGCGTTGAACATGAACCACCGCTTTCCGTTCAGCACCAATCCAGTCACCGCGGTAAAGTGCGCCGCCAGAAGGTCGTCCAACCGGTCGATATAAGCCTGACCGAAGCGTCCCTGCGATGGCCCTTGAATATGGGTGGTGATCCGCAGGGGTCGTAGTTTTTTGCCGGCCATGGGAATGATGCGGAAAACCTTCTTTCGGAAATGAACTCCATCGCTGCTAGCCCCTGCGCCCGTCGGGGTCAACTCCCGGCACCTGAGAAACAAAATTCGCCGACACACTGTAGCGGCGGTGTCCCACCGTCGCACGACGACTCCACGCACGACATCAGCTTCTTCATTGGATGTTGGACGTTCCGGCGCGCGGTGGTGGCTTCCGCGGGCCGGTCCCTCCAGCAGACGATCGTTCGTTTTCGATCTCCCATTGGAAGGACCACGAGCACAACGACGAGAAAAGCGAACCTCAAAAATCAAAATTCAAACCTCCCACCCCCTCCGCGATTTCATTCGACAGCCCACAACCGCCTCGGGACATTGGCCGACCTTGCATACCGGCAACTCCATTCAGATCCGCGCCCCGCGGGAGAAAATCTTCGCACTGGTCAGCAACCTGGACCGCTGGCCGGAACTGCTGCCACACTATCGGAGCATCCAAACGCTCGGCCCCGGCGAAAAAGGAAGTATCGTCCACATGGCCGCTTCCCGCTCTGGCATCCCCATCTCCTGGATCTCCGAATACTGGACCGATGAACGTACCCTCGAACTCCATTTCCTCCACCTGCGCAAGTGGACCAAAGGCATGAAAGTCGTCTGGACTCTCACCCCCACCCGCGACGGCACGCGGGTGGAAATCATCCATGACATGAAATTCCGCATCCCTTTCCTCGCCTGGCTGGCCGAGCCCATCATCGGCGGCTTCTTCATCGAGAATATCGCCAACAAAACCCTCGCCACCTTCAAGACGCACCTCGAGCAAGCATGATGAACAAACGGCGCGTCGTCATCACCGGCCTTGGGCCGATCACCTGCATCGGCACCGGCCGTGACGCTTTCTGGCAAAGCATCCGCGCCGGCCGCAGCGGCATCACCCGTGTCACCGCCTTCGACACCAGCGAAATCCGCGCGCATTGCGGCGGCGAGATTCGCGATTGGGATCCCACCCGCTTCTTCCCCCCGCACCGCCTCAAGCGCCTCGACCGCTACGCGCAATTCTCCGTCGCCAGCACCCTGCTCGCCCTGGAAGACGCCGGCTTTCCCTGGTCGCGCGAGCA